>Ga0206975_1313_pt1 | contig 9286 bp, 4 predicted proteins | sample Alteio_BWOrgHeat_81_FD_152919 | JGI IMG/M metagenome (GOLD analysis project Ga0206975, IMG submission 152919) | Enriched cells from forest soil in Barre Woods Harvard Forest LTER site, Petersham, Massachusetts, United States -... | ecosystem: Environmental > Terrestrial > Soil > Temperate forest > O... | reverse complement strand
CTTGCAACTATAGTACAGGTCGGGACATCCTGTCCGGATCTAAGGAAAAAGTTCAACCCGGTTAATGTCAAAACACAGCGGTTATTCTCAAAAATGTGATATTTTTGTTTGCAACGATCCCAATTCTGTATTCAGTACCTTAACCCGGCAATAATCTCATTCCCTTGGCTCAAGTCAACGAGGCACTCATCCAGCAAGTATTCGATGAAATGGTCAGACATAAACCTCTGCTTGCCAAGCATTTGCAGGTAGATGAAGACGACCCTACCGATGTGGTGGATACCCGGGTGCTGGCCGACATGATTATCAAGCACTTCCCCTGGCCTATAGGGGTGGAACTGCGCCGGCTCTTTTCGGGTTCCATGCGTCAGTTGGACCGGGGACGGCTCGACCAGCTTTTCAAAACCATTGAGCGTACAATACAGTTCCTCAGTTTTGTGATGCTGGCCCAGCTCTGGGAAGAGAAGATCAAACGTCAGTTCGATTTCCCGAAAGAATATGCCGCTCAGTTTAAGAACCGGATATCGGTCCTTTCATTAGGGAACTACACCTGGCTTATCCGGGCTACAGGAAACCTGTTCGAAAACCTGCAGATTGCTCCTTTTATGCCAGAAATGAGCGATATGCTCCACAAGAAATTTTACGAAGCACTCGACTTCTGGGTACCGGAACGTAACGAGATTGGTCATTACCAGATCAACCTGACCGATGAAGAGATACAGAAACGCTGTGTGGAGTATGAAGACAAGCTCACCTTTATCCTTCGCCAGATTTCTTTCATTGTCAAATACAAACTCGTCACCATACGGGAAATCAAAGTATTGAAGTTTAAACACAAAGAGCCCCGTTTCAGTCACCTGATGGACCTGCTCAACAATTCCGATTCCGACTTCAAAGCCACCGAGATGCAGCACGATGTGTTTGCCGACAGCAACTCCGTATTGCTCCTGAAAGATTTCAAGGTGCCGAACGAATTCCTGAACCTGAGTCCACTCATCATCGACACCCGCCCGGAGATTATTGATTCCAAAGAAAAATTCAATCTGAAGAAGGACATCTTTATGTACACCAAGTTTGGCAATGACAAACTGATGTATGTGGGAACGGAGATTACCGAGAAGTGCGACCTTTCTTCCCTGAGTAACTACCCCGTGCTGGTAGAACAATTCAAAGAACTGCTCAGCGCTTTCGCTGCACCCGAAACACTGACGGCCTGAGATGGAAACGCTGAACCGCAGTCCGTTTAAATTCCTCGACAGCTTCACCAAAGAAGACAAGGATATCTTTTTCGGCCGGGAGAAAGAGGTGGAAGAGATTTATTCCCGGGTGTTTCAAAGCAACCTGCTGGTGGTGTATGGAGCTTCGGGCACGGGTAAGACCAGCTTGATTCAATGCGGACTGGCCAACAAGTTCAACGATTCCGACTGGCTTCCGGTGATTATCCGACGCAGCGGAGACATACTCACCTCCCTGCGTACCCAGCTGGAGCACCTGGCGATTACGCCGCTGAAAGAAAACAGTTCGCTGAAAAAATCCATCCAGAGTCTTTACCTGGACCATTTCAAACCCATTTACCTGATCTTCGATCAGTTTGAAGAGCTCTTTATCTTCGGCACCTCCGAGGAGATAAAGACGTTTGTGACGGAAGTGGCTAAAATTGTCAAATCCGACCTGCAGTGCAAATTCATCTTTGTCATACGCGGGGAATACCTGGAGCACCTCACTGCTTTTGAAGAAGCCATTCCGGAATTCTTCAACAACCGGATACGGATTGAGAAGATGACCAGGCACCAGGCTTCCGAAGCCATTTCCGGTCCATGCCGCATGGCAGGCATACCCTTGGAAACCGGGTTCGAACAGCAGTTTCTGGAGACACTTAGTCCCGACAAAGCCGAAGTAGAGCTGACCTACCTACAGGTATTTCTGGACAAGCTCTACAAAAAAGCTTGCGCCAAGAACCCCTCACATCCGGTCTTCACCACCAGCCTGCTTGGTGAGATAGGCAAGATCAGCGATGTGCTGAGTGATTTTCTGGAAGAGCAGATCGCCCGCCTTCCCGAGCCGGAAACAACCCTTGCGGTCCTCAAGAGTTTTGTGTCCATGGAAGGTACCAAACGACAGATTGCCGTTGATGACATCACCGTATTTGTACGCACACTGGGCAAGAGCCTTACGCGGGAGCGTGTAGAGCACCTTGTCCACCAGCTCGTGGACCTGCGTATTCTGAGAGACAAAGACGAGAGCGGACGCTATGAACTGAGGCATGACTCTCTTGCCATCCGTATTTATGAAAAGATCACCCTCGTAGAGAAAGAGCTGATAGAGGTGCGTGTACTCATCGAGAATGCCTATAACAACCACCTGAAGCGGAACATCCTTTTGAGCGAGAGCGACCTGGCCTATATCGCTCCGTATGAACGCAAGCTATTTCTGAGTGAGCCGCTCCAGGCCTTTCTGGACTCAAGCAAACGGACAGCCACCCGCAGCAAACGGAGGAGAACGGTGGTATTGCTTGTCATTGCCGCAAGCGTCTTTTCCGTCCTTTCCGGGTTCACGATCTGGGCGATGACAGAACGTTCCCGTGCCCTGGCGCTGAGCCAGGAGGCGAAGCGGCAGACACTCCTTGCCGAGGAAGGGATGCACCAGGCGGTCCAGTCTAAAGACGAAGCCCTGAAGGCCAACAAGCTGGCCATGGAAGAAAAAACGCTGGCAGAACACAACGAACAAACAGCAATGACCGCCAAGCAACAGGCAGAAGCCTCCAGGCAGCAAGCCATGGTGGCCATGAGTGAGGCGGAAAAGGAAAAGGCGAATGCGATGGAGCAGTCGGACCATGCACAAAAAGAGGCCCGTAATGCAGAAGCACAAAAAGAAATTGCCAAGTCGGAAAAACAGAAAGCCGAAGACCTGCAGAAGACAGCCTACCAGCGTTTCCTGCTTTCTCTGGCTCAGGGCATCGCGTTGAAATCAGTCCTTTACAAAGACGACCCTCAGCTTCAGGCATTGCTGGCCCTGCAAGCCTATAACCTGAACAAAGAAAACCTAGGCAGTGCCGAAGACCCCATTATCTACGATGCACTTAGAAAAGCAACAGCTGCTTTTAATCGCAACCAATACACCTCATTCCCTTCAAACGGAGAAGTAAGGACGATGCTGGAACTAAAAGATTCCCTGCTCATTGGTACAAGACCGGGAGTAGTGACCAGCCGCTCAATGCGCACACTACTACCCGGACAGGGCAAAACACTTCTTACCTCCTACCGGAGTCCACTCGATGAACTGGTACTTGCTCCCGGCGGGCGACAAGCGCTGTCATCTCATGCCAATTTTCAGCTGTTGCTCTGGAACCTTGGCTCCCAGTCTTCTTACCAGGAATTGGCAGGTCACCAAGGATTGATCAGAACAATCGCCTTTCGTCCTGACGGATATGGTTTTGTTTCTGGAGGAAAAGACAGCCTGTTGCTGGTATGGAAGCTATACAGCGGCAAGGCTACCCTCGTAAAGATACTTCGGGCCGACGGTGCCATCAAGACGGCTGTTTTCACTTCCGGGAACAATACACTCTTTGTTTTACAGGAGGATGGAAAAATAAAAATATGGAACCTGGAGGCTGGTACTTCCAGCCCTTATCCCTTTGCCGGAAGTGCCAAACCAACCTGCATGGCATTTAATCCGGTTCGCAACTTGGTTGTATTGGGACTGGCTAATGGCAACCTCTGGATGGGCGACAGCCTGGCCCATAACCCGGTGGAAACAAAGGCGCATACCGCGAGGGTTGATCTAATCGTATTTAATACAGATTACCGCTTGATGGCTACGGCGGGATCGGACAGGACAGTGAAACTTTTTGATGCGACCCGGCTGGATGAAAACCCCAAGGAGCTGAAAGACCTGAATTCCAAAGCCCGTAACCTGCTGTTTACCGCTTCTGACAAACTGCTTGTATCCTGTGCGGATGCCAAAACCTATGTGTTTGATGTATACAGTAAGGAAGAAGCTGGTCAGGTGTCTGACCGCCTCAAACGGAATTTAACGAAATCAGAATGGAAAACATTCTTCAAGGACCTGCCCTATGAAAAAACACGCAAGGACCTTCCCGAATAACAGAAGCATGCAACCATGATGCAACAAACGCTTTTATCTAAACGATCTTCCCTCCTGCTCCTGCTGGTGCTTTGGCTGGTTACCGGCATGGGTGCTCAAGAGCGTACAAGTACCGGTAAGGCTAAATTGAAAATGCACAATGCCGATATGTTGTCGTCGGAAGACCAGGAAATGGCCCAGCAATATTTCAACGAAGGGAAATATGACGAATGCATACGCTTGGTGGACAGCCTGAAAAACAACATTTCCCATTTCAGCAAACAAACCAAGGAAGACCTGCTGGTTCTGAAGATCAAAGCCCTGCTGGAAGAAGATAAAATAGCCGAGGCAGAGGCCGCCACCAGGGAGCTGTTCCGCTTCAACCCGCATTATGAGCTGGACCTGTTTAACAACAATACGGAAGATTACAACAGGATGATCAAGTCGTTCGATGTACACCCGCTGTTTTCACTCGGTGTACGAAACACGTTATTGCTGCCATCCATGTATGTGAACAAAGTTTTTCCCGCTCCTTCCGGCGTCGACAATGCGGCACACTATAATTTCAGCAAGTATTTTCTGATGTACTATGCCTGGGCGGAATACCAGTTCCAAGCCAACCTGTCGGTGAATATGGATGCGGTATACTGGGGCATGAATTATTCCCGTAACCTGACCGGCCCCAACGGCATGCATATGGACTATAACGAAAGCATGAAGTTCATTGAAACGCCGATTTATCTCAAACGTTACCTGCTTATACCCGTACCCGTACTGAAAGACATCCTGCCTTATGTTACGGGAGGTTTCAGTTGGTTATATATGACACAATCAACGGCCAACATTTCTCAATACAGCACCACCTATTCTTACTACAACCCAGGCATCAATGTATTGCCTTTGCGTAATCAAAACACATTCGAGTGGTTGTTCGGGGCGGGCATAGGATACAAGATCAAGAACATTCGTATTTTTCTTGACTGGCGTTACTACGGCGGAATAAACAGTTTTACCAGCGAGTCCTGGCGTACGAGTAATTCACTTTTGTATAACAGTTATGGATATTCCGACAATAGTGTGACCCTGAGTAAATCAGAAATAGGAGCTTCTATCTCCCTCACGTTCAAAAACTCCATTACTAAAAAGAAGAAGGCCGATCCGGTTTTTCAGATCAATGGATTATAATCCCGCCTGGATTCCAATCACGAGCACATCATCAGTCTGCTCCAGTTCCCCTTTCCAGCTATAAAAGGATGATTCGAGCCGGCTTTTTTGTTCCTCCAGGGTGTTGTCTCTCATGGCTGCCAGCAGCTCTTTGAATTTAGGTGTTTTCAGTTTCTTGCCGGCATGACCGAACTGGTCGGCATAGCCATCGCTGGAAAGGTATATCGCATCACCGGGTTCAAGAATTACCTCATGTGTTTCAAACCCCTGAGACTCTTCTGTATAACCTCCTATGGCTACCTTAGTGGCTTTGATTTCAGCTATTGTCTGACTTTGCTTCCGGAGGATCCACAGCGGTCTGTTGGCTCCGGCATAATGAATGGTTGTAGTATTTGCAGCAACCTGTATGCGCACCAGGGCAATGTCCATTCCATCACGGGTCTCCCCTTCTTTTCCGCTTTGTCCAAGTGATTTCTTAATGCTTCGGTTCAGCAACATCAGTATTTCTCCTACTTCTCCTGTTTGTTGAACGGCCTCGTTCAGTTTCTCCATCCCGAGCATACTCATCAGGGCTCCCGGCACACCGTGCCCCGTACAGTCGGCCACCGCCACATAACAAACGGTCTCTCCCGGCTTCCCTTCCCGCTTTCCCATCCAGTAAAAATCGCCGCTTACGATGTCTTTGGGACAAAACAGCACAAACGACCGGGGCATCAGCTCTTTCAACACATGCGCCCGTGGGAGCATGGCTTGCTGTATGCGTTGGGCGTAATTAATGCTGGCCGTGATATCCTTATTTTTTTCTTCAATCTCATCGTAAGCCGACTTCAGCTCCACATTTCTCAGCCGGTATATTTCCGCTTCCTGTTCGGAGCGTTCTATGGCAAACGAGATCTGCTGATTTTTAAGCCGATTGCCCGATTCCATATTCAACACTTCCTCTTTCAGGGAATGAAACAATTTAAAATGAGTAAGAGCTTCCGGAGTGTTCTTGGCCAGCTCATGCGCCGTAGCCAGCAGGCTGTGAAGCTCATAAAGCAGGGGCTTGGCATTGAGCGAAGCAGCTATCTCCACTGCCTGTTGCAGCTCGGCAATGCCTCTTACCGTATCTTTCAAAAGAAGGCGGTACCGGGCAATACCCATCAGGCATTGCAGCTCCAGGCGTTTGTCACCGTTGGATGCATTTAAAAGACGGCTTTTAGAATAGTAGATAAGCGCCCGCTCCGGCTCTCCTTTTTTTTCATATAAGGATGCCAGGCCGAGGTAGTTCCAGGGAAGGGCTCCCAGATCCTGTTGGCTCTCTCTGAGCTGTATGCTTTGCTGGTAATACTGCAACCCGTTATCAAAGTCACCCAACGACGTATAGGTACGGGCTATCAGGTTTAGCGAAGAAGCCACCGCTTTCATCTCCCCTAATGCTTCCCGTATAGCCAGGCTTTTGCGGTAGGATTCCAGTGCATGGGAATAATCGGCTAAACGGGAGTAGATGTTGCCGGAAGTGCTGAGCAAATCGCCCAGGCCTTCCTGATAACCAATGGATTCGGCATGACGCAGGCCTTCCAGGCAAAAGGTCAGTCCTTTTTCATATTCTCCATAGCTGTCATATACATTACCCAACCAGTTCAATGTCCGGGACAGACCCGTTTTGTCATTCTGAGATTCAAAGTAACGAAGGGACTGCCTCAACCCTACCAGCAGCAACTCTTTGTTGATTCCCAGCAAAAAGGAGCATACAGCCCCGTTCAGTGCCGCATACATGGATCCGTGTTCATAGCCAATATCACCCGAAAGCTGAGAAGCTTCTCTGGCGAGTTCTTCCGCTTCCCGTGTATGGCTGTAACGGAGCGACCAGGACCGCTCGTTAAGCGTATCAATCTGTTTATGCGTTGCTGGTTGATCCACGGTGTGTTCTGGCTGTTGTCACAAATATACTTGATAAACTTCATCTCCGATTTGACCTCACCCCCCTTTTAATTCCCTCCTTTTTAATATATTTAATCCCTTTTAACAGCCTCACAACCGTCTGAATGATGTACCGAATTGCTTCCAGTCGTTTGACTGTCCTTTTTTGCCTACTGCTCCTGCCCTTTTCTGCACTGCTTGCCCAGCAGGATGACATCAAGTTTGAATCCATTCCTCCGGAACAGGGTTTGTCCAACAAATCAATTCCATCGATCATAGAAGACAAGTTTGGCTTTCTTTGGTTTGCCACACAAGACGGACTCAATAAATACAATGGGTACGAATTCACCGTTTATCAAAACGACCCATCCGATACCACGACCATTTCAAACAACAATATCTTTTGCCTGCTACAGGACAAAGATGGCTTTCTCTGGCTGGGGACAGAGAACGGGGGACTGAACCGTTTTGACCCGGCCACGGAGAAATCGATTCGTTTCCTCCACGACGAAAACAATCCAGCCAGCCTGGCCAGCAACAATGTATACAGCGTGATTGAAACCAAACAGGGGGACCTGTGGATAGGCACAATGGAAGCAGGCATTGATGTGATGGACAAGCGAACAGGCAAAATACTCAAGCACCTGCACCACGAGGCCTCCAACCCTCAAAGCCTTTCGGAAGGAGCCATCTGGGGCCTGCATGAAGATGCCGAAGGCATGATCTGGGTATCTACCTGGGGAGGAGGACTGGATAAAGTAAATCCGGCAACTGGAAAAATCACCCATTACCGCCACGACAAAAACGACCCCACTTCTATCAGCAGCAACATCATCGGTCCGGTGTTTGAAGATTCCGAAGGCCGGATGTGGATATCTACCTGGGGAGGGGGACTGAATAAATTTGACAAGAAGAAAGGCACCTTCCGCAGTTTTACCTTTCAGAAAGACGACCCGAAAAGCATCGGCAGCAACCGGATATGGCCCATTGTGGAAGACTGGGAAGGCAACCTGTGGATCGGCACCTACGGAGCCGGCGTGTGCCGCTTTGATCCGAGGACTGAAAAATTCCACCGCTTCTCACACGACCCTGAAAATCCAAACAGCATCAACTACAACGACGTATGGTCCCTGCATCTGGACCGTTCCAACATCCTTTGGATAGGAACAGAAGGGGCAGGCGTGAGTAAATTTGTGAACATCAGCAAGGAAGTGGATTGTTATTCATCCGACCCTGACAGTCCTTTACAACTGACACAAAATTCGGTCAGGGCGATTTATGAAGACGAGGACCAGATGCTCTGGGTGGGCACCTGGGACGGAGGACTCGACAAGCTGGATGTGGTTGCTGAAAAGCAAACCAATTACAAGCATTCCATCTCGGACGGAGTAAGCACAGGATACGACAAGATCACCTGTATTTACGGAGAGCATGACGGCTCACTCTGGGTGGGTGCCTATCGGGGAGGTTTATGCGAATTCAACAAAGCGAATGGCACCTTTTCTCCGAATTACCTGCATGACAAATCCAACCCGGCTTCTATCAGCGACAATTTCGTCTACTCCATCCGGGGTGACAAACGCGGGAACCTGTGGGTTGGCACATTGCATGGGTTAAACATTTTCGACCGGGAGAATCATACGTTTACACGCTTCCTGAACGATGCATCAAATGACCACAGCATCAGTAACAATACCGTGAATGTGATTTATGTATGCCGGGACGGGGCATTGTGGATAGGAACAGACAGGGGACTCAACCGCTATAATTATGACAAACAAAACTTCACCCGTTACTACCACGAAGAACAGGATGCAAAAAGCATGGGACACAGCACCGTGTATACGCTTTTTGAAGACCAGGCAGGCACACTCTGGGTGGGAACCCGAAACGGTTTAGACAAATTCAATGCAGGCACGGGAACATTCTCTCATTATACGATCAGCGATGGTTTACCCAGCAATGTGATCATGGCAATCCAGGAAGATGAGCATGCCGACCTGCTGATCAGCACGAAGAACGGCATCTCCCGCTTTCTGAGAACATCCAACAAGTTTATCAACTACGACAGGAGTGATGGGATACAAGGCCGGCAGTTTTTTCCGAATGCTTCCTGCAAGAGTGGTGACGGCAAAAT
>Ga0206975_1312_pt1 | contig 9389 bp, 7 predicted proteins | sample Alteio_BWOrgHeat_81_FD_152919 | JGI IMG/M metagenome (GOLD analysis project Ga0206975, IMG submission 152919) | Enriched cells from forest soil in Barre Woods Harvard Forest LTER site, Petersham, Massachusetts, United States -... | ecosystem: Environmental > Terrestrial > Soil > Temperate forest > O... | reverse complement strand
CCAACCCAATTAGGGAATGATAAAGGACGTTTCTCCACCAGTGCCAACGTTCCCCATTTTGCGATGGCTCGCTAATCGCCCAGCGACACAACTATGAATTGCTTGTCGTCCTGCTAAGCGCGTGATAATCCGGTTTATCATTCACTCCTTGGGTTGGCAGGCCGCGGTAGATTTTGGGGGCTTTCAAGGATCTATCCGTTTCAATGAGCCCTATAAGAGAGGATGTCAAGAAAAAAGTCTCCCCCATTCTCTCCGAGAGAGAGACCGATGCTTCTTGCATCCAGCCCGATCTCCATTCGAAGACGGTCTTCGCCGCGCGTACTCCAGACAAGGCTTAGGCAGTTGAGGTTTGCTCTCGGCTCGTCCATGACGTTACAAGCTTCGACGCCTTCGGTCCCGGAAGCTTCGCAAGCAGAAACGATGTTGGCTTTAGGACCAACCATGGTCCTATCTGAGAGTCAAGGCCTACAGCTTTCTTTGGTTATGCGAGGGGGCATATGGTGCATTAGGAGGCTCGGTACTACATGACAGCACGCAGGGCCTAGCTCATTGATGGATACTCTCCCTCGACCTCGAGCGTTGCAAGAACCGATTGGCTAACCGTCGAAACTCAAGCTGGGCCTGCCTGATGCTTGTAGACGCTCAAGCCGCTTGTGATTTCAGATGTTCGGCGTCGAAACGTTCTCCTTTCTTCCAGAGTGTCAGCGTGATGGCGGCGATTTTCCGTGCGAGCGTCAGCCGTGCTTTCGTAGCCAACGAGGGCGATTGCACTCCCAGCGCTCATGTTTTGATCGAGCATGAGTTGCCGCGCCTCCTGCAAACGAAGCGGCTTTTGAAACTGCGCGGGGTTCATTCCGGTTTTCATCCGAAAATGCTGCCGGAACGTGGTCGGACTCATATTGGCGCATTCGGCCAGATCTTCGACTCGCGTCTCGGTGAAATGCTACCTGATCCATGTCACCGCTTGAGCAATCTGTTGTGTCGGACCAGCGGCATTGACGAGGTGCACAGGTGAGACGCGCGCGGACCCGTCAGCAAGCGAACGATGATTTCTGTTGGATCAAAGGCGCAAGCTGCGGAATCAGCATCGCCTCGTCGAGCAGAGAGATGAGCCGATGAAGAGCACCAAGCACAGGCGCATCCAGCCTATATATCCATATTGGCTCAAAGGTTGCTGTCTTACCCGGCCGCGCCGCCTCGATTTTCGACGCAACCTGAGTGATGAGGATCCTGTCGAACTTGAGCATGATTCCCAGATAGGGGTCGGTCGCAGCGGCACGTGTGATGTGCTACGAGACGGGCAGATCGATGGTCGTAAGAAGCGATTGACCAGGTCCATATGAAAGATCCTTCTCGCCAGACAGCACATGCTTGCTTCCCTGGACGGTAAGAGCCATGCCCAGGGTGTAGATGCAGTGCATCGGCTGGCGGATCAAGCCGGTCCAGCGCTTGTGGCCAGCGGCGGGGGCGCTGCCCCCGCCGGGCTAGGATTCAACAGCAAGAACAGCGGCGAAGTTATTTCCCGATTGGCGCTCCTTTCTTCTTTCCGGTCACGCCCTGGATGAAAGGCAGACCATTCGGCTCGCCGAATCCGGTGACATTGTCCCAACCCTCTTCAACGGTCAGAGAAGTGTCGGCGCCGAATGTGACTGCGAAAGCTGAGTGGAGCTGGTGAAGATTTGTAATCGCAGCGAGGAAATTCGTCTGCGCGATCGCGGGGATCTGGCCGGCGAAGAGCGCATTTGTCGAATAGGACGTGGTTCCGTTGCTGTCGGTGATGGTGCCGGAGAGGCTGTCGGTCGAGAGGTCGGAGGTATCGACTACATCCGTGATCTCTCCTTTTTGCAGCCCGGCCACTGCAGGTGCTGCAAGGCCGAGAGGCTTGCCGTTGTATTGGCTCGCGATTGCCCAGATGGCAGAGAAGACCGGGGTCGCCAAGCTTGTCCCGCCGACTCCGGCCTCTGCGTATTGAATACCGCCGGTAGTTTCAACCACAGGGACGCCAGTGAATGGATCTGCGTCTGCGGAGACGTCAGGCACTTGACGGCCATTGCCCGGAAGGGCTTTTTGCCATTTGGGCTTGGCATAAAACTGGCTTTCACCACCACCGGCACCGTATTGAAACCCAGCGTCGGCCGGCGGATCAGCGACGATTTCCTCTTGCAGAATCGAGATATTGGTGCCCCAGCCGGTTACGATGTCACCGTTGCTGAGGGGGTCGTTGAGAACGCTCGTTCCACCAACGGCGGTGGCATAGGGTGAGTTGGAGGGTACGCTGACTGCGCCCAGGGGCGTGCCTAATCCCAGGTCGCCACTGTCTCCGCTTGCGAACTGGACGGAGATTCCCGCCGCGGCGAGGCGTTCCAGGACATTCTTAAAGGCATTTTCTTCGGCGGTGCCAGAGATAATCTCATCGTCATTCTCCCAGCTGCAGGAGACGATGTTGGCAAGCTTGTGTTTCCTGATGTACTCGAGTGACGTAATCTGGTCTTCGTTGTCCTGGCCTGCAGAAGCAACTTCAATGATCTTTGCTCCGGGGGCAATCGCGTGGACGGATTGGATGTCCAGCGCGATTTCACCTGTCCAGCCGGTAAGGTCGGCGGCATTGGGGTCTAACGGCTGGCCTTCGGGATAGACCACTTCGAAATTCTTGTTGGTGAGCAGGGGCAGATTAAATACGCTTCCAAAGGTATTCGCGTCCTCTTCGGCTTCAGCGTAGCCGAAAGCTTCGACAAGTGCGACCGTCTGTCCGGAGCCGTCGTAGCCCTGCTGGATGAGAGATGTCAGACCGTAGTGTGATTGCAATTGAGCGGGCGAATAGGAGACGAATTGAAAAATGTTTATGTCATAGGCGGGTCCGAAGTAGGTTCCGATCGGAAGGGGCTGAGCCAGACCCTTGAGCTTGAAGGTCGATGGGCCCGTGAGTGCGGTGCCGGTGATCCCTGCGAAAAGCTGCGATGCAGTGCTCGTTGCCGTGACCTGGTTCGAGAACAGCGGCTGGCCGGTTAGCGGATTCTTCGCAATTACAAAATGAGGACGCACCGAATGACGTTCGAGGCCGGCTGCCGCAGCAACCAGGTCTCCGGCTGCACCTGACAGTCGTGCTTCCTGCCGAGGGGCCTGAAAGGTCGTGTTCTTGTAAGTGAAGGTGTGAAGCTCGGTTTGAAAGGCGCTTTCAATCGCGCTTGTAGTTCCATGTACGCGGATGGAAAAGTTCTGCGGATCGATCGAAATCGCGCTGAGGCCATGCTTTTCCAGTTCGTCCTTTACCGTTTGCATCTCCGCGTCGGTTGGCGCGTACTTAGCGAAGTCGGCATCGGTAAACCATTGGCGATAGGTCGGCGAAGTCGGATCATAGAGATCCGCCACAGCCTGATCGAATGCTGCCTGATCATGCACCTTCAAAAAGACGGTGATGGTCTGGTCCTGCTGAGGAGCGACGCGGCCGTGATCCGCCGCCAGCGCGAGGCCTCGCGCCGCATGGCCAGAAGCCTGCCCATGGGCTTGGTAAGTTGTGATGGCTACCGGTGCTAGAACTGCTGCGACGGCCAGAAAAGCTTTCAAGGTAATCCGCACGTACTTCTTGCTTTCGGACACAAATTCTCCTTCGCTCTTTAATCTCATTGTGTTGGATTGAAACCAGCATCTGAAGAAGCGTCACGTCTGATCAGAGCCAGCGCACAGTTAGGCGTTTGGGACGAAATGCTCACGGCCTGGTTATGGAGCTTAAGCATTAAGGTAAGGACTTGTTCCTTCTTCGGCTCAACGTTCCCGATGTCCTTGGCGAGTTGTAGGCCCTTCGCTACGGCCGGGCCCGGTACAGTTTGCGCTTGACTAGAACACAGCGCAAACACTGACAGTTCGGTTGTTGGACTAAAATCCGATGAAAGATTAGCGCCTGCTTCGAACGAGCGGGAAAATACAAAGGGTACTTTTGAAAGTACCCGAAAGGGTATATCTAGAATCAGCGAGTTACGAAACAAGAGCCTGGCTTTGGTACCAGGGCACAGCTGCTACGCGTCGAGCAGACCGCGCTGAATGGCGATCACTACTGCCTGAGTACGATCGTTTGCCCTGAGTTTCAGCAGGATTTTCTTCACGTGCATCTTGACGGTGTTCTCCGTCACAAAGATAAGGTCGGCTATTTCCTTATTGCCTTTACCCTTAGAGATCAGGCCAAGCACTTCGATTTCGCGCTCGCTGAGTTTTTGCGACGATATGTATTGGGTCAGCTTCTCTGCAGTTTCGGGAGAAAGACAACTACCGCCTGCCGCAACACGCCGCACCTGATCGGCCAGGCTGGCGCCATCGATTCCCTTCAGCAAATAGCCCCGCGCGCCGAGGCTGATCGCGTTGTAAATCGAAGCATCTCCCTGCGCTGAAGTCAGTATAATGATGCGCGCCTGCGGGTCCATAGCCAGCAAGGTACGCACCACATCGAAACCGCTCTGATCCGGCAGACGCAAGTCCAGTAGCATCACATCTGGCCGGCGCACTGAGTACATTTCTACGGCCTGTTTGCCATTGGCGGCCAGGCCGCTGATCCTCATGTTGTACCGCTCCAGCACGCCGGCAAGCCCTTCGCGTACCATCGGATGATCGTCCACAATAAGCACGTGGATTGGATCGGAATCGGCTTCCGCCTGCGTCGTCACGTCTATTGAAGCTCCTTCTTGCCCTTGCGCCACCATGAATGTTTGCGCGTCTCCACGCGCAGTATAACTTGTGTTCCTTGCCCCGGTTCACTCTCAATCGAAAGGCTTGCGCCAATGCGACGTGCGTGCGCCTGCATTCCGCGCAAACCAAAGTGGCCTGCGCGGCCGTGCTTCAGTATCCCTTCGGTCATTCCCTGCCCATCATCGGAGATTTCAACTTCAAGCAGGTCCGGTAAAAATCGCACTTCTACTGTTACATATTCAGCGTTAGAGTGGCGAAACGCATTCGCAAGTGCTTCGCGACAGATGCGGTACACTTCGTCGCGAATTAGCGGATGCACCTGGCGCGGCTCTCCTTTGCATACCAGGTCGAATACAGGCGTCGGGTTCGATCGAAACTCTGCTTCGGCATGTCGCAATACCTCAACCAGGCTGTACTGCGCTACCGCCGTGGAATGAAGATTCGACACCATATTCCGGCTGCGCACGATTGTCTCGCGCATGCGCGCCGCAAGGGATTTCAGCGATTGCCTTGACGTGTCGGGATGGTCCGAAACCTCAAACTCGACAAGCTCCAGCTGCAGTGTGGCACCGATCAGATCTTGAATGATGGTGTCGTGGATTTGGTGGGCAATCCTCTCACGCTCTGCGACTCGTTCCTGAAAACGCAGGCTCAACCGTTCTGCTCTTCTTCGAGTGAATCGTCGCGTGATTTCAATGATCGCTCCTATAACAACACACACCGTCAGAATCAGGAACCACTTCGTCTGCCAGACGTAGGGCTCGATTTTTAACCGCGCCTGAGCCGGGAGTTTACTCGACCCCCCTTCGCGGTTCGTTGCGATGACGTCGAAGGTGTAAATGCCGGGCGGGAGCCCTGTATACGAGACCTCTCGCGAGGCGCCTGCATCAACCCAGTCGCGGTCCCATCCCCAAAGGCGATAGCGAAAGCGCGTCTGTTCAGGAGCAGTCGTAGCGGGAGATGTATAGGTGAAGGTGATGCGATGTCTCCCTGGGCTTACCGTAAGATCATCGGGAAGATGGTGCTGATCGTCCACGATGATGCCGTCAATGACAGCCTGCGCCAGTCGTGCAGTTGGCAGATGGGGATCAACGACGGCTGGCCCATTTACGGTTGCAAACCAGAGGTGGCCATCGTCTGCACGCGTGGCTGTAACTTCATTCAAAGGCAGAACGTATCGGCTCTTGAGGCCATCCGCTTCGGTAAAAATCTCCGTCTCCACTTGATTGGCCTGGCCTTCCGCATAGGCCGTCCACTGCTTACGCGACATACGGGCAATGGCGCGCGCGGTTACGACCCACAAGTTGCCCTCGAAATCGTCCAGAACATCGAGCACCATGTTGCCAGGCAGCCCTTCGTTCTGCGTCAGCAGGCGTCCGGAATCAATATGTCCAGACCCGCTGCTTCCGACCCGTAGCCACAGTCCATTGAGCGTGCCCACAGCAATGCCATCCTTAGGCCATGCTGCGCAAAGGGCCGGTCCAGGGACCGCGACAACCCGCTCGAAACGTTGGCCGTTCCAGCTTTGTAGCCCTGCCGCATCTCCAACCCACGGCTCCCCTTTAGGATCCGTCCCAAGAGACCACAGCTGTTTTCCGGTGAGTCCGTCTTGGGTTCCGAACTGCGTGAGTTGCCTGTTATTCAATCGGTAAAGGCCTTGATTTTCGATGCGGAACCAGAGACTTCCATCACTTGCGATGACCGGCGTCGTCACGTATCCGTGGGGAATCGAAGGCATCTTCGTGAATCTGCCGCCGCGCCACTCGAAAACGCCGTAGTCTGCAATTGCGATCGCCGGCATTAGGCCGTGTTCAAAGAAGCCGCGCACTTGTCCCGGTGATAAGCCCTGCGCTTTGCCATATCTCTGCCAGTGCCCGGACTTCCACTGCACTGCACCGCCCTCCAACGTCCCGGTCCAGATAGAACCATCCTTTTGTTCGAAGATCGATTCGGTCTGGCTTCGTGTTCCCGCGAGATTGCCCGGCGCAGAGTAGCTCGTGAAGATGCCCTGGTGCAGACGCTGTAAGCCGGCAATCGTTCCAAGCCAGAAATCGCCGTTCCGGTCTTCGAGAATCATGCGAACGTCGTTGCTGGCGAGGCCATCCGCCTCTGTTAGAGTCCCTGTCTCATCTCCTGACTTGCGGCTCAAACCGTGAAGGCCGCCGCTCGCCATCCAGAGCCGGTGATGGCTGTCGACCATCACGCTGACGAAGTTGCCCAGCCCCGGATCCTTGACTGGTTGAAAGCCGCGCCCGTCGAAGCGAAACAGATGATGCCCGTCTCCTGCCCACAAATCCCCAAAATGGTCGGCATAGATCAGTTGGCTCCCTGGCGCGCTATATTTTTCAACGGCGCCTTCATGCACCCGGAAAATGCTCTCGCGATCCGTGATCCAGAGCGCGCCATCGGTGTCTTCTGCCATATCGCTGAGCCTGTGCACTCCATCAGGCAGCGCGGCCGGCTCGATTTTGTCAGCATGAGTGTGCTCGAGCTTGCCTTCAAGGTAGAGCCATAGTTCGCCATTGTTAGAGCGCGCCAGCGTCTCAATTCGATAGTGCGCCCGCTGCTCAAACGCGATGGGAACAAAGCGGTGTTGTTCGTAGTGAAGAAGGCCGGATGCTGTCACGATCCAGAGCCCATCGCCGCCGTCTGTGACCAACCCACTTATCAACCCCTGCAACTCCCGGGGGCCTTCCTGCGCGAATCCACGAAAATGAAGGCCGTCAAAGCGCACAAGCCCGTTCATTGTTCCAACCCAGAGAAAGCCGTCCGATGTTTGCGCGAGCGAAGTGATGAAATTCTGCGGCAAACCTTGTTCCGTCGTCCATGTAGTCAGCACGTCCTCGCGCAGCGGGGCCGAAGGTTCCCATGCGCGCATCTGGCATACGCTGCAGGCGCTCAAAAGCAAGCCGATGAGGGTCTTGTATAACGATGGTTTCTTAAAACGCAATTTTCGTTGTGACCAAAAATCTGATTTCTATCATATGAGGCCAAAAAGTTTTCTGACCGAGGAGAATCACGCGGTATTGATCCATTTTGTCAATGAGTTCGGAAAACCCCATTCTTGCCGGCACTCAATTCGTGTCTACGGCGGCGGGATCGTCTCGTGAAGCGGTGGGGTTACGTCTGGCGGCGAGGGCATATCAGTATCCGCATTTAGTTCGCGTCGTACCCCGAGGGTCTGGACCCCAGTCGATTTGCGCACTAAGAGAATCAAAGCATGTTCATCGTCGAACTGCCAGAAAGCAATCTGTGCATTCGGACCCGGAGTTTCGTTCGACTACCACCAACCGTGTTAGTAATGTGACTCAGATCTTGACTCAAGGGTTTAGCACGTTTCCAGAACCGATCACTCTCCAATCACGCGTTGGCAATTGGCGTCTACTGACTCGGCGAAGAAGGAGAGCACAGTCGCGAACTCTTCGCGGTTACGGATCCCGTTTTGCATGTGCTTCGCTGACGGTTCGATACGAGACAGGTTTAACGTAGAGTCTTTTCAAAGTAGCGTACTGTCTTCGTCCCGTTGTGAATGCTGCCCTGTCCAATTCCGTCGAAACCCATTGCCGCATGGAAGGCTTCCGACGCGAGGTTTGGCGGCTCGATATTCACCTCACAGACCACACGATCATGCCCGGCTTGTATCGCCGCGGCAAAAAGGTCTTCATAGAGAAACCTTGCAATCCCCAGGCCGCGCGCAACGCTCGCAACAATAACACGATCAATGTAGACAAATGACTCGCGAGTGGCCTTGAACCACACGAAATTAGGGCTTCCGTAGGAGGCGTTGTGATCGAGCGCAATCAGGAATGCGGTCGCGCCCCGATCTATGCCCCGGGTGTAAAAAGCCATGTCGAGCAGTAATTTTAGACTGACGTTATCGAGCGAAGATGTCTCTTTCGCATGCGCGTTGTTCAGTGACAGAATGACGGTTGCGTCACTCGAACTAAGATCATGGATGGTATTCACCTTCCCGCTCTCTGCCACTAGCGTGTTCCCCTCCAGCCTTCGCGTTGGAATATATTTCCATAAATGCTTGCCCTGCCTGACCCCTCTGGATTTTCACCAGACCGGAGATCCACCTTCGCAATCGCTGTAGATGAGGTTGCGTTGGAGCAGCGTGTAATGTTCCATGGTCACCGGCAACAGTCATTCTTCACCTGCAACAAGTCACCGACTCGGACTTCGCGTGAAGCCATAGCCGGTTGGCCGTTGGACTGAATCCTGCCGAATTCGCCGCTCTTGCAGCCAGTGAACACGTCTTGAAGAATCTGGCCGCCCTGAGCCACTTGTCTATTCGTACGCAGGTCATGATCCATTCTCATATAAAGGGGGTCAGACCCGGCCGCTGTCAGCGAGACAGGCTGTCTACAATCGGCAACTACGTTCGTGAAGGGACATTGAACACAGTTCACAAGCCGGCCTAGCAGCTGGTGATGTAAGTTCTGATTCGTAAGCGGAAGATACGCTAAGCCATTCCATGCGCGTGCTTGACCGTCGCATGGTATGGGCCTAGCGATGCCGCAAGGACCCAGAATTCTGAAACCTCGAGTTTGTAGGCGTGCCTGGTCTTGGGATTGGCGACGTTGGCAAGCCATTCGAGCTCGGGAGTAACGTCGGGGAGGTCGCCGTGCGGGCCCGGGATGCGCGTTGTTTGAACGCGATAATGGATTTTATTGGGTTAGAAATCAACAAAAGTCTTCGTCAGGATTTCT
>Ga0206975_1273_pt1 | contig 9447 bp, 10 predicted proteins | sample Alteio_BWOrgHeat_81_FD_152919 | JGI IMG/M metagenome (GOLD analysis project Ga0206975, IMG submission 152919) | Enriched cells from forest soil in Barre Woods Harvard Forest LTER site, Petersham, Massachusetts, United States -... | ecosystem: Environmental > Terrestrial > Soil > Temperate forest > O... | reverse complement strand
GAGTGATCCAGCTGGGCAATCTCTTCGAGCGACAAACCGGTTAAGTCTGAGATTTCCTCTGTTTTCAATCCCCTTTGCCTGGCCTTCAAGGCAATCTCGTATCGTTGTCTTTTTTCTGTCACCTCTCGCATCTTCTGTTCTACCTCGTATATCTTTAAGTGGGTGGTTCCTTTTTCCTGTTCAATTTCTTCGCGCAGGGCTTCCGCTTTTTCCTTCATCTCCTGAGCATAGCGCAGCCCTTCTTCGCGTTCAGCTATCAGCTGATGAATTTTGGTGAAACTCAGATCAAAGAGTGTCGTGCGTTCTATTTCGGCATATAGACCGGAGTCGGCGAAGCTGTAATAGGAGTTTTCATTGATTATCAGGTGATCCACTACAGGCAGTTTGAGAAATTTGCCAATAGCCATCATCTGGTCGGTGATTCCCCGATCTCCCGGACTGGGATTTACATTGCCACTGGGATGGTTGTGAACCAGGATTATTTTGCAGGCCTGTTTCTGAAGAGCGAAGCTGAATACCTCCATTGGCTCCACCAAGGTGTGCTTGCTGGAGCCCAGACTGATAAGTTCCACTAGCATGATGCGGTTGTCGGCATCCAGGGCTACGAGCCATAAATGCTCTTTGTTACGGTCTATCTTCCCCTCCCGTTGCAGTACTTCCTGCATAATGGTGGCGATGTCGGTGGAGTTCAGGATTCTTATTTTTTGGTTTTTTGTTAATCGTACTGTCATTTAAGTGTTACTTCAACGCTTTCTGGTCCTCCGGTGTCAGATAAAGGAATTTCCGGTTCGGGGCGCTTCTGAAATGCCCGCACAAACATAAGGTATTCCATATAAGATACAAAATATTTTTACGACTTCATGCCAGGTAAGCGGGAATGATTGAAGTCAGGCTACCTCGGCAGGGGTGTGGTTGCGGTGGAGGTTGTAGCGCTCGGCCAGCCAGTTGTCGAAGGGAATCATTTCGGAAGAAAGCGGCTCCCAGGCATACAGTTTGTCATGAACCAACAGGTTGTAATTCAAGGTTATTTTATGCCGTATACGGGTGCCCGAATATCCTTCGTGGTTCAGCATGCGTAAGATACGGAGAATGAGTTTGTCTCTTGGCCGGAGTCCTTCTTCCGTACTCGACCTGTTGGCATGTTTACTCAGACTGTCAAACTGGGTAGAAGCTTCATCCATCCGGTCCAATTCCAGCATGAGTTGTATCCTCAAAATGCGAATGCTGATATCCCAGCCGAGCTTATCGCGTGACAATTCCATCTTGAAGTTTAGCAAGGAAAGCGCTTCTTTGTAACGTCCCAACAAATAAAACACATTGGCTTGGAAATAAAGGTACTTGGCATAACGGAAGTCACCTATTTCCTTTTTTGTGCTCCTTACCAGCTGGGCACAAACCGCTTTGCATTTATCGGTTTCCCGTTGGTAGAAACGGGCGATAAATTCATATTCCATTGTCGCATAGTAGTTTTCGGTGTTCGGGATGCAATATTTCTGAGCCAGGTGTGCATTTTCAATGGCCTGTTCATAATCACCCAGGCGCAGGTCGCAAGCTGAAATTGAACCATATACCACGGCAAGGCGCTGCTTGCTGTAAATAGATTTCTTTTCCTTCACCAGCTCAGCCAGTTCCAGACACACTTCCCGGGTCGTAATAAAATTCTTCCCGGCTTCGTAATACAAAATTTCCAGGTGTTTGATATAATAGGTAATCAAAGGCGAACTGAGGGGGGCAGCTTCTTCATTCAGTTCTGCAATGGCATCGCGCAGAAATTTCTGGTATTCCTGCAAGTCCTCCTTGGTAGTAAAGGTCGACCGGACAATTGTGAGCAAGTAGTAGTCTTTCGCCTTCGTCAATACATCGTTGCACTTTTTGAAATAATTGACTTCAGCATTTACCAGTGCCATCTTCTTTTCCCCTTCCCGGTAATTCATCCATTTTTTGTAATTCAGTATTTCTATCAGGGTAGGATACGACTCATATTCCTTGCAGAGGCGGATGATTTCATTCATTGTGCTGCGCAGAAGCGGATTGTTGCCTGTTCGGTTGTAAAGTATCTGAAACAAAGTCGTTTCCCAACGAATGGCTACTCCATAACGATCTAAGTCTTCTGTTTCTGCATTCCGTTTCTCCATTCCCACATCAAAAACGAGGAGTGCTTTCAGCCGTTGAAAGAGCCTCGATTTTATTTTTTGCATTGCCGAATAGTTCATCTTTCCGTAGATCAGCAAAGAGCATTCCTCTATGGTAGGAGGGTTGGGTCCGCAATTGGTTAGAATCTCAGCCAGTTTCATCATCTGGGTATTCGCATCTTTCCTGACCGAAAGGTATTTTAGGTGTACCTTGAGAATTTTACGTTGCGGCTTGGTAAGCGTTTGTATCAGGAAGTGAAGTTTTTCCATGATTTATTTATTGAATGAGTGTCACGCAAATGCAAATATAGGAAATATTATATTGTGTACATTAATTAAACAGTTTCGCGGATAAGACATGTTTTAATTGATTACGATAGGTCAGATGCCCCGAACCTTCTGACCATACAATGTATGAGTTTATAAAACCCAATTTTATCAGCGTCTGCTTTCATTTTGCTACGCGACTTCTAATTGCTTGATACTGAAGCTTAATGGGAGTCAAGGTTCGCGCTGCATTTCTACACGGTTTGCCTGTTCTTGGTCTTCCTTTGTTATGAAATTAATGCGTTCTAAACCGGTCAGTGTGCAAATGGTCAAAGAAGCCAATACTCCGGTGATAAAAACGAACCAGAAAAAAAAACAAAAAATTAACCATAAAAAACAAGATGCCATGAAAACCTCCAACTTGAATCTCAGAAATTTAGTCCTCGCTGCTGCAACATCTTTGTTATTCAGCAGTATGAGCTTGGCTACAACAGCTACATCTTCTATTAGCTCATTCCAAGTGATCAGTCAGGTGTCTGCCCAAGGTATAAAAGCCGTGTCAGCTGTTCCCTGCAATGATGGTACAGGTAACTGGTTGGTCACCTGCATCAATGGTAAGAAAGTAGTTGCACATTACACCTGCGGAATATTAAGCATCATGGTTGATCCTGGCTAGCAGGCAGGAATCCCTCTAAGATCCCATTGAAACTTAGTGGTCGGGATAATCAAGCCTTTCCCTCTGAATCGAATTAGCATGTAAGCACTTCTTCTCCATCCTGGGAGAGGAAGTGCGAGAGGAGGGCTTAGCATTTCTCTACTGAATTTAAAGTAAGCATAACTGAAAGATAAACTCTTTCAGGAGGCGGAGCAGAAAAGATAGTTTAGTTTTGTGTTGACCGGTTGTGAATTGCGGTGGGAAGCAAAAGAGATGGTCCAGTTATCAATTTAAAAAATGCCGGATACAGAGTACCGGCTTCAATACTATGAGAATTCTCTCTCTCACTTCGGCAATTTCTTCCTTCCTTGGGCTCCTGCTATTGGCCGGCTTTAATCTGGATTCAAAGGATTTGACACATCTCGCCCTCGATACCACTTCCGGAATGTCTGCAGCCGCGTTTTTGATTTTATCCGTGCTTTTGTTGATTTCCTTTCTTGCCTCGGGTAGGCTTTTGTGGAAATTGCTGAAACTCCGGCATTCTGAAAATAAAGAAGACATTGATTATCCCTATTCTTCCACCTCTTGGGAGTGAATTAATACTTAGCTAACCAGCTGGGTGTTACATCTGACTATGAGGTGTCATGAATATCGCCACGGCTGCCAATCCTTCACTGAAGCTATGCGCCCTGGAATAAATCGGACGTGCAATGTATTTGCCATCCCGGTCCAAAAACGTCCAGTTGCGGTAATACGACGGATGGGGCCATTTCCTATCATATTCTCCCCGTACCAATGTGAGGCTGTCGCTGTAGGGAAAGGCCTCTTCAAAAATCCGGGGTTTCACGTCCGGATGCTGAGTGTCGATAAAGGCATACACAAAATCAAAGAGGGTTGTTTTTTCAGCCACTTTTTTTTCTCTGCGGATCCGTACAAGTTGTTTCCCGAATTGTATCGGACCTATAAGCACAACTGAATGATCGAGTGAGTCGGCCTCGGAAGGTCGAATGCTTGCATAATGGTGTTGAACGAGGAGGGAGTCTACCTGATAATGAAATGGTGCGTCGGTCGTACGGTTACCCTGCCGGTCAATCACAAATACTTTTCCATCCTGCTTTACAGTAGCCAGCCCATGGTGAAAATCACCCACGCTGTCGTAAACCAAACTGATCTCCAGTTTCCCGGAACTATTCAGAAAACCATATTTGAGGGGAGGGCCAGCCGGTGCTTTGAAATGAATCACCCCTGTTGCAAACAGCAATAAGACAGCTGAAACGCTGAAAAACAGAATAATTAAAAATGTTTCGAATCGTCCGGATGTTTTGGAAGTCATGCCTGAGAAAGAGGTTTGTTCTTTAATAAAAGTGGAAGAAAGGAATTCATGTTTTGGGGATATGCAGTTTTTTCTTGATCAGATTACTCATTCGGTAAACCATCAGCATGCCAACTACAGAAATGCCGACAATGACATAACCTAGGGTGTCGTAATGCTCCAGGGGACTGAATTTATCCTTTTGAACTACAATCATTCCACCTACTATGGCAGCTATGCCTCCGGATATTTGCTGAAGGGAAGAGTTGATACTCATAAAAGCTCCCCGATCTGTGAGTTGTGGCAAAGCGGTTGTGAGTGCCATGGCAGGTACCATGCGACTGAAGATACCAATCATCATCGCCACATTAAAGCACATGATTACCCAAAGTGGAACGGGTGTCAGGTGCGTATAGATGACCACAACCCCCATCATCCAAACGGAAGCAAAGGCGAAAATGGTAAACTTGTCTGCCTTGTCACTCAGCTTACCTACCAGGGGCATAATAAGCAAAGAGCTCACTCCCCCTACCATAAAGAGCAAGGGTAATTGTTGAGCCGTAACATGAAGATTATTGATAGAGAAGGCACTCCCCCAAGGCATCATCATAAAGCCACCGATAGAAAGTAAGGCAGTAGCCAGAAAGCCGATGCGGTAGTTTCGGTTGGATATGGTATGCCACAAATGCCTGACCGGATTCACATCGTGTTTTACCTCCAGATGCTTGGTAACCGGTTTGATCTTAATAAGCACAAAGGCCCAGATAATCACTGCCATCCCGGCAATCAACAAGAATGGTGCCTGCCATCCCCAGGCATTTGCCAGGTACAAACCTATAGGAATACCCAATACCTGACTGGCTCCAAAGCCCATCTGCATAAAACCCATCACCCTTCCCCGTTGTTGAAGTGCAAACAGGTCGGCTACTATGGCCAGGGAAATAGATCCAATCACTCCCCCAAACAAACCGGTAAGGATTCGTGCTGCCAACAGCATGGGGTAGGAGGTGGTAAGCCCGCAACAAAAGGTGCCTACAATGAAACCTATATAGAAGAATAGGAGAAGACGCTTACGGTCGAATTTGTCAGCAAAACCGGCCGTCAGAAAACCGGATATTCCGGCACTGATTGCATAGCCGGACACGGCAAAGGCAAATTGCCGGGTAGTCAGATCCATGGATTTCATCAACATATCACCCAGAGGAGACATGACCATAAAGTCCAATACAACCGTAAACTGCGTAAATGCTAACAACACAATGACCAGTACCTGGTAAGAGGAAAATTTTTCTTTGATTACTTTATCTGCTTTCATAAGTTGGTATATCGGGGCTATGTTTTCCTGTTTAAGGCAGGAATTAGGGTGCAATTTACCCAAAATTGCCCGAAATGGCCGTTAATGAGCTTTTTTGCCTTCTCTTGATAGTAAAGGAGTAATTGTTAGTCAGAAAGTTCAATACGCTGCTTTTGAGGCGTTTTAAGAAATCAAGGGCAATAAAGAAGTGATCTGTGTAACATTCATGCGTAGTTCTATAACATTCACATGTATAATGTTTGACACTTTAAGGGCATGAATCCAACCCAACAAATTCCGCTTCAAATACTTCTGGCAGAGGATGATCCAGACGATCGTTTTTTCTTTGAGAATGCATTGAAACAAATTCCAATAGAAACACAACTCCATGTGGTTAAGGATGGAGAAGGATTGATGGAATACCTTTCTGTTCATATTGAAAACCTTCCCGATGTGCTTTTCCTGGATCTCAGCATGCCCCGAAAAACCGGATTCGAGTGCCTGACCGAAATAAAGGAAAATGAGAAGATGAAAGAACTTCCGGTAGTGGTGTTTACAACTTCTTTCGGACGAAGCTCGGAGTTTGAGCAAGGCATGATAGAAACCCTCGTTCACATTGGAGCCCAGGAATATGTGCGTAAACCGGATGATGTGGAAGAGCTGAAGAAGATCATTCATGCATCGTTGAACCGTGTGCTGGAAAAAATCCCGGATAACGAATAAACGCGAGAAACCTTCAGGGATGTACCTGATTAAGTCGAAAATTTAAAATATTCATAAAGTTAAAATCTGAAATCATGCCCTTAAAAAAGCTAAATATTCTGCTTGCCGATGATGATATGGATGATCGTATGTTTTTTGAAAAAGCATTGTCTGAATTATCCGTCGCATACCATCTTACCGTTGTTAACGATGGTGAGGAACTGATGAAATACCTGGCTGAAAATTCAGAAACTCTTCCCCTGCTTCTTTTTCTGGATATTAATATGCCGCGGAAAAACGGGATACAATGCCTGGCAGAGATAAGAGGAGATGAGAAATTGAAAGGTCTGCCGGTCGTCATGTTTTCAACTTCTAATTCATGGGAAACAATAGACCGGCTGTTTAAAAGCGGGGCAAACGTATATATTCACAAGCCCAGCGACTTTTCTCAACTCAAACAAATCATTCACCATGCAATCCCATTGGCTGCGGAGAAGATCTTTTCCTCTAATCCCTTAAAATACATCCTCAACGCTGGTGGTGGAGCTGGACAGAAATGAATATGAATTCAAAACAATTAAACATCCTGCTTGCTGATGATGATGCAGATGATTGCCTGTTTTTCAAAGAAGCATTGGTTGAACTGCCCATGTCTATGAATTTGATAGCAGTACATGATGGAGAACAACTTATGCACCTGCTTATTAACGAAACGATTGACCTGCCTGACATCCTTTTTCTCGACCTGAATATGCCACGAAAAAACGGGTTTGAATGTTTGTCGGAAATAAAATCGAGTGAAAAACTTAAACGACTGCCGGTAATTGTATTTTCCACATCGTTTGAACAAGAGGTGGTGAATCGGCTTTATAGCAACGGGGCGCATTATTTTATTCGGAAACCATCCGAATTTTCGCAATACAAAAAAATAATTCAACAATCGCTTGAGCTGGTGGATCAAGGAGTGCTTACAAAACCTGCGAGAGAAGACTTTGTACTTACCGTGAAAAAAATCCTATGAAAAACCTCATCACCGAGAAATCCAACGAACTGCTTACCGCAAACAAGGAGCTGGCTTTTCAGAATGAAGAAAAGGAAAAACGCGCTGCAGAGTTGATCATTGCAAACAAAGAACTTGTCTTTCAGAATGATGAGAAGGAAAAGCGCGCTGCTGAGCTGGCTATTGCCAATAAAGAGCTTGCTTTTCAGAATGATGAAAAAGAAAAACGCGCTGCAGAGCTTACCATTGCCAACAAAGAACTTGCTTTTCAAAATGAAGAGAAGGAAAAGCGTGCAGCCGAGTTGGTTATTGCCAACAAAGAACTGGCTTTCCAAAACGAGGTGAAAGAGAAGAGGGCTGCCGAGCTGGTTATCGCCAACAAAGAACTTGCTTTTCAAAACGATGAAAAAGAGAAACGGGCTGCCGAGCTGGTAATTGCTAATAAAGAACTTGCTTTTCAGAACGATGAAAAAGAAAAACGAGCAGCCGAACTGACTATCGCCAACAAAGAGCTTGCTTTTCAAAATGATGAGAAAGAAAAACGCTCTGCCGAGCGGGAGAAACGGGCGGCGGAGTTGGTAATTGCCAATAAAGAGCTGGCCTTTCAGAACAATGAAAAAGAAAAACGTGCCGCAGAGTTGGGAATTGCCAATGAAGAACTGGCCTTTCAGAACAATGAAAAGGAAAAGCGTGCAGCCGAGCTGATCATTGCCAATGAAGAACTTGCTTTTCAGAATGATGAGAAAGAGAAACGTGCGGCCGAGTTGGTCATTGCCAATAAAGAGCTCGCCTTTCAGAATGATGAAAAAGAAAAACGGGCGGAAGAGCTGATCATTGCGAATAAGGAATTGCTCGCATTTACCTATATCTCCGGTCATGACTTGCAAGAGCCCTTGCGTAAGATACAGACCTTCGTCACCATTATCCTGGAAAATGAAAATGCGAATCTGAGTGAAAATGGCAAATACAATTTCAAACGCATGCAGCTGGCCGCTGGCAGAATGCAACAACTCATTGACGACCTCCTTGCCTTTTCCCGCATCAGCACTACCGAGCTGAAGTTTGAAAAAACAGAACTCAGCTGGATTGTCGATGAAGTAAAAACGGAATTGAAAGATACCATTCAGGAAAAAAACGCAACGATTGAAACGAATGAATTGGGTCCGGTGAATATCATCGCTTTCCAGTTCCGCCAGCTGATGTATAACCTCATCAGCAATGCGCTTAAATTTTCGAAGCCGGATGTCCCCTCGCATATCCTCATCACCAGCCGGATCATCAAAGGGAGTTCAATAAAGAATGAGAAACTTTCTCCGGAAAAGAACTATTGCAACATTACCGTTAAAGACAATGGTATTGGCTTTGAGCCGCATTTCAGCGAACGGATTTTTGAAGTGTTCCAGAAACTGCATGGAAAAGAAGTCTACGCCGGAACAGGAATAGGCTTGGCTATCGTAAAGAAAATAGTTGAAAACCACAATGGGATTATCATTGCAACCAGTGAACTGCAGCAGGGAGCGACATTTAATATTTACATTCCGGCTAGTTAGTTAAAAGGGCTAAAGCCCTGATTGGATAGTGTACCTGATCCTTTGTCACTGGCCTGAAGATCACGACAACTTGATATTAATAAACAAAGCCCCCGACCTACTGGTCGGGGGCTTTGTTTATTGTAATAGCTCCTTATTAATTCAGTTATTATTTCATCCGAACTATTCGCTTCGTCACCGTACCGCCGTTCACCGTCATTCGGAATAAGTAAACGCCTTCTGCCAGCTTGTAGTCAGAAGCAGCGAGGTGTAGTGCATGCTGTCCTGCATCCTGATGCAGCTTGGCCTGGGTAGCAACCTGCTCTCCGAGGAGGTTGAAGATTTCTACCACCACATCGGAAGCGTTGCTCAAGGTGTAGTTCACCGTGAACTCATCGCGGAAGGGGTTTGGAGACACAGATACATACATTGCCGGCAGCACATTGTCCTTGATTCCGGCAGCAGCAGCGGTGTCTTTGTAAATGTGAACCGAGTCGGCCAGGTAATTCAAACCAGTATAGTTCTGGTTCGTGGTAATGGTGCGGGTATATTCTGA
>Ga0206975_1308_pt1 | contig 9498 bp, 6 predicted proteins | sample Alteio_BWOrgHeat_81_FD_152919 | JGI IMG/M metagenome (GOLD analysis project Ga0206975, IMG submission 152919) | Enriched cells from forest soil in Barre Woods Harvard Forest LTER site, Petersham, Massachusetts, United States -... | ecosystem: Environmental > Terrestrial > Soil > Temperate forest > O... | reverse complement strand
TCTGTTGCTGTGGCTACTGTGGAGCGGGGGTTGCGGGTGGTGTTTTTCTGCTTGATGGCGATGGCTGGAGCGAGGCCGTCGATGAGGTCAACGTCTGGTTTTTCAATACGTTCCAGGAATTGGCGGGCGTAGGCTGAGAGCGACTCGACGTAGCGGCGCTGACCCTCGGCGTAGACGGTGTCGAAGGCTAGCGACGACTTTCCGGAGCCTGAGACGCCGGAGATCACGGTTAGCTTTCCGTGAGGAATATCGCAGCTTATGTTCTTTAGATTGTGTGTCCGCGCGCCGCGGATCTGGATCGCGTCATTCAAAGTCGGGGCACCCGGTCATGGCTGTTGCACGGAATTATGGGTTGTATTGCTAGGATGGATTCAGCATTCCAGGCACAAAACTCCAATCCTGATTATAGGCGAAGGACGCTGGTTTTTCGGGCGGCTACGGTGGCGCGCGTCGCAATCGGCGTCGGATGCGTTGCAATCGCTGTCTGACGTTTCGCAATCGGCGTCGGACAGTTCGCAATGCGGGTTGGATGGGATGCAATATGCGGCACGGAGGCGGGAATGGAGACAAGTTTTACGCTGGCGGAGTTTCGGATGGCGTATACGGCGGGGGCGTTTGTGAGGGTGACGGTGCGCGGGCACGGGTCGAGTTTTTCGATTGAAGGAGAGATGCGCGACTCGAGGAAGATAGAAGGCGGAAGGCGCGGGGCGGTTGGCCAACCCGCTGTGCTGGTGATGAGCCGGGATCGGAATAAGCTACGGACCTTTCTGAACCCAGCGGCGGCGCTTCTGCTTCTGCGACAGAGTGGGGTGAAGCGGGCAGAGGTGCAGATGGCAAATTGGGAACCGGAGATGACCGCCCTGTCGATGCGGATGCGGCCGGATGTGACAGCGCGGCGTTTGCGAGACCGGCGGATTGCCGAGGCTGCTTATTATCCCCATCGGGCGGCGGAGACGGAACTGGTGGATCGGACGGACCAGTTGGAAAAGTTTAGACAGGCGAAGTACGAGCGGTTGTGTCGATTGGGTGGGTGAGAGGCGATAAGTGAGCGCCGCTTGAAGCAGACCTCACATCTGAAGCTGGATGTGGGGCTGCTCTCATTTATGGGTCAACCGCCTAGTGAGCGGGATGTAGTAGTTGGGTGAGAATCCCATGGCTCAGAAGCGAGACATGGGGTACCCTCACGATCATTTATTCAGCCTGGGCCACCCGCCGATGCGAAGCCAGAAGCGCTCCCCACTGCCAGCAAATGTAATTGCTTCTCCTACCCAATGCCCTAGGTGTATGATTTTGCCGAATCAACTTCCATCTTGGGGCCTACCTGATGCCTGGCGACACCCGTTATTGGGGTACGACCGAATGGGAAAATCATGTCCAGCTACTGCTGAAGCGGAAGTATCGCATCCCCGGCACCTATCAGCATGTCCCTGACACCAACGGCGACCATGGAATTGAGGGCTATGCAATAGATGGCACTGCATACCAGTGCTATTCAGCGCAATACTGGACGGATTCCAAATCCTTATACGAAAAGCAGCGGAACAAAATGACGGAGGATATCGGTAAATTCATCGCGAATGCGACGGAACTGGCAAAGTTGCTCGGGTCGGTGAAAATAAAGATTTGGAACTTCGTGGTTCCCTATTACTCGAATAAAGAGATTCTCAAGCACGCCAAGGTCAAGGAGAGCCTTGTCAGGAACACCACGGTGACCCATGCGGATAAGAATTTCACAGTGTCGGTTATAACTGAAGAGGACTTCTTGGTGGAGCGTCAAGAATTGGCAACTGCCGGGCTGAGCAGTTTTGACGTGAGTTTCCAGAAGGTTCCTCAAGAAGCACTGGATGAGTGGCTGCAGAGCGCAAACAATGTTTCCCTCATTTCGAACCTCAATTCAAAGGCACTACAAATTGTCGGCTCGGACTCCGGCCCTAAACTGACTAGATTTAGATTGGCTATTATTCGTAATTACATCAATGGGGATATCGTGCTGAAACAACTGGAGCGTGAGTTGCCGGACACGTTCAGGCATGTCAAAGCGCTGAAGGACCAGAAGGAAGCGGACTTGGATACCGAGACGACAACACTTACCCTCGTCCCATCGGCCATGTTCAACGAAATCCTAAAGAGCTATCATGCACAGCTCAGCAAGGCACCGGGACTTTCCGAAAACGCAACTCGCACAATCGCCAACGAAGCAGTGGCTGATTGGCTTCTTAGATGCCCCTTGGAGTTCTAAGGTGAGTGATCAAACCGAATCGAGTTTACCGTCAATTCAGCGTCCAATTCGCTTCACGAGAAGGCCGATGGCAATTGCGCCGGACTTTCGGAAAGATTGGAAGATCGCACTGCTTCTGCTGATCCTTGAGTTGTCTTCTCGTTCGGGAAAGAGTTCGCTAAAACGCTTGCACGTAATCCACTGGGCCGTTCGCACCAGCAATCACCAGCACCAGTTCGAGCAAACCAGAAACGCTGATGTCCCACTCTTTGCATTCAAGGTTCGATTAGAGCCTGCATTCTCACGAGCCATTGAGTTCGCGGAAGCTCAGAAACTGGCAGAATGGGTCGAAGGCGACCGGGTTCAGATTACAGAACTGGGCCGTTCGCTAGCCAAACAGATAATTAAGAATGAAGTGATGCAAGACGAAGTTGCGTTTCTGACCCGAATCGGGAAATCAGTTACGGAAACAGAAGCAATCAAGCTGATCACGGGATCAAGGATAGCCTAATGCTTAGATTTGGAACCCTCCAGATATCGGTGACCACCGATAAGGGGGTCTTCGGGGTTCGGCACTCTTTTCAGCCAGGAATGAACATCATCAGGGCAGAAAACTGGAGAGGCAAATCCACGATCCTAACAAGCATGATTTACGCACTGGGGATGGAAGGCATGCTCAGTCCTTCTCAAGAAGTCCCCCTGCCACATGTTCTCACCAGATATATCGATCAGGCCGACGGCAACGCGAATATCACTGAATCTTGGGTGTCGCTTGAGATCACGAATGGCAAAGGTGAGACGGCAACTGTCTCCCGAGCCATTGTAAGTTCCAGAGATCGTCGGTTGATTACTGTTCGTTCAGGCGCAGCTCTCGCAGACCCGAACAATGCAGGTCCGAGCATTGATTACTTTGTTCGGATTCGGCGCTCCGCAGTGAGCGATTTGGGATTCCACAAATTCTTAGCTGAGTTCATGGACTGGTCTCTACCAAAGGCCGCTCAGTTCGATGGGGAAGATTCTCCTCTTTACCTGGAGACGCTATTCCCGCTGCTGTTCGTCGAGCAAAAGCTGGGCTGGGGAAGAATACCGGCACGCTTCCCAACCTGGTTAGGGGTGAAGAATATTCGACAGAGGACAGTGGAATTCTTATTGAAGCTCGACGCATACGAAATCGCTGAGGAGAAAACAGCTGTGATGGCTGAGTTGTCAAGGATTCGGTCAGCGTGGTCCGAGAACCGCACTGCTGCCGGAAGACGGGCAACTGCTCTTGGAGCCATTTTGAACGCAATTCCGACGGAGCCTGTCTCGACGTGGCCGCCCGAGATTTCTCCTCAGATACTAATCCCTTCTATGGGAGGACAGTGGGAACAACTTTTGGGACATCTCCAAAGGTTGCGTCGGCGATTCTCTGACTTTCAGAATCTGGAGATTCCAACGGCCGGGGCAAATGATTCAGAAGTTCGAGTTGCGCTTAACGAAGCTGAGAATGCGGTATCTGGGCGAGAAATGGTGCTTCGTCGTATGCTGGACAATTTAGAATCCGAAATCTCTGAAGCAGATGCAATCGAAGAGCGCATTAAGTCTCTCAGGGAAGACCAAAGAAAATATAAAGACCTATTGAGGCTGAGAGAACTCGGATCAGAAGGTCCGGTGGCAGTTGAGACGGAGTCATGCCCAACTTGCCATCAACCCGTATCTGATTCACTTTTGGATATGGGAAAGAGAGCCCTTCCAATGTCTGTAGAACAGAATATCGCTTTTTATAACGAACAACTTCAGCTTTTTGAGGCGGTGCTTGCAAACGCAAGGGCGGTAGTGGGCGCCTCGGAAGCACAAGTAACTTCCATTCGAAAAGAACTGGACGAATTCAGATCTCGAGTTCGTTCGCTTCGGGAGACGCTGACTTCGCCATCGAGTTCTCCGTCTATTGAAGCATTGACAGAGCGCATTAGGCTACAAGAAAGAATTGCCAGCCTTGAGGGGTTAGCAGATTTTTGGGATGAGGTTCTCGCTACTTTTGCAAATCTGAACGACGAGTGGAATTCGGCGATGGGGCGTAAGGCCCGTTTGCCGAAGGGCGCCCTCTCCGACAATGATGAAAAAAAGCTTCATGATCTTCAAACAATCTTCCAGAGACAGCTTCACTCATACGGATTCGGAAGTTCTGACGAGAGGCGGGTCACCATTTCCCGAGGTGATTATGAGCCTGAGCTTGCAGACATCAATCTGGCTGCAGATTCAGCTGCGAGTGATGTGATTCGACTCCAGTGGGCTTACCTTTTGAGTCTCTTGAGTGTTGGAGTGCTTGAATCTACCAATCATCCAGGGTTCCTTATATTTGATGAACCGCAACAGCAATCAGTGAGTGATGCCAACTTCTTAGAGATGCTGAAATTCGCGGCAGCGATTCCAAAGTCACAGACCATAATAGCTACGAGCCACGAAAAGCTTGGTATTGGAGAATTGGCCCGTCAGTTAGATTCCATCCACCTCTGGGAGTTGGGGGACGGCCGACTAATCACCAAGCTTACTTAGCACCCTGCCTTTTTATCCGCTGCCAAGGCATTAACTGTGGGAGCGCCAATTCACTAGTCGGCGGGCTCGAGCGACGCGAGTTGATTAGTCGCGAAAAACGCGCTTCTTGTGATTCACTTCTGAAGTATCGGCAGTTGGAAGTAATGGCATACCGGGGCTAGTCACTCAACGCGAAATTACGGTGCATTCAGTGAATCTGGCGGGTGGCCCACATCTCAATTCTCGTCTTTCATCGCGGCTGGTATTGGTGCGGGTGCCCCTCGTGCTCGTTCATTCGGACCTGGGCCACCCGCCAACTGGTACCCGCTGTGCTGAATCCCGAGTCAGGCGGCACCCACGGGAGGGTTTGATTCCGGGGGAGCCACCGGTAAGGTAAAGTGGAACGTCGCGCCACGCCCGCCGTCGCCGTTGGCCCAAATCCGTCCGCATTGGGATTCGACGATCGACTTGCTGATTGCCAAGCCCATGCCGCTGCCTTGCGGCTTGGTCGTAAAGAATGCGTCGAATATCTGGTCGGCCTTGCCCAGGGGCAGCCCGGGCCCTGTGTCATTTACAGAGATCTCGATCTGACCGTCCTCACGCAATTGCGACTTCACCGCAAGCACGCCGCCCGTGTCCTTCATCGCCTCGATGCCATTCAGCATCAGGTTCATGAGCACCTGCTGAAGTTGCACCCGATCTGCCACGGTCATGGGAAGATCGCCTTTGAGATCTGTGCGGATCGATACTCCATGCCCTCTGGCCTCACCTCCCATCATCCCGGCCATCTCGCCGACGACCTCATTTATCGCGACCAACTCTCGCTTGGGAGGGGCCTTCTTGTACAACGATCGCAGACGGTCGATGATTTCCGAGGCAAGGGCGCTCGCTTCTACGATTCTTTCCGTCCCTTTGCGAACTTCCGTCAGTTCAGGCGGGTCGCGCTGAAGCCATCGCAAAGATGCTTTGGCATGAGCGCCAGTGATCGTGATGGGCTGTGCGAGTTCGTGCGAGATGGAGGCAACCATCTCTCCCATCGTGCTGACCCGGCTCGCATGGGTAAGATCGGCCTGGAGCTGTTCGGCACGTCTGCGATCTTCAATGTCGGTTGCCGCGCCGCACCATTTCACAATCTTCCCGTGCTTGTCCCGCACAGGCACAGCGCGTATCAGGAACCAGCGATAGGCTCCGTCCGATCCGCGGCGCAGCCGCACTTCACAATCCAGAGGTTGGCCAGTCGTCTGCGACGCAAGCCATTGTTCGGTGATGCGCTTCAGATCGTCGGGGTGCATCGTCTTCCCCCATCCTGACGCTGACGCTTCTTCGGGGCTCACTCCTGTGTATTCGAGCCAACCTCTGTTCATAAAAGATCGATTGCCTTTGGGGTCGACAACGAAAGCCAGGGCCGGCATTGTTTCTACCGCCTCGCGGAATTTCTTCTCCTGCTCCTGCAACTGGTGGACACGCATTTGGTAAACTCCCCAGAGCAGTGTGCCGAATGCGAGGAAACAGAGCGCCCGGAAACTCATCGTCTCGTACCACGCAGGAAGAATCTCGAAACTTAGAGAGTCGCCGGCCTGGTTCCAAACGCCGCTGTTATTCGCGGCGATGACGCGAAACCGGTAGGAGCGCGGAGCGAGGTTTGAATACTTCACCTGCCGGTTATTGACAACCTCTCTCCAGTCCGGATCCTGTCCCTCAAGTTTGTAGCGAAAATGCACCTTCTCCGGCGCCACCAAGCTGAGCGCCGTGAAATCGATGGAGAGATCTCGCACGCGCGCCGGCAACCGTAATCGGTCAGAGATATCGTATTCTTTGTCGTCGGAAACGATTCGCTCAATGCGTACCGGAGGCGGAAGTTTGTTGAACGGAAGGTGATGCGGATCGATCACGTTCAGGCCCTCCATAGTTGGGAACCAGAGCCTGCCATCGGGAGATATCGCGCCTCGGGGTCCCGGCATGGCTGAAAGATTTGGCTGGAGGATCACGCCATCAGTTTCATCGAAGAGAGTAGCCCCTACCGATTTCGGATTTGCACTCACAGTCATTGCTAACGAGGCCTCAAGGTCCGATCGTGCAATCCGGATCAGGCCGCATGAGCCGAACAGCCAGAATGAGTGGTCTTCGTCCTCGGCAAGCCAATAGATCTCATTGCATGGCAAGCCGTTCTTCGTGGTGAGCGTGGAAACGCGGCCGTCCTTCCTGCGGCTGAGTCCAGTGTCGGAGGCCACCCAAAGTGCACCGTCGTGATCGAATCGAAGATCGCTGACGCGGCCCTGTTTGAGGGCAGCGTCGCCCACAAACGATGTGCGAGTCCCGCCCTCGGCGAGCCAGGCCAGCCCTCCCTTCGAGAACCCCAGCCAGACGCCCCCTCGCGAGGGATCGACTGCCAAAGCGGTTGCCAGGTCGTCGCGCCCCAGCGCGGCCCAGGGGATATGTTGTACCAGTTTGTCGCGGAACAGGTGGAAGAGGCCACCATTGACAATCGAGATCCAGAGATTGCCTTTCGCATCGCCGGCCATGGCCTCTGCCACTCCGCCGGGAATGCTGTCGACCAACACGAAGCGGTCATTCTGCAGATAGCCCACTCCTCCGGTCGCGGCGATCCAGATGCGGCCATCCTTGTCTTGAAACAGAGACGCCACCCCAAGCTCAGGCAGGCCGGCTACACTTACCTCTCGCACCCGCCTTTCTGCTTCTTCTTGATTGGGTTCGATGCCTCCTCCCGGCTTGTGATAAATGGTGACTTGCCCTCTTTCGAACCTGAATAACCGGCCGTTAGGGCTGAACCAGATGCTTCCATCGCGGGCGGCTATCGCCGAAGCACTCCCGCTGCTCGATAAACCTTGTCGCTCCGTGAAGGTCGCCACAGAATTGGCGCGAAACCGATCCAGGCCCTTCGTTGTTGCGACCCAGATATTCCCCTCACGATCCTCAAACAGAGCGGAAACAACATCGCCGGATAGCCCGTCGCGCCGCGAAAATGTATCAGAGCCTCTTTCCACCAAATGCACCAGACCCTGGCTCCAGGTTCCAATCCACAGAGCACCATCGCGATCGCGGAGAATTCTTTGACCGCTGGCAACATGCGCATTACCGGGAACAAAGTGGGCCATTTCAATCTTTCCATGACTCAACCGTGCAAACCTGTCTCCAATCGGAATCAAGAGCGCGCCATCGCGATCTTCCGCAAAACTATGAATGCCGAAGGATTGGCCGGCGACAGTATAGAAATGCGGTGGCCCGGGCTCCCATTGCCAGAATCCGTTCAGCACACCCGCCCAGAGGCTGCGGTGGCTGTCCTCGAACAAGCCAAGCACACCGTTGCCAAATGTGCCATCGTCTCCATAGCAGCGGATGCTGCCATTGCGAATCGCACAGAGCGTCCCCGGAGGCGTAAAGGCGAATCCGCCTGCCCACACCGTGCCCTCATGATCCTCCAGGAGAGTTTGAACGTACTTTCCAGCAAGCTGAGGATACTCTATGAGCTTGCCGGCTTTCCAACTCGCAAGCCCCTTGGAAGTGCCGATCCAAAGAGTCCCGTCGCGCGCCGCGAGCAGCGCGAGGACACCGTTGGATGGGAGCTGTCGATCGGATGATGGCTGCCATGGCACTACCCGGACCCCGTCGAGACGAAGCAATCCGGAATAAGTGCCCAGCCAAAGGTAGCCGTCCGGTGTTTGCGCGATCGAGGTGACCGCTGCTTTTAGAAACCCATCACCAATTTTCCACGAGGTGTGCGCGTACTGGCTGATGTCGAACGAGGGATCGAGTGGAAAGGCGCACGTGCAGCACACGAGCACTAAGGCCGGCAGGATGGTTGTCAGCTGCCATGCCCGGATCACCAATCCCACCGGGTTGGAGCCGCTGACGCCCACCGAACTCATACTGGAAACTCTCGCGTTGGTGTACGGGTGCTTTTCATCCTCCCACACCATCACGGCGGTCACTATTACATAAAGCTGGTATAGAGAGCGGCCACGAACCTCGGCTGGGCGTCATTCCGGCTCCGATCTCAATTTGCGCCAAATCGCCGACGCGCTCATTCACAGTTCACGATTACATCCGGGACGTCAACTTGCCGGGGTGACCGGTGCATACATCTCGTTTCTGAAATGAGAACAAATTCCCACGCAGCACGAACCCTGTTCCCAGATCCCTGTTCTCTGCCCCCTTTCGGAGCAGGAACAGAAGCTCGTTTGGGCGACCCAGGGTGTGCCAAAACCCGACTTGTTCGAGGCGAAAGTGGGGGGAACAGCTTGGAAGTCGAAGCCGAGCTGGTATGTCGTCGTCAAGAATGACCACACGGTGCACCCCGATCTAGAACGTGCCATGGCCAAGCGCATGGGCGCCACAACGTATGAGCTTGAAAGCAGCCACATGCCGATGCTCTCCCAACCGGAAAGGGTAATCGAAGTAATCCGGGCCGCTGCGAAAGTTGCTTCAGAGGCCACCACGGCGGCATGAAAATCAGCTTCTGATCCGCCGCTTCCGAACTCAGGGTGATTATTGTGGGGGCTTCTTTTCGTGGCTTGCTGTGGCGGTGCGGATTAGATCCTCAGTGTCAGCAGATTAGCGGCATGCGGTAGCTGTTGTGTTGCATGAAGCAGGTCCCACATCTGAAATGCTAGATGTGGGGCGCACTGAGAATCCCATGTCTCAGAAGCGAGACATGGGGCACCCTCGTGCTTGCTTATTCATTCGGATTTGGGGCAGTCGCCGAATCTCCTTCGCCGTATGGTCGGTAGCCCTGACTCGAAAAGAAA
>Ga0206975_1307_pt1 | contig 9528 bp, 8 predicted proteins | sample Alteio_BWOrgHeat_81_FD_152919 | JGI IMG/M metagenome (GOLD analysis project Ga0206975, IMG submission 152919) | Enriched cells from forest soil in Barre Woods Harvard Forest LTER site, Petersham, Massachusetts, United States -... | ecosystem: Environmental > Terrestrial > Soil > Temperate forest > O... | reverse complement strand
ACGTGTATTTCGATCTTTGACTACCTTGGATAACACACTTACTCCACCGGTGCTAATCTCGAGAATTTTAAACCAAGGGACATAAAAATAGTATTTTCCCAAGCCAATCAAAAGAATTTTTCCTATACTATTTGTTATCTTTAAACCTGCCTCCAACAAACTATCTTCTTCATTACAGCAAAGAACGCCATAAATTTTCTGCAATGCGACGCATATATCATACGCAGAAGAAATCGCAATAAAGAAGTCTTTAGGTCTATAGCAAAGAGTATCGATGTATGGGATTTCGCTGATTGTGAGAGAAGTTTTCCATACTCTGCATGAGCCAAATTGAGCTGCCCTCTTAGAACACCAGGAAAAAGAGAGTACGTTGTGGCTTTGTAAGAAGCTGCCTAATTCGCAAAAATTGGCAATAGCTAATATAAAGGGTTGCGTATCTGCGATTTTAAATTCTAACTTACCGCTCTTTTTTTTAGTAAAATCTGCTAACGATTCTATCCATTTTGTAGCGTAGTAGTCACATTTCAAGTCTTTCAAACTTTTCAAGCAAGACTTATACATCTGGGAATTGCCTTGCAGCTCCCCAGCTAATTCTAACACTGGAATTGCTACCTTCGTAATCCTCTCAATTCCATCTATACTGGAAAATTCGAATAAAGCGCATGCCACTTCTTTGTAAACTGAAGCGGCACAATTAGAGATAGAATTGATGTAAGATCCCATGGAGTTCCCCTTTTTAAACAGATAGAGATGTGATTTTATTGTTTTTTCTTAAATTGGATAGCAGCTATTCCGATTACTGAGGTAATAATTACAGCAATTTGTAAATACACATTTCCTATACTAATCCAACCGATCATATTCCCAAGAATAGATAGATTTAAAACAGTTTCACACGATGAGGAAAAGATATCCCATTCCGCATCGCGTCGTACAACTGGAGATGTATCGAATAACCGTTGACATGCGGCTATCATTTTGACAAAAAAACTTGCTCCAACCAGCCCTACAACGCCCTCTTCCGCTGTTCTATTTTTCATTACTCCTGCAAAGAGTTCATATTGACCAATCCGTTCCGCCCATTTGGCCGTGTCGAGAAAATTCCAAGACTGCAAATATAGGCCTAAACAAGAGACATTCACTGCTGTCCACATCCAGGAATTCATTTTTTCCAGGACAGTAGCCTTATAGATAATAGGAATGTGTGGAAGGGAAGGTTTGAAGCCGAAAGTGTCATTTTTCTGCTGTATGAGCTCTTGCACCTTTGTCTGAAAATCTCTTTCAGAATAACAACTTCCAGGCTTGAATAATTGAACTATAATTTCAGCGGCGTTGTTTTCTTTTAAATGACTCTTAACAGAAGCATCGCCAATAAAAGCAGAGATCTTTTCCCTTTGTTTATCCAAATCTATCGTCTCTGCAGAAATGGGGTAGAAAAAGTTTTTTGGAAATTGCAACAAAGTAAAAGAATCTTGTAAGTTGACTACCACACTGAATGAAAGGATTAACGTTTTTGCGGGAAGATAAGATTCTGTCATTCTCAAAATCGCTATTGCAATCCGCATAGATTTTTGAAGTATGCCAGCATCCTTTTTCCCTTGGCTTAATTTAACCACGGTTGTCAAAAAAGCCTGTTTTGGATCTGTTGTTAGAAGGTGATAACCCCCGATTACAGACGAAGATACTTGACGGATCATTAGATAACTCCCATAGAAATAATGCCGCTTTATAGAAAGCGATCAACAAAAATTGAAAAGGAACAATATAGAAATGACTTGTTTTTTACAAGTGCATTTTTACAGGTGAAATAAATTTTGCGCGAGGTTTTATACCGAAGTGATTTCTTTTTCCCAAGTTTCTGCACGACATTGTATTTCTTCCGGAGAAAGATCTTCAATATGTGTAGCAATTAGCCATACATGCCCAAATGGATCTTCAATCATTCCGGTTCGATCGCCATAAAATTGATTGGTCAATGGTTGTTTGACAATTGCGCCAGTGGCAACAGCAGTAGTAAAAACTTCATCTACATTTTCAACATATACTACGAGAGTCATAGGAGTACCGCCAAGAGATATTGGACTTTGCCAACCCATTTCTTTTGTTTCATCAGCAAGCATAATATTGGAATCACCAATTTTTATTTCTGCATGTCCCACTGTACCGTTCGGTCCGGGCACGCGAACCATTTCTTTCGCTCCAAAAACTGTCTTATAGAACTCAATGGCTCGAGCAGCTTCTGTTATAATTAAATAAGGAGTTACTGTATGAAATCCCTTGGGAATAGGATGAACCGCCATAAAAAAACCTCCAAATGAAAGAGGTTGATTTTTCATAAATTAGGATTAAATTACAAGTACTTATGGAATTTTTCTATGGTTTCATCCAAATGGAGAGGATGCCAGCGCCTTTGGAAATAAGACCTAAAGATAGGGAGACTGCTGGATTGACCGCAAATAACATAGGAATAGCGGCAGCGGCAAGATCCAATGTAGGAATAATAACGCCGGATACTTTCTCTACTGACAATGAGTTGCCTTCACGGATATCGGCATAGATTTCATAAGTGCCATATCCTATAGTCATTAAGCATCCAAAACTAAATGTTCCTTTCACAAATATTTGGAGTTGTGATCTTGCAAAAACGGCTAATATTTGAGATGAAGATGCCCCTAGAGGTAAACGGATCACTTTCCAATGATCCAGTACAAGTAAATTATTTCCAATAGAAGCGCAGATCGTTGACAAGTTAGAAAGGTATTCTTTTGTTCCTCTTTCTTTTTCTCGGATAACAACTCCAGGGTTAGTGAGACCTTTCTTCTCGCACTTTTCTGAAAATATTTTTTTTAATTCTTCCGCATTAGAAAAAGTTTCAGATGTAAATACTTGATTAAATAGTTGGATGAGCTCATCTCTTTCTGCGTAATCATTTACTGAATTTTCAAATGCTTTCCTATCAAAATCGAATTTGGAGTGAGACCACCAAATCATAGACTGCCATGTAGTGTGAAGACTAAGAACATCCAGACAACTCTGCATGGCTTGCGTGACAAGCCTATCCTGTATTGCTCTTTGATAGGAAAGATCGATGGCCGCAAAAATGCTAAGAGAAAACGCAAGAGTTTTTTGGAGAAATGCTTTTTGATTTAACAACTTGTCTGTTTTTAAAATAAAGTCACGAGAGCTGTTTTTTACAAGAGATGAGAAATTTATTAGATTAGTTGACACTTGCATGTTATATAACTATTAATTAAATAAACTTAATTATAACATGAATTAGTTAATAAGTAAATCTTTTTAATAATTATTAAAATAAAAACTAAACATCTTCCTGGTTCGGGTTAATCGTTGCTTGAATTAAAAATATTTTTTTACATCCAAGAGATGGCAGAGAAAGGAAGTCCTCGGAGTAATTCTTCTGAGGACATGGCTTTTTTTCCTTCCAATTGTACTTGGATGAGTTCTAGAGCTTGGTCTCCTGTAGCCATGATTACATTCCCTTTTTGTGGGTAGATGGGCCCAGGAGAAGCGGAAGAATAGGTGATCACCTTTGATTTATAAATTTTTAGCCGCTTTTTTGCGCCTTGAATCGTGAGATTACACCACGCTCCAGGGTAAGGATTTACTCCTCGAATGAGGTTATGGATTTTCTGCGCGGGTTGATTCCAATCAATAGAGCAATCCTCTAACTCAATTTTTGGAGCAAAAGTGACTTGAGAGGAGTCTTGAGGTATTCCCGCTATGTATGCTTTTTCAAAATCTCCAATGAGACGTACAAGTTCTTCTTTGCTAATGTTACAAAGGCTTTCCTCAAGTTCTCCGAATGTAGTCATAGAATCAATGGGAATTCGAATTTGTCTAATGATATTTCCCGCATCCATTTTTTTGACCATATGGATGAATGTCACGCCTGTTTCAGTTTCTCCTTCTATAATACTTCTTTGAATAGGAGCTGCTCCTCGATACTTAGGAAGCAAACTTGTATGCAAATTAATACAAGCAATGCGAGGCATATCCAATAAATGTTGTTTGATCAATTCTCCATAGGCCACAACAACAAAAAGATCGGCATGATATGATTGGAGAATAGGAGCAAAGTCTAGAGAAGAAACAATTTCTGGTTGATAAATGGGGAGATTAAAAGAAAGAGCTACCGTTTTGACAGGAGTAGGTATGGGTATGGATGAGCGTCCTTTCGGGCGATCAGGCTTTGAAATAACGGCACATATATCGATGCCGTGTTGAAGAAGATGTGACAGAATATGAGCAGAAAACAAAGGTGTTCCAAAAAAAATCACCCTCATCGGAAGATAGCTATCGACTTGCTCTCTTCTTCTTCTTTTTCTTCTATTTCTGGGACTTCCTCATCAATTGCTTGGAATCCCATCAATCCTCTCTTTGTTTCCCGGCAAAATTCGACAAAATGGATAATTTCAGGAAGAGGGGGGAGTTCTCTAAGAATGCGTTCTAGCGCTTCATCGACATGTAATCGGGAACGATATAATAACTTAAAAGCCTTGCTCAATTCTCGGCGAATGGGTAAAGAAATCCCATTTCGTTTTAATCCAATGATATTCAACCCCCCGAATTTGTATGGCACCCCTCCTCCAAGAGTAAAAGGGGGAATATCTCGGGTGATGCGACTCATCCCACCTACCATTGCGTATTTTCCGACACGAACCCCTTGGTGAATGGGAGTCATTCCACCAATAATTGCAAAGTCATCTACAATTACATGGCCAGCCAACGTCGCGTTATTGCTCATGATGACTCTATTTCCCACCTTACAATTATGAGCAACGTGACAATAGGCCATGATCAGACAATGATCGCCAATTTCGACAGTTGTGTTTTCTTGGCAGGAAGAATTAATTGTCACAAATTCCCGAATTTGACAGTGTTTGCCGATGTGAACAAATGTTTTCTCTCCCTGGTATTTTAAATCTTGTGTTTTTGTTCCAATACTTGCCCCTGGGTAGATCGTTGTACCAGTTCCGATCGTGGTGTATCCATCGATATAGACATGTGATTTAATCGTAACGTTGTCTTCTAAAATAACATGAGGAGAATGAATCACAACGTAAGGCTCAATAATTACATTCTCGCCTATAGTGACGCCTGGAGCAATGATTGCTGTCGGATGGATTTGTTGTTTCATGATTGAACTTCTTTAGAATTCAGGTTGTTAAATTTGATTTTTATTTACAAAAACGAAGGCAATCTCTGCTTCTGTCACCACTTTGTCGTTCACGAAAGCTTCCGCTTTAATACGGCCTCCCTTACTGCTAAAATGAATTCCTTGTCCACGTAAGAAGAGAACGTCTCCGGGTCTGACTGGATGTCGAAATTTTGCCTCTTTAATACTCAATAAAATAGCAACCTGATCGCTACTGCCTTTTAGATGCACCAAAATTCCTCCTGCTTGTGCCAGCGCCTCTAAAATGAGAACTCCGGGCATAATGGGCGCATCTGGAAAATGGCCTTGAAAAAAATGTTCATTGAAAGTGACATTTTTCTGCGCTACAATATAGTCTTTTTCCAAATCATATTCGAGCACTCGATCGACAAGCAGAAAAGGATATCGATGCGGTAGAATATTGATAATTTGTTTAATATCTAATGATTCTGATTGTTCTTGAAATTCTTGTTGAAGGATTGAACCAGTCATGAATGATTCTCCATCGTAATGTAATTTAAAAGACATTTAGCAAATGCAAAATTTGAGGTGTGGCCTGAGCGCACGGCAATAATGTGAGCGAGAAAATCACACCGAATTAAAGATAAGTCCCCATTTAGATCCAAAATCTTATGGCGAGCCATTTCAGTTGGGAATAATAATTCCCCTTTATTTAAAATGCCTCCATCGTCCTTAACAACAATGGCATTATCCAAACTCCCTCCTTTGATAAGCCCTTGCTCCATTAACATGGCAATTTCTTTATAAAGAGAAAATGTGCGGCAGGGAGCTATTTCTTTCTTAAAGCTTTCTTGGTTTATATTTAAAGAGTGAAATTGTCCCTGTAATGCAGGGAAATCAGGATAGTGCAAGGTATAACTTATTTTGTAAAAATCACTAGGAAGTGCAACTAAATGAACATCTCCTTCAGACCAATACACAGGATCTTGAATTTTTACGATGGGCGTAGTTTGTTCTTGTTCTTGGATCCCCCCACTTTCGATCATATTGACAAAAATATCAGAACTCCCATTTCCAATAGGGGGTTCGATGCCAGAAATTTCGATAGATAAGTTATCAATATTATACGCTTTAATGGCAGACAAGACATGTTCGACCGTATGAATTCGTATGTCTTTAATTCCTATGGTGGTGCTTCGAGAAGTATCTTGCACATATTCGATGGTAGCAGGAATTACAGGATTGGAAGGGAGATCCATCCGCTTAAAAACAATACCGGTCCCTTCTTTAGCCGGACAAAAACGGATAGTCACCTCTTCTCCGGTGTGGATCCCAATACCCGAAAAAGAAGAACAACTTTGCAGCGTTCTCTGTTTGCGAGTCAGAAATGTAAGTGAAGGGCGTACGGAGACCACTACTGCCTACTGCCTTTTAACAATAACATCTTCATTGACAAGGATTTTAGTAAAGCTAGGAATTTTTGAGCAAGTCTATTGATTAATTGAAAAAATTTACTTGTCTTAACCCAGACTTTTCCCAAAGAAAAAAAAGCCGAAAAAGCAATCACCGGTGCGTCTCCTACTAGAGAATAGAGTGTAGAATAGTGATAGAGGGGAAGGGAGACGCGAAGAAGGTCAGGGGAAGAAGAGGGAAGAATTCCAATGATTCTACCTAAACTATCGATGGCTGCAGTCATTCCAGTGTTGCAAGCTCGGATAAGAGGCATCCCATTTTCGACAGTTCGCAATTTTGCATGATCAAAGTGTTGTTTTGGCAAAAGAGAATTGGGATACCAACCATCATTCGTGATATTCACAAGTAATTCTGCCCCTTTTCGTCGATTTTCGCGCATTAAATTTCCATAGATTTCTTCGTAGCAAATACAGACACCGAAAGGAACGGGGCCATTGAATAAAGTTGCTTTTTTCCCCGGTGTAAACGAACTCGTAATTCCGTAGCGTGCAGCCCATTTTCGACACCAAGTAAAAGGAATATATTCTCCCATAGGAACAAGAATCCGTTTTTCATAACAAATAGGTATTTCATCAGAATTCGGAATAAAATGAAAGGCAGCACTATATGATTTTGTTCTCGTTCGTGCAGAATTAGCATAAACAGTATCTTCCAATCCAATGATGACGTGAGATTGAAATAAGTTAGCAACCATTTGCCCAATGTTTGCATTAGAAATGAATTTTTTAGAGAAAAAATCTTTTTCCACAGATTTTCCGAACAATTTTTCAAATAAGGACTGTACTTCTTCGCTAGGAAACACAGAATGAAAAGTTCCATAAGGAACGAGATATTCTGGAAATACAATTAAATCAATAGGTTGACCTATCTCTTTTTGTAATGGAAGAAGGGCTTGTTCCCATTGTTGTAAAACAAATATTCGAAATTCCTCCGCACTTGTAAAATGAATATTTTCTTCAATAGGAAGAAAAGGTTGTACCAATGCTACTCTCACTGTCTGATGATTTTGTGCAAATCCCGAAGCATGAAAAGCAAAATGAATCCAACCAAATGCATAGGGAAAGAGAGCCACAAGAACAAAAAAAACTCCTTGTTGGATGGAAGAATTCATCCATGCTCGCAGAAGAAGCACGTTTGTCAAAATGACCCAAAATGATAATAAATAGACGCCTCCCAGTGCGGCAAATTGAATAGAATAGGCGGATGCTGATAATTCCAAACCGACAGGATTAAAGGGAAGTCCCGAAAGAATAAATAGTCGAGACCATTCTAGTAATACCCAACACCCAGAAAATGCAAGAAGCGAAAAAAGAGAAGAAAACATGCGCGGCTGCATCCAAAGGGAAAGGATTCCCCATTGCAACCCCATAAAAAGTGAACATAAAATCCAAACGCCATAAATGTATGAATAGACATGAGAGAGAAACCAAGAAAGTTGGATAAGTTGTATAGCAGTAAACCAACCTGTCCCTAGTAAAAAACGTTTTTTTGCAGAAGAGATAGGAAGAAGAGTTTTCCAAAAAAGGGCGAATCCAATTGTAGCAGCAATGAGGCTTAAAACCTCACTTCTCGCTGGTTGTCCAAAAGCCACAATTATAAATGAAAGAAATATCGCTATAGATGTGATCATTAGACTTCTTTTTTTACCGAGGAAATGATTTTTGTTAGAAGATGAATCGGCGATAAAGGAGGCTCTTCTGCAAGCGCTTGGTGATAGAGAACAGTGGAGGGGGTCAATGCCGGCAAGGTATTTGCCTCTATTATGATTATTTTTTCAGACATCGTATTAAAAAAGAGATCGATCCTTGCATAATTTTGAATATGTAAAATGGATGCGGTAGTCTCCACGAGTTTTTTTATTTTCTCAACTCCTTTCTCCGATACAACGCTCACAGGAGGAGGAGTAATATTGACGCCTGTTCCTCCTTGAAATTTTTCTTCCAAGCTAAGCACACTTCCTTTAGCAACAGTCAAGCTAGGAGAAAAAGCTGTATAAATTCCTTCCTCTTCAAAAACTCCAACAGTCAGTTCGATCCACCCAGCTTTCTTGGTGTGTAACAGTTCATTTTTTTCGATAAGAAGTATATCTGTTTCAATGAATGGTTCTACTAAAAGTTGCTGCATGCAAGAAGGCATTGCCACAGGAGCCGATTGGTTGACAAAAGAGTGGGAAGGAATAAAGGGAATTTCAAGAGCAACAAATCGAAGGTATCTCTCCAAATCTTCGGAAGATTGCAAAAGGATAATTCCTGCTGAGCATCCATCCGATCTTGGCTTTATAATCAATTGACGAGATTGTAATGTTTCATATGCCCGTTTCCATATTGCTTTGGGATCTTCATTGGCAAAAAGATCAATTGTCATTTTGGGAAGAGATTGAATATCAGGATGTCCAACTGCAGAAATCCTTTCGCCTGTTCGATATTTATCCATACACAAAGCAGAAATTTCTCCATTGGATCCATTATAGGGAATTTGATAGCGCTCCAACTGATTTTGAAAAGTACCGTTCTCTCCTTCTGCACCATGCATTGCAATAAAAACAAAGGCATTTTGTTGTTTTGCTTTTTCAAAAAACTGTTCCAATGACATCTTTTCTGGCTTTTGAAAGCTGCAAGGTTTTACCCCTAATTTTTCGGAAATTTCCAAGCGAAGAGATTCCCACAATGCCTCTTCCTCTTTATGACAATTTGCCTCAATTTCTTCTACCGTATGGTGTAAAATATAAGGATAAGACAATTTCCATACATGTCGTTGTCTATCGAAAAAAAAGGGAATTGGTTCATAACGATGGGAATATAAAAGCTTCAAATAGACATTTGAACCGCTCATTAAGGAAACTTGTCTCTCCGCATTACTATTCCCAAAAAAGATAAACACCGAATCCTTGTGATTGGCTTCTTTTTTCTCTTCTTGAG
>Ga0206975_1304_pt1 | contig 9584 bp, 9 predicted proteins | sample Alteio_BWOrgHeat_81_FD_152919 | JGI IMG/M metagenome (GOLD analysis project Ga0206975, IMG submission 152919) | Enriched cells from forest soil in Barre Woods Harvard Forest LTER site, Petersham, Massachusetts, United States -... | ecosystem: Environmental > Terrestrial > Soil > Temperate forest > O... | reverse complement strand
TAACAGACTGCGTGTCAAATACTTTATACAAAATAAAGTTGACGGACTTAAGAAGTCGGCAAATCTGACTGTTATTGGTATTACCGGCAGTTACGGTAAAACATCGACCAAAATGATATTAAAGGAGCTTCTGCCTAAATCATTAATCACCCCCAAATCATTCAATACTCTCTTTGGCATATATAAAGTTGTTGATTATGAACTAAATAATCACTATCACTATTTCGTTTGCGAAATGGGCGCCTATAAGCGCGGCGATGTGAAAGAATTTTGTGACCTGGTCAAACCGAATATTGGTGTGCTCACTGGTATTAACGAACAACACTTAGAACGTTTCGGCTCAATTGAAAATACAATCAAAGCCAAATTTGAAATTCTAACCAATACTGTTGACGGGGGTGTAGGTGTTGCTAATCTCGACAATCAGTTGATACGAGAAAATCTAAAAGACTTCGAAAATAAGGCAAAGCGGGCGCTAATTAAATTGACTATTCGCCAAACAGGAGGACCAAATTATTATGCATCGAGAGACGATCTAAATGAGGCAGTAAAGGATCGGTTAAAAGAAACTCTTAAAGAATCTCAAGAAGAATCTAACAAAGGAAGAATCAAACTAATCGGTTATACGACTGAAGGACATACCAGCGAGGCCTGTCACGAAATTTTGGCAATAAAGAGCTGGCGCATCGAAAACAACAAATCGGTCTGCGAGATAACTCACCAAAACAAGATCCATCACCTGGTCACGCCTCTTATAGGACGAGGACATTTATCTAATATATTAGCCAGCATGGCTGTCAGCTTGTCTTGTGGCGAAGATATAAGCAATATTTTGGCACGCGCCAACAAGCTCAAACAAATTCCTCATCGCCTCGAGTTGCGCAGTATGCCAGGCCTAACTATTTTAGACGACACCTATAGCAGCAACCCCAGTGGTTTTCGCGAAGCACTGGATACACTGAGTCGCTTTGAAGGGCATAAAGTTTTAATTACTCCTGGCATTGTTGAGCTGGGAGAAAGAGCTATAGAAATTCACCAGGAAATAGGCACACTGACAGCAAAAATATGTGATGAAATTGTTTTGGTTGGTAAATCAAAAAATATTGAAGCAATGCAAGAAAGCATTTTAGAAAATGGTTTTGAAAAAAGCAAAATAACCAGGATTGCTAGCCGAGCTGCTGTGCAAGAACTATTGCGCAACAGAGCTGGTTCTCATCAAGTGCTCCTTATGGAAAACGATTTACCAGATCAATATCTGTAAATGCTTGCCAATTAGTTCAGTCAGAACATTAAAAACCATTGAAAAGTTGAAATTTTTTGAACCTTTTTCTAAAAATTTTCGTAGTAATAATAAGTAGTCCAAAGCCGAACTGACTTAATTTTACAGTTTGCCAATACAATGATAAAGTTGTATTGGGTGGAGTGATATTTCAATGATTCCGCCTTTTGAAAACAATGGTTACCTGCCTCCTGGAATATACGAAGCAGGCCTGTCAGAAATAAGGCAACGCTATGTCTATAATAAATCCAGAGAGTGGTTGTTCCGCAGATTAAACAGATTAGTGAAAGCCCTGAAATCGGCAATGGGAGTTACATAACAGACAAAAAGTATCCGCGGGACTATGATGCAGTATGGGAATTTGCCGGTACGAACAATACAATCGATCCGTTATTGAGAGATGGTACAGATTTATGGGCGATCAAGCGCAAATACGGTGGCGATGTGTTATGTGAAATACCTGGACTTTGCGAGCGTATCGAATACTTTCAGACTGATCGGTTAGGAATTTCCAAAGGAATCATAAAAATAAACTTGGAGAACATAGATGAATAAGCACACGCTTAAAAATGAAAAAGAGTACAAAATAACTAAATCCTGGCTTAAGCGTTTCAACAAGAGCAAAGAGGAATTGGCAAAACTACCAGAAAGTATAGAACAGCCATGGCTTAGAACAGCTCAGCGTAATTCATTGCAAGCAATTATCAATCATCTTCAGGAAGAGGCAGATGAATACGAAGCGCTGAAAAATGGCAAGAGCAAAGTGCCAAATATAGACAATCTAAACACCATACCTGAGCTACTGATAAAAAAACGCATTGCCAATGGCTGGACACAAGTGCAAATGGCTAAGCGACTCGGTATGCACTATCAACAACTGCAGCGGTATGAGAGTACAGATTATGAAAGCGCCACTCTTACAACTCTACAAAAAATTGCCGATGTTTTAAACAACGGATCATCATCAAAGAAACCCCGAAAAGTTGCTGCCTATAGATTGCGACAAAAAGAATCAAAATAGTGGTGCCATATATAATAAAGATACGCGCTCATCACCCATAATGCGTAGATCAAGATCAGACATTTTACTTTATGTGATGAAATTGTTTTGGTTAGCAAATTAAAAAATCTGGATCTCATCAAGCAATTCTGATGGGAAATGACCTTCCTGACAGGACCTGTAAAACATCCGCGGTCATATATCAATCTGCCATAATAAATAGATATTCGTGCAAAGAATCATAATGATCAAAAATAAAATGTGGTTGACTGTTCCGCAATTTCTGAAAGTCATAAAATTGTTTGTGTTCTTCAGGATGAAATAGTCCTATCCTTACCCCTGCCGCTTTGGCAGCAAATATATCGGCTTGCGAATCGCCTATCATCAAAGTTTCTTCGGGCTCACTGCCTAACCGTTTAAGCGCTATCGAGACCGGTTCAGGATGAGGCTTAAAGTTTACAACATCATCAGCCGTAACCAATGTATTGAAAAAAGAGTCAATATTTAAAATGCGCAGAGCTTTCTCTACAACCAGACGTGGCGCTGAAGTAACTACAGCTAATTTGATCTTGTGTTGCGCACAAGCAGTTAATGATTCATTTACCCCTTCATATAATTTGACTTTTTCAATGGAAACAGCAAGACCTTCTTTAATCAATTCTCCAAAACGAATGGAACAAGGCAGATTGAATTCAGCCACTACATCTTCGAAAGCACGATAGAAACACCTATTAACAATGTCTTCATCGGACAATGCTACGCCAAATTGCGAAAACGCATAGTGATAAGATTCAAGCCAAGAATTTAACGATGAAGTTAAAGTTCCGTCAAAATCGAAAAGAATAGTGGAGTAAATCGGACGCATAGATTGTTTTTGTAAGAATTATTTTTGTATTTCAACACTACTACTTAATATTATTTGCCTGAAATCTGGACGCAATTCATCATGAGGATTAAGTTTAGCTTCCTCTAGTCCGTCCTCCAGCTGCTTGAGTGCATTTTCAAGCGAACTCAAATTTAACTCCGGCATATTTTATATATCCCTAAATCAACGCTTCTTGTTTGGCACTAACGCCGTGCTCGATAAGAGCAAGTTCGATAAGTTTATCGAAAAAGCCACCTGGACTCATACCAGCTTCTGCAGCTTGGTGAAAAACCATTGTTGATGGTGTAACGCCTGGCAATGTATTCGGTTCGTTGATATAGAGCTTTCTTTCTTTAGTGTCCCAGAAGCCATCAATACGCGCATATACTCGCAAATTCATAGCTTTATAAGCTTTGACAAATTCTGACTGCATAGTTTTTACATCTTCTTCAGGTACGCGGGGCGGCGTAATCATTTGCGCATCGCCTGGTAAAAATTTTTCTTCTACAGTTAAAAAATCTCCCTTAAAAGGTGTTTCGGTAGGCAACAAAGCAATGGGATGTTCGTTACCGAGAATGACACAAGTAACTTCCATCATGTCCATAAACTTTTCCACAAGCACCTCATTACTCCATTGCAAAGCTCCTTCAATGGCAGCTTTAATCTCGGAGCGCTTATTTACTTTACTAATACCGGTACTGCATCCTTCATTTGATGGCTTAACTACACAAGGAAAGCCAAGTTCTTTTTCTATAGCATTTTCACTTTTAGCTGGATCTTCCGCATAATCATTTTTGCGCACAATTATCTGAGGTGGATAATGCAAGCCGGCAGCTTTTAATAGCTGCTTTTGAAAAATTTTGTCCATGCCGATAGCCGCACCAATAATACGCGGTCCGTTATAGGGAATTTCTAAAACCTCAAGCAACCCCTGCAAAGCACCATCTTCAACATATTTGCCATGCAGTCCCAGAAAACAAAAATCAACTAATTTTTTTAGGTCTTCGAAATAGATACGCTTGCCTTCTGCTTCCAAACATTTTTCAATATCAGCTGTAGCATTCATCCATAATAAACGTTCCGGAATCTCGTACAGCTTTAACCTATAGCTGACATAGATAGGTATAATTTCGTATTTGCCGCTATCCAGGCTATTATAGATATGGCGACCACTTTCCAGAGAAATTTCTCTTTCCGAAGACGGTCCACCAAATAAAACACCTATGCGCATTTTTGTTACCTCAATTAAAATGCAGCCATTCTTCCAGAATGATCCGCCATGCCCAGATCAATAATTGTAGAAATGAAAGTGCGCGGATTGAATTTAACTCCGGCTTTTCCTTTCATACCACCTTTAGTCTTAAGCACCGCCTCTTGCAAAGACGCTTGCTGAAAAACATAAGAAGAAGGCACCATAATTGTGCCTGTATGCGGCTCGCTAATATAAATAGTCTCTTTGTCTTTAAGAAAACCATCAACACGTCCATAACCTTGGATATTCAGCATCTTACACACTCTAACCGCAATAGATTGGATTTCTTTGATCTTATCTTCAGGAGCACGGATAGGTGTGTGATAAACAGCTTGTCCAGGCATATATTTATTTTCATAGGTAAAAATATTGCCAGTAAATTCTACTTCTGAAGGCAGCATAGCCACTGGCTCATCGCTGCCAATGATCACACACATGAATTCTTGACCTTTGACAAATTCTTCTACAAGTATTTCGCTATCCCATTTAAATGCTTCTTCTAAAGCTGCAGCCAATGCAGCTTCATTACCTACAAATGAAACACCTATGCTTGAACCTTCCGCTACCGGTTTGACAATTACAGGAAAACCAAAGCGAGCCTTAATTTCATCCTTTATAGACTCAAGCGTGCGTGCCTTTCCATAATCAGCTCTATAAAGACTAATATCCTCAGCAACAGTAATACCATTAGCCCGTAAAAAGCGCTTATGCACACCTTTATCCATACCAACGCTAGAAGCTAAAATACCTGAACCAGAATACGGCACGCGTACTAATTCAAGTATTCCTTGGATGCCACCATCTTCACCGTATTTGCCTAACAAAGCAATAAAAGCAAAATCGATCAAACCGGGCAAATCTTCAAAGCGAATATGCTCAGCACCACTTTCTAGCTTTGCCTCCACATCCTTAGTGGTATTCATCAAAACTAATTTTGGCGGCAGCTTCCACAACAATCCCGAATAACTCATATATATAGGAATAGCTTCAAAGCGAGACGAGTCAACCAGATTAAGAACATATCTGCCCGTCGCTAATGAAACTTCTTTCTCGGCTGATTTACCACCGAAGAACACACCGACACGTAATTTCTTTTTGCCATTACCACTGGCATGTTCTTGATTTATAGGTTTGTCCACTATGAATCCCTGTTATCTTGGAAACCACCCTCTGGTTTCTTTAGTATTTTAGCCTGATCTTTTCGCTAGAAGGGGCTTATCTACAGCATTCTCTATATTCTTGCAAATATTTATCCTGAACTTAAACTACAGATCAAGACTTGCCGTGCACAAATGAAACTATGTAACGCAAACAATTTTTAAGCCAGTTAGATGGTAGGTTTGTTTGCGACTGACTTTGGAAAGAACCTTGATGATGTTGTCGGCGCCAATCAGTAAAAAGTGCTTCATCAGGCATAACAAAATCAGGCTCAATTTCGCGATAAATATGATAAAGCTCATAACGCACCACTTGTGCTGACGAAGGTCTATCTCTTGGTTCATGAGCAGTAAGGTTTCTGATCAGTCGATCAAGGGCTGGCATGACTTTGTCGTTAAAATGGCTGGGCATAGCAGTTAAAAGTGGCTTTGGTTTGACACCAGTAAGCAAATAAAACATGGTGGCACCAAGTGAATAAAGATCACTTCTTAATTCTGGTTTGCCATGATATTGCTCAGGTGCTGAGTAACCACTTGTAATAACGCGCGTTGCCATTTCGCGCGGTTGGAAAGTTCTGGCAATGCCAAAATCAATAAATACAATCTGTCCATCCGGTTTAAGCATAACGTTACTCGGCTTTAGATCACGATAGATAATAGGCGGGCTGAGCCTGTGCAAATATTCCAAAACTTCACAACATTGAATACTTATCTCTACAACTGCCTGACTGGAAAACACTCCCCTTGTTTTGACATTGTGTTCCAGGGTTTGCCCAGGCAAATAACCCATGACCAAAAAATATTGGCCCTCTGCATTTAGATAGCTATCAAAAAAACGTACTACACCAGGATGATGTAATGACTTCAACACTTCTATTTCGCGCTTGAACAAACGAATAGCTTCTGATTTCTCATATTGATTGCCAGTAGGCATAATGAGTTGTTTGATCACACAAGGGGCATTGTTATTTTTTTTGTCCTCGGCTAGATAAATAACACCCATGCCACCTTGACCAAGAAGCTGGCGAAACTGATAGCGTTCGCTCCAATCGTTTGGCTTGCCTGCATCCACGGACAAAGTAAAATTACCTCGTTTGCTCAAACTCGTTACAATCTACAATTGGCAATATTACGCGTCGAGACGATAGATGCAAGCGTCAATTGCGCATAATTTAAGCAACTAGTTAGTTTCGCCAATTTAATATGACCCTAGGCATATCCCTTTAAAGTGCCCTACCTAGTTCATGTTAAGCAAAAAACCGAGGAACGATGGAGCCCGAAATCCCTATTACACACGGCTTTCCGATTTGGCAAAACCCGGAAACCCTGATGTAATCTAACTTCATTAAGCTTCCTATTCTTGACAATCGCCTGCCATATTATGGCCCTTGTCCGACTTAGATTTAATGTTTTAGCCGCCTTGACATACGCATGTATGGCATGTTAGTCTGGGTTCATAAATTATAAGGGTACTGAAAAGTACCAGTTTCTCAAATTAAAAATTGAAATGTCGCCCCAAAAATTGTCGAGAGTTGGCAGTGGCTTAGCTTGCATATGGCTTGAGAAACGATTTAAAAGAAGAAAGAAAAAGAAGAAAGAAGAGGTTAGAAAAATGAGCTTAGCTAATATATCTATAGTAGGGAATCTGGTAAGAATGCCAGAGCAAATGTGTTTTGCCAGCGGTAAAATCAAAACAACACTTACAGTTGCTGTTAATGCTTTTGGCAAACCCAGTCGTGGCGGAGATTCAGCCGATTTTTACCGAGTGGAAGCCTGGGGCAAGCTAGCTGAGTTAGCAGCTAAATATTTAGAAAAAGGCAATCAGGTAGCTGTGTCAGGCAGATTACTTTTTGATCGCTTTACTGATCAGCAAGGCAAAAATCGTGTGGTGCCAGTAGTAGAAGCCAATCAATTATCTCTGCCTCCCAAGCCTAGAACTGACAATGGACATACTGAAAAAGATTTTGCTGAGATTACTGCCGCCACCATGAGTGGGCACTTAGTTTTGGAGTCTGACGACAATCCCAGCACCGAAGCCGATCCTGACTTAAGCACATGCTCAATTGATGGCTGTCCTACTGAAGAATTCAAAGTACTAACCATGGAAGAAAAGGTAAAAGTCAAAAATAAAAAGCAGGCTGTATTGAGTCTATAAGTTTTTCTAGCGAGAGAAGTAAAAGAAAAAGAGGTCTGGACCGCCTCTTTTTCTTTTTTTTACAAAATTTGGTAATACAATGTGCTACAATTTAAGGAGAAATCGCAATGCGCCGGTTATCTTCTTCATATAATGAAGACAATATAAGTGACGAAGAAATTGATGAAGTTTACGACGGCACGCTCCATTCAAATGCTGAGATTCCTCTGGAATGCAGAAATCATGGGGAGCGTGTCCTATACAACGGATCTTCCCCCTTTGACAAGACAGTAAATTTCCTTGAATAGGCTGACAGAGAAAGAGTTAGGCGATTTTTTTGACTAAACGTTTGCTGGGCGCATGTGTATTGCTAGGGATAGAAATAGCCAGGCGGTTCAGAATGTTTTGAATTTCAGGCGGCGGCTTAGGAACGGTAGGAACCTTGGTGCCGGCCATTACTAAATCTACCTTGGTTATTCTATTGAGTTGTTGCAATACATCACTGACCGTCTCTGGCTCGTTCAAAACCTCTTCGATTTTTCTTGATATCAGGTAAGCTAACATACAAATAAAAACATGAGCCCTGGTGCGCTTTTCTCTACGCAACCAAATTGGCCGTATTTCTAAAAGTCCTGTCTTAATTGTCCTGAAGCCTCGCTCCACCTTGGCTAAATCTTTGTAGCGCCTGTGGATTACTTCTTTGCTGACAACCGATGATGGAATATCTGTTTTGATAACATAACAGCCATCTAACTCTGCTGCTTTTTTTATTTCTTCTTCCAAGGCTTCTATCATCGCCTTTCTGCCTTCCATAGATATTTTAACCAAGCCATCTATCACCAATCGCTTAGCTATCGCTTGTAGCCTTTGTTGTGCCTTGTCTGCCGAAGCGTATGGATGTGCTGCAAGATATTCTGTTTGTGCTTTTGCTTTTTCCTGTAATTTTTCTAATTTGTCTGTTCTTGTTGCTTGCATCTCCGCAGCTCGTACTGGATTACGTCTCAGTATATATCTGAGATCGTCATTAGTAACTTCGGCTACTTCTTCATCGAATAGCCCAAGCTGGATTACTCCATCTTTAAGCAAAGTCCTAATTTGTGGCTTAGTTATTGCTGTAATGTAGAAAAATTCATGCTCATGCAATTCGTCAATTCCGATGCTCTTAATCATTCCGCGATCACCTACGAAAGTGACCTTCTTAACTCCAAACCGCTTGCTAAAGCCTTTTACTAACTCAACAAATGTTGCCTGATCTGATGTGTTGCCCTCAAATACTTCGATAGCAATTGGCTCTCCGTCTTGATCTGTCAATAAACCAAATACAATTTGCTGCTTTCCTTTTTTACCATCCCGATTGTATCCCCACCAGGCAAGCTCATTGTCTAAGCCTTCTAAATAACTGCTGGATACGTCATATAAAAATAAATTAGGCGCTCTATTACCATATCGCTTTTTAAATAAGCCTTGTTGAATCAACTCCTGATGTTCAGCCAACCAATCTAGCGCCTCATATAAGTCATTCTCATCAAATTGACCAAGCCCCAAAATACTTGTGTCATGCCGTTGGGCTAAGCGAACACTGGATAATCTAGATCCTTGCTCAATTAGACGAGCAAAAATAAGCCAGGCACATAATGCAGCCTGCCGTGTCGGACCCAGAGCTTCCATAATGCCCGCACGATTCATCAGTTCAATTACAACCTGGAGCGAACCGATGATCTTCCCTGTCTCAATCTCAATATCATCACGCTGAATACCTACTTCCTTGTACCTCAAAGCAACTCTCAGCGCTTCAATCTCTTTTGCCGGCAGATGCGAAATATTGGCTACCGTCGTCTTGATTGTCCTTTTGCCTTCCCTGTGCGTTTCACGCAACAAATAACAAGAATGAATCTTG
>Ga0206975_1303_pt1 | contig 9598 bp, 11 predicted proteins | sample Alteio_BWOrgHeat_81_FD_152919 | JGI IMG/M metagenome (GOLD analysis project Ga0206975, IMG submission 152919) | Enriched cells from forest soil in Barre Woods Harvard Forest LTER site, Petersham, Massachusetts, United States -... | ecosystem: Environmental > Terrestrial > Soil > Temperate forest > O... | reverse complement strand
TTCTTCATAGGGAAAGCCCATAGGAGTGAGGTCGTACCCTCCACCAAACCACGCGTTCTCTTCTGTTTCAATGAATCGGAGATTGCAATGAACTGTGGGCGCATGCGGGTTTGTCATATGTGTAATTACGCTGACTCCCGTAGCAAAAAAAGGGCCTTTTCCGTCCGACATCGGGAAACAATTTCCACCAATTCCCGACCAATTCACTGCTGCTTTTTCAAATACATGCCCACGCAATAGAGAAATTTCTCCTCCTCCTTGTTCTCGATAAGACCATTTTTCTTTTTGAAAAGAATTCTTCTCTTCTAGAGTTTCAAAAGCAGCTATAATTTCATCTCGCAAGGAGTGCAAAAAATAAATGATTTCATCACGTGAGGAGTGTGGAAATGACATCGATGATTACAACCAAAAAGGATATGGGAAGAAAATCGTAAGCAAAGAGAGTTTTTTTTACTACGAAAAAACATGGAAACCAATTGCAATTTTTAATTGAAAAAAAAGATTTTGTGTAATATAGATTTTTCAGAAAATACATGGAGGTGCGTATGTCTAAAGTATTGTTTTCTATTTTTGCAATCTTGATCGGAATTGGAATGACAAATCGATCTGATGCGAGTTTTTCTGATCGAAATTTTGAAATGGATAGAATGTTGAGTACATATGATACTCTTTTATTGCTTTCTCCGTGCGAGGACAAAGATTTTCTGAGTGCCTATTCTTATGGAGGAACACATTTTTGGACGATTTCTCTTTATACCAAAGTCATTTCTTGGACCGTAAAAGACAACTATTTGTACGTATTTTCAAAATCCCGTTACTCCGATAACACCTATCTCTCTTGTTATAACATCAACACTGGATACAAAGTTTGGGAGCATCCTTAGAATAAATAAAAACACAAAGGGACGAAGACTTACAGACACATGAGAGTGTGTCTGTGAGCCTCTCTTTTTAAATGGCTTAAAGGAGACATCGTGATTATTTTTATAGCTGTTCTGGCATTGGGATTGATCGGATTCATTCTTCATCTTTTTTTGAGCAAATCACCAAAAACGCTCTACCGAATTACTCATCTTTTCTTGCTATATCAATTGGCGTTTAGTGTAGGACTCGCAAGTCTATTAGCTTTTTACGGTTTAACTTTTATGACAGAATTTGTTGCGGTGTATTCTGGATGGCCTACATGCCCCTTTGAAAAACTCCTTGGAAATGTTAATCTTGCATTCGGTATTCTCGGTCTCTTGTCGATTTGGATGAGCGATGACTTTAAATTTGCTACGATTTTAGGAGTTTCTATTTGGCTGCTTGCCGATGCTGTCACCCATTTAGCAGATATCTACTATAATCAAAACTACACTCCGGGTAACGCAGGTGTTCCCCTCTATACTGATATTATCATCCCGATCATTTTACTCGGCAACTTCGCTCTGTATAAATATTTAAAAAGGAAACACCGACTGATTTAAATTTTTTAAAATTTACCACAGAGCTGGAATCTATAATTATGAGCTCACGTTACGCATTGAACTTAATCTCGATCTTGATCATGATCAAGATCGAGATTAAGTTCAATGCGTAACGTGAGTTAATTATGCAAGAAGTTCAATATTGATTATGGCCTGCTCACACCAACTGTCTCCTAGGGGAAAAGAATTCGAATCAAGGTTTATTAGAATTACAAAAAACCCTCTAGGGATCTCGCTCTTTTGTTTTTGCTTGCTTCTCAGAAACTGAGATCATATTTTGGTTTTCAATAGGAAAGGTTGTATTCGCGGCGATTTGCAATTCTCTCCAGTATCCTTGGTCCAACCATCCAAAGCTTCCATTCCAAAAATAATAGAGAGTGACGAATCCCCAAATGGGCAATAGCAAATAAGTGGCAATGAGAAATTTAGATACTTTAGCATCAAAAGTGGCTATCCCGGGATCGCCATACAATTCAATTTCACCGAGTTGATCAGTTTCTTTTGTTTCCTCTTTTTCTGTATATTCCATTTTTTCTCCTTGTTTTTCCTGGAAGACGATAAACTTTGGTTCCTCATCCATATGAAGACTCTGTTTTTTCCATAAATAGAGAAACAGAATAAAAGCACTTCCACTTAAAAAAATGACAAGTCCATAGTGAAAATAATTTCCATATACTCCTAACACATCGGTAAAAGCAAAACATTTCATTGCAATTTTTTCTGACCTTCAATGATTTCCTTTGTCTGTATCGGATCTTTTCCTAACCACCACGCTTGGGTGGGAGCTGTAATTCGAGTTCCTTTTGTCATCATATATTGGTAAATAGCTTCAAAACGGTTGTTTGGGACTCCCACACCATTTTTCTGTTTTGAATCGCGATCAAAAAAATGGGGAAAGGCAGGCATAACGGACCCTTCACTTGTTTTTGTCGGAGCCCAAAAATGAGACATATGCCATTCGCGGCTTGGCCTTTTTACTCCCACTCGCGATACATCTGGACCAATCCTTCGAGTACCAGGAAATGTGATTTTTTGGTAAATAAATTCATTGGCAGAAGAGGGGGGAGCTGGGTATGAATCGGAACCATTCAACACGACATCTTCAATTAAAGTCCTCGTTTGGTCAGTATGGCAATACCAACACCCTTCAATGGCATAAATATGTTCTCCCATTTCAATCAATTCTCTTCTTGAATAAAACCCAAGAGATGGACTAGTTAACTCCTCGAGATCTTGAACAGCTTTTCCTGCAGGATCATATCGCCAATGCGTATTTTTTTCTGATTCATCAGGGGTAATCCGAAACTCTTTTGGATTTTGCACGTAGATTACACCGTAATTCTCGTGATAGGGTTGTTTTACTTCATCATCAAGAATAGTAAAATTCTCATCTACCCACTCTTGTATAATACCCCCTTCTGGATCAATTGAGAAAGCTTCTTCTACTTGTGGATCATAAAGTTCTGCGATCTGGATTTCTGTTTTTGTTTTGTTTTCTTGCTCTTTTTTCTGGCTTTCTAAATTCTTCCGCATGGCCTCCGCTTCTTCGACCATCTTTCCCTCAGGCTCTCGCACAAGCAATAATTGAGAGGTGAGTAGAAGTTTCGGCTCTTGGTAACGGGTAATGTATTTTTCAAGCAGTGGAGGGGCGACAAATCGGAGGTGTTCTGATTCCTTAAAAGCGAGCAAAGTAGAGTTTTTTTTCAAATGATGCACATATTGCAATTCACTGCCTTCTGAAATACTCCTCATGTACAAGTGAGGATCAGCAATTTCATACATCTGTACTTGATAAGGGCTGGAAGGTGTGGTCCAAGTAGAATCGATATAACGAGGAGCTATGAGGATGACAGAAATAGAAGTAGAAAAGAGGAGAATAATTCCAAGAATGAGAAAAAGAGTCGACTTTTCAAAAGAATGCATGAAACGGGCAAAAGAACTTCTGTTTTTAGAAGCGTTCATTCCACCTGCACCGGAGATAGCGCTTTTTTTAACACAACTGTGTTATATATATTAATAGCAAACAAGAAATTGCCAACTAAAATAATAAGACCGCCGATTCCTCTCAGAATCCACCACTCTCTCGTATTGGCAATTGTTTGAAGAAAAGGGAGTCTCATCAAATTGTCGTGAAACTCTGCATAAGAAGAGCCGTCCGCCCAATTTGCCCACATCAACCCTTGTAAAAATCCTCCAATCCACAAAGAAAGTAGAAAAAGAAGGCTTCCCCATAGATTGAGTGAAAAATGCCACTCGGCAAGTTTATTAGACCAAAGAGGCTTTTGGCTCATCACTGGAACTGCTTGGTAAATTCCTGCAATCGCAAAAAAAGTAAACGCCCCATACAAAGAAATATGCGAATGGCCGATGACCCAATCTGTCTTAGAAGTAATTTCATTGACATTTCGAAGTGCCATCAAAGGACCTTGCACGCAGGTAATCAAATAAAAGATCACTCCCATAATCAAAAACCGAATGGGAACACTTTCCACATACTTTCTCCAATCTCTTTGAATAGTAGCCATGAAATTATGGACAACGGTCCATACAGGGATGAATAACCAAATGGAAAAAACAATAGAGGTTGTTTGTAGCCATTGCGACATAGGACCGTGAATTTGATGATGAGTTCCTATCCACGCATAGATAAAGGCAATAGACCAAAAACCAATCATGGAAAGTCGATGGCTATATATAGGAATATTGGCTAATTTTGGAAGAAAGTAGTAGACAATTGCTAACCCCATAGGGGTATAAATCAGTCCCACTAGATTATGCACATAAAACCAGCTGGCATTGACTTTTGACATTCCTCCGGGAAGCCAATCGAGCGCAAAATTTCCAACAAAAACTGTGAAGGTCGTCCAAATCAACGTTCCCATACAGTACCATAAAGAGACGTACAATTTTTCAAAACGGCGACAAAAAATTGTCATAAATAAATTCACTGCAATGAATACCCAGCTAATGCCAAAGAAAAACTTGATCGGAATCCAGGAAATCCACATAGGCAATTCTGCGTATTCCCATCCCCAATTCGTTCCCCACGGAAATGAATTTGTTCCTAATAACAATGTACACCACCATAAGCCTGCCCCCACAAAAGCCAAAGGAGCGCTCCAAATAGAGATGCCACACAAACGAGGGACAAAGTAGAACATCAACCCTACGTCGACTGATAAGAGCCAAGACAACGTAACCGTGCTGACATGGACAGGTCGAACTCTGCCAAAATGGATGTGTTCTCCAGAAAAATAATCGGGAAAAATAAAGGAATTAAACGCCAAAAAAACGCCAACGAACATCCCGATCAACATGAAAAAAATGGAAGGATAAATAAAAAGTTTTGCCGGTCTATCGTCATATGCGGTCATTCATTGTTCTCCTCTCGAAAGAGTTGATATTTCACCAATTCTTCTTCGTCGAATTCTCCCTTCCACAAATAATAGATATAGACCGCCAAACCAGCAAGAGAAGCGAGAATCGATCCTATAATCATCCAAAACATATCATTCCAAATGCAATATTCTACCAAAATGGAGTGATATACCAAATTTTTAATATCAAGTGATATGTTTTATTTTCAGAAAGGTAAATGTGGCAGGAAAATAGGCTAGATGAGTCGCATTACATTGCGAGTCTTTGTTCTTTAAGACAATTTATTGTACTAATATTAGTGGGATTTTCGCTCGGGATTTCTATATGGCGATTGTTTTTCGTATAGATAATTTGATGTATTGACAGCGTATTCCCAGTAGTTTCGTGCTGTATCACCCTTTGTTCCAATTTATCCTTTAAAATTCCTTTCGGTGTTTCACAGTAGTTGATCCAAGCAATGTGACGATCCTTAGATGTGAGGGGAAATGGCAGGTTAGAGCTTGGAAATCGTTGTGTATTTAGCCCTTGAATAATATCTTCAAAGGTTGGTGGGGTGTCATTTCGATACAAAAGTATATTAAGTTTAGAACCAGAAGCCGTAGTATCATTGACACTCAGGTTTTTGCCCAAATACGTCATAATTGCATCGCAATAAAGTTGATTCGATGCTGAAAAGTGGTAACAAAGTCTCGTTGGTAAAATTTCCGTTTCCTTATTTGGTGAAATTTCCGTTTCCTTATTTGGTGAAATTTCCATTTCCTTATTATGATTATTCCAATAGTCATTCACTTTTTGTGTGAGAAAAGATCTTTGATTTGTAATCCATGTAACTAAGCGGCCGCCCAAATAGCTGATTTGCTTGATCACTTTGTCAACAAAAGTAAGAGCACTTCTACAATAAGGAGAAATTTGTTCTATAATGCGACTCATTTTTATTCCTTTAAATTTGAAAGTGAGAGTAACATTTTTTTAATAAAAAAGCAATAGGATTTTATTCTAAATATTTAACGTTAAAAGAATTATAAATAGAAAATATTTTTTAAAAAACGTGGTTTTTTTTGTTTAGGAAAAGGACCTTAAAGACAATAAGGACCTAAGAGCGTGTTTTGTGTCCCTACGCCCCTGAGTCCCTATATAAAAAAACTTTAGCCTAATAACCTGAGTTTTGGGGTTTCTCTTTGCAAAAAAAGGAATCCTCGAGCTAAAATTTCTTTCTTTTGCACTGGTAGCTCAATCGGATAGAGTACCCGGCTACGAACCGGGCGGTTAGAGGTTCAAATCCTCTCCGGTGCGATGATTCAACTATTTCCTTCATTCGGCCCTTACGCAACCAATGGATACGTTGCGTATTGCCCTACAACCAAAGAGGCGGCCATCATAGATGCCCCTCCAGGTTCATTTTCAGTCATTTCTTCTTATTTACAACAAGAACAACTCACTCCAAAAATACTCTTTCTCACTCATTCTCACTGGGATCACATTGCCGATGCAAAATTGTGGAAAGAACACTATCCTCTTTCTATCGCCATTCATGCGTTAGACTTACCAAACCTTGTGAAACCCGGAAGCGATCTCCTTCCTTGCTCTATTGAAATACCTCCAACAAAAGCAGATGTGTTCTTAGAAGAAGGGAAGGAAATCACCGTAGGAAATCTCCATTTTGACATCATTCATACCCCAGGCCATAGCCCAGGCTCTGTATGCCTATATGAAAAGGAACATGGCATTCTTTTTACTGGTGATACCTTATTTAAAAGATCCATTGGCAATCTTTCTTTCCCTACGAGTCAGCCTAAGCGCATGAAAGACTCTTTGCAAAAATTAGTAGTTTTGCCTCCTTCCACTCGAATCTATCCAGGTCATGGGCCATCTACAACAATAGAGAAAGAAACGACATGGATAAAAGGAATAAATTTTTAACAAAAAGGAGAATCATTATGCCTACACTCATCGGTAAACCAGCTCCACAATTTGTAGCGAAGGCCATAGTCAAAGGAAAAATCGTTTCCGATTTCTCTTTATCTCAATACTTGGGTCGCTATGTTCTTTTCTTTTTTTATCCTCTTGATTTTACATTCGTATGCCCCACCGAGTTACGAGGATTTCAAGATTACCTAGAAGACTTTCATCAACGAAATGCAGAAGTCATCGGCTGTTCGGTAGATAGTTGTTATTCTCATTTGGCCTGGCTTGGTACACCAAAAAATAAGGGAGGAATTGACAATGTCACCTATCCTTTGGTATCCGATCTCAATAAAACCATTGCGAAACATTTCGATGTCCTCATGGAAGAAGAGGGAATCGCCTATCGAGGTTTATTCTTGGTCGATACAAAAGGAATCATTCGTCATCAAGTCGTAAATGATTTCCCTTTAGGAAGATCGATCGAAGAGGCCTTGCGCATACTAGATGCTCTGATTTATTTCGAGAATAATGGTGAAGTATGTCCTGCTAATTGGCAGCAGGGAAAAAAAGCGCTTGAGCCTTCTTATGAAGGACTCGAAAAATATTTTGCGACTTCCGTTATAAAAAACTAGCTATTCTTCTAAGAGGTCGGCTGCATCCCCGACCTCTTTCAAAAAAATCTATCCTTTTATTTATTAAAGAGTTACGTTCAAGAAAAACAATAAAGGAGAAAACTATGACTGGTTTTTTTGGCCGTTTATGTGCATGTTGCTGTGGTCGCGATAAAATTGTCCAATTGCCTCCATCCGAGAATATAGAGCAAAGAATAGATCAAGTAAGACAAGTAAACACAGATTCTCCAGAATATGCCCCCAGACTTACTCCAACACCACAATCCCCTTCCTATGAAAGTTTTGCGTTTAGTTCATCTTTTAATAGGGAAGTACAGACTCCTATTTTTGGATCACCTGGTACAATCTCCAGATCTTTTTCAGAAATTCAAAGGAGGAACACACTTAACCGACTACAACAAGCCAATAATTCCCTGGAAGAAGCTTGGGAAAACCGGCTGCAACGGGAACAAGAAGAACATGAACAAAGAGTAGAGGAAATTAGCGCAGAATTTCAAAAGCAAATAGAGAACTTAAATAACACCATAATTTCTTTAGAAAATGAAAGAAATAAATACTTGCGATCCTATCAACAAAATCAGAGAGATCAACAGACAATAGCAGAACAAACGGAAGAGATTCGAAAAAATAGATTCTTGCTACAAGAAAAAAATGAGAAACTTGGGGAATTGGAAGAACAATTAACAATAACCAAGATAAAATTATGCAACTTAGGGGATTTAGAAAAAACAATAGAAGAACTCAATAACGATATCGCATTGTTACAATCAGAAATAAAGAAAAAACAACAAGAGATTCAAATACTAAAAACAGACAATAATGAGAAAAATATTACTCTACAAGATTTTCAAGAAGAGGTAGCAAAACTTACAAATAAAATTGAATTATTAGAAGCTAAACTCAAACACGAAATTGAAAAAAAAGAAAAAATCCGAATAGAAATCAATAAACTCATTCAAATTGGCGAGCAACAGGACGAACGGGAAGTAGTTCTTCTTAGTAAAGAAGAGGAAATAGCCGAACAAGTGCTTATGATCCAGGAAAAATTCGGCCAGATTATGAAAAAAAATCGAGAGGAAATATACCAATTAACAGCCCTAGTAGACAAACAAGAAAAACAAATGATGACCGCTCATGAGAAAAGCAACTTGTTGAAAGAAAGAAACCAAAACCTCTATGAGCAAATAAAAGAGAAAAATTTGCTCATTAAGGAACTTCAAATTTCTATACAAGAAAAGGAGAAAGAATTTGAACAATTGACGAATAGTGTGGAAGAAGAAGAACCCCGTACAGCGGTTCTTAGAACCAGCTCAACAGAAATAGAAGTCACAGAACGAGAAGAAGATAATTAGGATTTATAGACTTTTAGAATAGGCCTTCTATCCCTTGCCCATGCCCTTGCCCATGCCCTTGCCCTTGCCCTTGCCCTTGCCCTTGCCCGATAAAATAAAAATCACTATCCTCCCCTAGGGGGGAGAATTAGGAAAAAACATAAACTTAAACTAGCTATAGATCATTGAAAAGTGTAACCTATGTGACTTTCCTACCAAAAAAATCTGTTTTTCACAATTAACTTTAGGATTTTGAGGGATAAATAACGAAACAGGCAAAATAGATTTGCTTAATCGCGCAAATTCATAGTTTTGGGAGTTGAATGCATGACTATCGAGATAAAAATAGCAGAAAAACAAGTCCTAATGGATCATGAAAAATTAACTGTCTATCAAACTGCAATAGAATTTGTGACACTTGCTGATGAAATAATAGAGCATTTGCCTCGAGGAAGAGCATATTTGAGTGATCAGCTTCAGCGAGCCGCTTTATCAATACCGTTAAATATTGCGGAAGGTGCTGGTGAATATGCTATAGATGAAAAAGCTCGGTTCTATCGAATGGCCAAACGATCGGCCACAGAGTGTGCGAGCATTTTAGATGTGTGTCAAAGGTTAGAATTAGTAGAAGAGAAACGATATATGAATGGTCGAGAACTATTGCTCGGTATAGTATCGATGCTAATTAAAATGGCGCAAAAACAACGTTAAATCGGGCATGGGCAAGGGCATGGGCACGGGCAAGGCAGGGCAGGGTTTTATGCAAGAGGTCCAATTTGACAGCGCTACAAGCCGATCGGGAATAAAAACTCTACAAGAATGCTTTGGGCATACGCGGGAAAGTTATTTGCAAATATTCGATAAGAATATTGAATAAGAAGACTTC
>Ga0206975_1302_pt1 | contig 9606 bp, 10 predicted proteins | sample Alteio_BWOrgHeat_81_FD_152919 | JGI IMG/M metagenome (GOLD analysis project Ga0206975, IMG submission 152919) | Enriched cells from forest soil in Barre Woods Harvard Forest LTER site, Petersham, Massachusetts, United States -... | ecosystem: Environmental > Terrestrial > Soil > Temperate forest > O... | reverse complement strand
TCCCATTGCGCTGTCTGAAAAAAAGTAGCTAATAAGAAGGAGAAATGATGCATACGATCCAGATTTTTCGGATATTTTTCGGCAAAATCAAAGACATATTCTGGTAAACCGGACCGATTAAGAAAAGCTTCTTCAAGATCTGCAAAAGAAAGGGACCCTTTCGGATCTAATTCTTCTCCTAGCCAAAAGGAACGCAAATTGACTATATCGTAATAACTCCGAATAATTCGAATCTTGTCATAATCGGCAACCGTCAGATTATCTCGCAAGAGGGTGTCTAATTCAAAAAACGACATCTCAGGAGGAATATCAAACGATAATGAGGGTAATAAGGTTCCAACATAATAGTAATTGCGCATTGATTTTTAACTCGCAAAAATCATCTTTCGGAAATCTTTTCTCATGTAACTTGCTAACAATTCCTTAATCGCTTGATCTGTTAAATCAATCGTTATTTTCTTTCCAACTAACTTTACTTGTGCACCTCCAGAGAAGTTTCCGATTTCCAATGGTTTTTCCTTAAGGCGCTTGCGAACCTTATCTACAAGCAAACGAATTACTTCTTCTGCGGAAACAAGGCGGGGAATAACAGGTGTCAAATCGGTTTCTAAACCTTCCTTTTCGACTGCTTGTACAATTCCATTAATAATTTGGGCTATAATAGGAGGATGAGCTAACTCTTTTTCCAAAATAGATTGCAACTCTTGGTTAAAAAACCGATGTTCCACTTCTTGGCGAAGACTTTCAATCGCTTGCTTGGATGCTTGTTGAAGAAGCGAATAAAACACATTCCGCTGCTGCTCTATTTCACCTTTTGCTTGCTTGATCAACCCTTGCGCATGTTTTTCCCCTTCAGAAATAATTTCATCCCTCTGTTTTTTTGCCTCTGCTACAATCCTTTGGGCTTCTTCTTCCGCTGGCTCGAGTGTTTGACGTTTTAATCTATCACAAATCGCTTGGATTTTATCTTGCCCTTTTTCAAGTGATTTCATGTTACACCTATATATACTGAATATGAGTCATATCATAAGTAGGCAGAAGCTAACTTTCAAGCCTTATTCTCTTTTTTAGAGAAAAAAGACTTTGCTTGTTAACAGATTGTCTTTATTATAATTTATCAATAAATCTGTCAAAAAGCACAAATTTTTCATGCAAAGTAACTTCAATTGATGACACGCCCTAATTTAAAAACTGGATATATGAAAATATTTTTTTTGTTTTTTTTGGTTTATTTTTCTCCGATAGGTGCTGAGGAGAATTCCCCATCCTCACCAGTACAAGAGACCAAACCTTTTGTGGTTTTTACCCCGCCAACTGGCTGGAAACTAGCCCCAAAAGAAAATCTCCCCTCTTCTATGATCACAATGGTAGTCGGGAAAGGAAGTTTTTCTCTTCCTCCCACAATAAACTTAACGACAGAACCTTACAAAAAATCACTGAAAGATTATCTAAAAATTGTCAAAAACATCAATAGCGAACAAGGTTACGACTGGAAAGACTTAGGAATGATTCGCACCCAATCTGGAAACGGACATCTTTCACAAGTCGACACTAAATCACAGTGGGGTGAAGTTCGAGAAATGAGAGTTATTCTTCTCAAAGAAAAACAGATCTATATTCTTACCGCTTTAGCGCTAAAAGAAGAATTCTCTCTTTTTTATAAAGATTTCTTCACCTCATTTCGCTCTTTACGGATAGTCAATGATCTATACGATATACTTCCTCCACAAGAAAGAAAAAAGCTGAAAGAACAAGTGGCTATACTTGAAAACAAATGGAAACAACAATTGGCAAACAACGCCGAAAAAAAAACGAACCAACAAGTATTTGAAAGTAAAGAATTTCAAGAAGACATTTGGACTCCATTTATTGCACAATGTAAAGAACAATACAAAGAATTGGACAAAGAATGGCTTTCTCTGTTTTTAGATAATCTATACAGAGAGGAACTAATAAAAACAAACGATCACCCAATGTAAGGAATTTATGTCATTGATCAAAAAATATATTCTCTTCATCGCATTATGCACTCTTTGTTTTCACCTCCCCCGTGTAGAAGGAGTAACCTACGTTACTGACACCGGAGGATACGCCTATGATCAATCCCGCGCTGCAACAAATTTGGCCGCAGCCGTTGCATTAGGAACTGTAGCTGTTGTAGGAATTATTGCCATTGCCGTACAAAATACACACGAATCTTCTTCTAGCCATTCTCGTAGTTATTCTACCCCCCCCCCTTCTCGTAGCTATGGGTATTATTCTCATTAAGAGACAACGGAAAAGACTTTTGGCAATCTTTTCCTTCTTTATCTGTGCCGGATGCTCCTCGCCTGTCCCTAGGCAATGGGAGTTGTATGAGATTTCAAGTACATGTCCCTCTTTTTATGCAGGAAAATTGGTATTGAAACCCGACTCCGATTCTCGCATAGAAATTGAGGTGAGCCGAAACCGTTTTGGAACCGAAGTTTATCTCAACCTTCTTTTTTCAAAAGCAATCCCATGCAATGATAATCCTCACCAAACAGAGGTTTATTTCACAATAGAAGGACAAGAAACAAGAAAAATATTTCCCTTTATTCTAGAGGGAAGCCAACGACTTGTCCTTTCTAAGGAAGATGGGGAATATCTCATCCAGACTCTTCTAGAAGGCAATTTCTCTACTATCCAAATCGGACGAACCATCACATCTCTTACTCCTCTATCCTTTGATTCTTTATACGAACAACTGCTCACTATTTTAATAGAAACAGAAAATTTATAGTGCTTCTAAAAAGTTCATTGATTAAATTTAGAACATAGTTCATTAATAATAGTTTCTGCACACATGGAGAAAAATGAAAAATCTTCGAATTTGTATTAGTATAATACTCGCCATTGGTATAGGAAATGTTACTCCTGTTCAGGTGATTGCACAAGAAACAGGTGAAGCTTATGTCCAAAGCGGACATTCTGCTCATTGGACAATTTATATTCCTATTTCTCTTTTAGTGGCTGGTGCAGTCTATTTTTGTCTTTCCGATTCGGGAAATGGTGCAAACACTTCGAATCCAAAAGACGCTTTAGGAAGCATTGTCAATCCGAAAAGGGTGGGGAGCGCATTCTCTACTAAAGGATCAAATTATAACAATCGATCTCGACACTATTCTCCTTCTCATTCTCGCCGAACTTCTTACACTAAAACAGGTTACACTCACTCTTAGTTTGAGACCATTTCATACACGCTCTTTTTTATTTTTTCATGAAAATTGTATTGCAAGAAAAACAAAATTTATGGATAACTTAAATTGTAAAGCTTTAAAGGATTTTTGTGCTTTGAAGTTTGATAGCATCATAAACACAAAAAATCCTTCACGTGACACGTTTAAAAGGAATAGAACATGAAAATTATTAATAGATTAGTAGCAGCCCTTATGGTTGCAGCAACCTTATTCACAAGCCAAATACATAGCCAAGAATTCATAGATGAGGGATCAAGCCCTGCATATGAAGATAGTAGCTATTTATCAGCCGCACTTCCTGTCGCTGCTTTAGTTGTCGCAGCAGTTGTTATTGCTACAACAAATCGACATCATCATCATAGCAACGGCAGCGGCAGTAGTTCTTCCTCTAGTAGCTCCCATTTCCATGCGCATTCCTTATAAGGAATAATCTATTCAGAGGAATAAGCCTTCAACCCAGGGTATGATATACAATACCCTGGCTCTATACCGCTTCCTTTAGTTGATTCATTAGCACTTCTACAGATTCGAAATATTGATCCACAAATAGAAATTGATTTCGAAGCTGTCTTCCCTGCGAACTCTTGTTTGAAATATTGGAAAAGAACTGGCTAAAAACATAGCGATACTCTAATAGCTGTCGTTGGTACTTCCGAGCGGTTTCATCTAAAAAAGGATCGTGTGATTTTTCTCGCACTGCTCGCTGAACAGTGGCTAAAAAGTCTTGCAAAACCGTTTTCATATCATTCATATCTAACTCAATTTCTTCTGCGTGACTCGATATATCATCATTTTTTATCCATTGGTGGATTTGATCAAATAGTTCGTGGAACCGCTCCAATCGAAATGAATGAGAAGGATCTGAAAAATGTTCGATAATTCCATGATGGAGATGGTATATTTCATGAAATTCCGGAAATCCGATGAGTACTTGGTACTTCCAATCTAATCGCATAGCTCTCGACAAAATGTTTTCAATTGTCTCAATCGTTGAAAAATAAGGGCTGCCTATTTCATTGCATCGTTTCAATTGGTATAGGAGTTTTTCCGCTCGATTTTTCATCATTGCTCGAGAAATAAAAGGTTGCGCCATCTCATGGATAATCGTTTCCATTTGTTGTTGCGCCTCATATTCCCGAATTCCTTGCACGTTCGGATCATTCACAAGAGCATGAGAAAACTCTTCAAAATACCGTTGCAATTCTTGCCCTGCATACACCAATTGGAGCAGTTTTCTCCCTTGAGAGGGCTCTGGTCCTACAATCCATTCTGTAAATCCCCAGCGAGATCGAACGTATGGATTTGGGTCATTTTTTAAACTAAATAAACGATACTGACTAACGGTATGGATAAAATGAACAAGCTCAAGCAGATAAATTCTTACTTTGCCATTTAGTCGATTGAATGCTTCTTGGTAGTTTTCCCCTTCTCGATCAAGCGATTTCCATTCTAAACTGCTACTAAATAAAGCTTCCCGAAGTTCTCGAAGATAGACTCGAAAAAGGATAAAAACACGATCAATGCTCGTGAGTTGTTTCAAAGCCTTTACTATTTCGTTGTGAATCTTGGGAGATGTTTTTGTTTCTAAAATTTTCAATAAGCGGTATAAATCGATATATAGATTTTGATCCGCCATGGTCAGAATAGCTAGAATTGGATAATTTTTCATCTGTTGCAGATCTTCTTCAACAATCGAACTGAGACTCATATAATCGCGATACAGCTGATTGAATCCTTCGTATTGTGCGATTAAGGTTTTTTCTCCATTCCGCAAATTTTTCAGGATGGCGGGATCGATCCCCTTTTTTTGAAAAAACCAATTCCTCCACTGTTGCGGTTGACGAGATTTATTCTTCAATGAGGCATAGGGAAGCGTTGTTTCAAGATGATACACAGTAGCTGAGAGGTTTTCCATTCTACGAAGCAATACATCTTTCACATGATAAACCACGTCAGAAATAGATACGTGCCAACGATCAATAGTCACTTCCTTAATTTGTTGAAATAATTCGCTCACACAGCCTTCCAAAACCTCTGTATAATCCCATAAAGTACGGTTGATCTTCTTCACGACCATATCGTATTGTTCTTCAGACCTTATTGTACTTTGTAGCTTTCTTCTCAGAAGATCGGCAGCTTCTCCTAAGCTGACTTTTTCTGTTGATTCCAAGAGATCGGGAAATTCTTTTTCCAATTGATTGGGAATTGCTCGAAGGATTTGTTTTGCAACATCACTTTCTTTCATTTGTAAATAGGATTCGAGTTGCTGTGCTAATTTCCGATCTAAATCAGCTACTCCTTGGAAATCGATGACCCGCTTCTCCATATTTTCTCCCTAGACCCTCATTTTATCATATTTTATCTTAATAAAATATATCTGAAAAATAGAGATAATAAATTGTTCAAGTTGCTATAAATCAATAAGTTATGATTTTACAAAAAAGAGAAGGATTCTTTGATTGCTTGCTGATACAAAGATTGGTATGATGCTAAGAAATTAAAAATAGTCGAAATATGAGTCAACTAGAATTACTGAGAAAAGATACTACTATTGTTGTCGATACAGGTGATATTAAGTCAATCGAACAATATCGCCCTACCGATGCGACAACCAATCCGAGCCTTATCGAAGCTGCCATCCAAAAACCTGAATACCAATATCTCATTGAAGATGCCATCGCGTATAGCAAGAAAAAAGAATCTTCCCCCTCTAAGCGTTGTACACTATTGATCGATAAATTATTCGTGAATTTTGGAGCTGCCATTTTAGAACTCATTTCTGGACGAGTTTCCACGGAAGTAGATGCCCGCCTCTCTTTTGATGTAGCAGGAAGCATACAAAAAGCACTCCGATTTATTGCCTTATACGAAGAAGTGGGAATTTCTCGAGATAGAATTCTTATAAAATTAGCTTCCACTTGGGAAGGAGGCCTTGCTGCGCAAGAACTCGAAAAACAAGGGATTCATTGCAATATGACTCTTTTGTTTAGTTTGCCGCAAGCCATTCATTGCGCACAATCCAACGCAACCCTCATATCTCCTTTCGTGGGTCGAATTCTTGACTGGTATAAGTCACATGACAAAGTACAAGGATACCCCCCAGCAGAAGACCCAGGAGTTCGATCTGTTACTACGATTTACAATTATTTCAAGAAATTTGGCTTTAAAACACAAATCATGGGAGCCAGCTTTCGCAATGCCGGAGAAATTTTAGAATTGGCAGGTTGTGACCTATTGACGATTTCTCCACAATTTTTAAAAGAGCTCTCCGAAAGCAATGGAGAAGTGCCACGAAAATTAGACCCAGAAAAAGCAAAAACGATGGACATCCCACAAATGTCCTTTGACGAGCCCACTTTTCGCTATTTGTTAAATGAGGATGCAATGGCAACAGAAAAACTAGCCGAAGGAATTAGAACCTTCGCTAAAGCCACACAAAAACTCGAAGAACAGCTATCCCACCGAATTCTTTGAAAATAGGGCGTGTTCATATAGCGGGCCATATCTGGAGCTTCTGATATAGCAACATTGAATGATCTCCGTGTATTGTAAGAGCACCCATTTCCTGAGCAACGGTTATTCCTTCCAATTCAATTCGATATCTGAGGTGAGTACCCTTTCTGGATGCATTTCTTATAAGTGCTCTCAGTTCAATGATTGATGTAGAAATTGTGGCTGTGGCGTGGTATCCATCGTAAGAGAGGTGATTCCCTTGGTCTATCCCCCCTACCAAGAATGATTGATCCGTCTTTCTGATATCTTCCTCTTCTGTTGTTAACTCATTTTTCCCTATCTTTTCTAACATTAGCGTCTCAGGTCTATTACTAATCTCACCCAAACTCATTAAATCTAAGTGGATGTATTTTAAATTTTTAAATTGTTTAAGTGATTCAAGAAATACCAATGCTGTGGCGGAATTTTCCCTAATTTCTCTGAAGCTGTCGCAATGATGTTTAGATTTTTCTGGCAAGGCAAAGGCCAATCGCTCAACATGTTTTGGAATCTGTTCCATAGCTTTTTCGAGAACTTTTTCTTTTACAGCTTTCAAGAAAAACTTTTTTTGATCCTCTAGGGATAGTTCTAAAAATTCTCTCTGAAACGAAAATGAATTCTCTAGATTCCCAGAGCCTGCCAAGGGTTCATTTTTTAGAAAATGTATGAGATTTTCTATACGAGATTCCCCTATTATCCTTTTTTGGTTTTCTCTTTGTTCGATCATCTTTTTTACTTTTTCTGTTTGTTCGCTTGTTGGCAGAAAATCTTTTTGTGCTCTTTTTACTTTTTCTTGTGCTTCTTCCATTTCCTTTGGCAAAGGATGTGTAGCCCTAAATTTTCTACAGCCCACCTCTACTATCTTAAAGATAATAGGAATTGCCAATGTCACATAAGAGAGAAAGATTCCTGCAGCGCAAACAACTTTGCCTATGCCCCCCGAACGGGCATATTCACGTGGAGAAAAATAGTTATGACAAACTTCAAGTATTCTTTTTACGTCCATAATTAACCCTAATAAGAAATATTAATTTACAATAATTATACCATTTTTAGTGTATTTTTATAAAATAAATTAAACACTAGAATATTTAAGTTTTTGTAAAGAGAATGGGATGGAGAGGGTCAATCCGACGCTAAATAAGACAAGATCTGCCACTTTGTCACCGCTTATCCTGCCGCCGGAGTAACCCCTGTCCTATTACGCCATTCTATCTTCTTGCATATACTTGTTTTTTATATTTTATATTCTATGTATATAAAACCTATAAAGGATGGGGATCTTCTATGCGCTCGATTTGGAAGGGTGTGATTAGTTTTGGTCTTGTGAATATTCCCGTACAACTTTTTGTTGCGACCCACGAAAAAGAAATTTCCTTTATTTTATTACATAAAAAGGACCATTCTCAAATTCGGTATGCAAGAATTTGTAAGACAGAAGAAAAAGAAGTTCCTTGGAAGGATATAGTCAAAGGGTATGAATATAAAAAAGGAGAGTATGTTGTTTTTGATGAAGAAGACTTCGAAAAAGCTCATTTAAAAAAATCAAAAACAATTGAAATTCTCCAATTTCTCTCTGAAGATGCTGTCGACACAATGTATTACGCAAGACCCTATTTTTTAGAACCAGAAAAAAGCGGGGAAAAAGCATATGCTCTTCTTCGAGAAGCTTTAAAAAAATCAAGTAAAATGGGGCTTGCCAAGTTTGTATTGCGAAACAAAGAGCATATAGCTGTCTTAAAAGTGCACAATGACATGTTAATTTTAAATGAACTCAGATATGAAAATGAAATTATTCCATCTGTAGATATTCAAATTCCTTCTACAAAAATAGAGAGAAAAGAACTAGAGATGGCAATACAATTTATTGACCAACTCACAGGAACTTTTCAGCCAAAAAAATACAAAGACACCTACATAGAAGAAATCAAAAAAATCATTCAAAAGAAAGCAAAAGGAGCCCTTGTTCATGTAAAGGGAGAAGAACAGCCATCCCCCACCAAAGTGCACGATATCATGTCTCTTTTGCAAGCCAGCTTAGAACGAAAGAAAAAACCAAGAAAAAAAATCAATAAAACTGCCTAAAACAGTGACGTTAAAAAAATATCGCTCAAAAAGAGATTTTCAGGAAACGGCAGAGCCGTCTTCTTCTGTTAACAAGAAGACATCCTCCTCTTTGCGCTTTTGTATTCAAAAGCACGATGCAAGAAGACTCCATTATGATTTTCGACTCGAATACAGAGGTGTTTTATTGAGTTGGGCTGTCCCTAAAGGACCCTCTAATGATCCTCGGGATAAAAGACTGGCTATTCAAGTAGAGGATCATCCTCTCAATTACCAATACTTTGAAGGCACTATCCCTCCAGGTAATTATGGAGCTGGAACTGTCGAAATTTGGGATCATGGTTTTTATACGACAAAATCGGAAACAGATCCAAAAAAAAGAGAAAAAGCCATTGGGGAAGGATTAAAAAAAGGTCATCTTTCTATTGTACTCCATGGAAAAAAATTGCAAGGGGAATACCTTTTGCAAAAATTGAAATCAGATAAAAATGATCGTTCATGGTTATTAATCAAACAAAAGGATTCTGTTTCGCGCTCTCTTATCGAAACCAACGACTCCCCTGACACAAAAATGCCTGCATGGATCCCTCCAATGCTAGCAACTTTAATAGATGGTCCATTTGATGATGAGCGGTGGTTATTTGAAATGAAGTGGGACGGCTTTCGAGGCCTTGCTTTTGTCAATCGGGGAAAAGTGGATCTATTTTCGAGAAACCAATTACCCATGAATGAAAAATTTCCCATTATTATTGAGGAATTGAAAAAAATACAACATGATCAACTCATTTTCGATGGAGAATTGGTGGTTTTAGATGAGAAAGGAAGACCTGAT
>Ga0206975_1301_pt1 | contig 9607 bp, 9 predicted proteins | sample Alteio_BWOrgHeat_81_FD_152919 | JGI IMG/M metagenome (GOLD analysis project Ga0206975, IMG submission 152919) | Enriched cells from forest soil in Barre Woods Harvard Forest LTER site, Petersham, Massachusetts, United States -... | ecosystem: Environmental > Terrestrial > Soil > Temperate forest > O... | reverse complement strand
GGTATTTAACAGACACAATGACGCTGAGCGTTTGTCGTTTGACGACCTGTTCTGGAAACGTCAGTTCAGCGGGTACATCTTTCAGGAGAACAACGTATACGATAACCGTCGTGTAGCACAGTATAAGACTCCAAACACATTGGAAGTGCTGCTGGAAGCTGAGAAAATCAAGGAAGGCATGTTCACGCTGGAGCATGATCTCTGGCATTTCTGACCTGAAATCGAATTATCCTTTTGAAATCCCGGTCTTGTAGACCGGGATTTTTTTTTGAGCTGTTTGGTGCAATATTAAATGCACAAAGTCCGTTTTATATATTATATCCCATAAAAGATAATGGGTGTAAACAAGTCCCAACCTTTGGTCATGAGCCAACTCCTACCTGTCCTGGCATAATACCGATTCCATTTCTTTCGTGAATGAGTGCCCGGGTGCCTGCATTGTGTGCAGTGTCTTTTTCATACCTAAAAAAACAGCTCATGACAACGATATCGAGAATACTCCTGTTCGGAATTTCCCTGGTTCCGGTCCTCGTACAAGCTCAAGGCAATAGTGGCCGAAAGCCGATTCCGCTTCCTTATATCCGTGAAGCGGATGTGATGTGGAGCAAGAAAGTATGGGAAGCAATTGACCTCAGAGAGAAGTTCAATCAAACGCTTTATTATCCTACCCGACCGTTAAGCGACAGGGAAAGTCTCTTTGATATTATCAAAGATGGCGTTTACCCGGCAGAAGCCACCGGCACTGCCCCCCTTGTCGCATACTCCGCCGATGAGGATGAGTTCAAGACACCGCTTACGCGTGCAGAATTGAAAAAGGTGTTTTTTAAATCAGACACCATCTATACCCCCGATGACGATAATCCGAATCACCTGAGCCCGCATGTCGTATCTGAAGAACTGGGTCCTGCAGATGTGAAGCAGTATTGGATTCAGGAAGAGTGGGTGTTTGACAAACAGCGATCGGTGTTAGATGTGCGGATTACCGGGATCATGCCCGTCATTACCCGCAAGGACGAGAAAGGAGAGGTGATAGGGATGGGCGCCACCTTCTGGATTTCGTTTCCCGAACTAAGAGGATTGCTTGCTCAGAACTTTATCTTCAACCGCAAGAACAATTTACAGGGACTGACATTCGATGACCTGTTTCTGAAAAGGATGTTTAGCGGATACATCATTAAAGAAGATAACCTGGCAGACCGGATGATAGCCGAATACAAAGGCGCCAATACACTTGATGCACTACTGGAGGCAGAGTCTATCAAGGATGGTATACGACGGAAAGAAAGCGATCTCTGGCAGCATTAACCATTGAAACGGAGTGGGAGACTATTCCTTTGCACGTTTCAAAAAAGCAATGAATGGTGTCATCGTTTCAAAGGAGGTGTATACGGTTTTCAAAAATGCCGGGGAAAGCACATCCTTGTCGCCGAAGTCCTGTACGACAATAAAGTGTTTGTTCTTCAGGTGAGTGATGGCCGGATTGGATTCTTCATATCCTTTGGGAGGCCGAACGAGAGAACCCTCATCGGAGAGCCCTCCAAAAGTTTGTTTGAATTTTTTGTTGCCCAGAATGGCATTGAAGCCTTTCAAGTCATAGTCAATCTCCTGCCGGATAGCAGCCAGCATAGGGGCTTCAGGCATGAAAACACCTCCTGCCAGAAATGACTTTCCCGGTTCCAGATGAAGGTAATAACCGGGCCCTCCGGTTTTCTTGCCATCGGGATTGATGCTTGCTCCCAGGTTGGTTTTATAAGGACTCTTATCATGGGAGAACCGGATGTCCCGGTTGATCCGGAACATGCATTTCTTTGCTTCCAGGCCTATGATCTTAGGTTCAAATTTGGACATCTTCACCAGCAACGCCGTCAGAAACTGTTCCATATTCCCTTTGGCCGCCTCGTAAGATTTCCGGTTTTTCTCAAACCATTCTTTGGAATTGTTTTTCTTAAGCTTGGCCAGGAAGTCGAGCGTTGACTTTTCAATCATAGGTTATTTTTTTTCTTCCAACGCGGAAGTCAGTTTTTGAATAATGCGGAAACGGAACAGGAATTGTTTGGCGATAACCCTCAATACAGTATAGGCAGGTACAGCAAGAATCATCGGCCCTATTCCGGCAATGGTTCCGGTAATCATAATCACCAGAAATATTTCAAGCGGGTGGGCTTTCACTGAATTCGAAAAGATAAGCGGCTGAAGAATCAATCCGTCAATCAGGTTGCAGCCTATAAATGTCAGCAGCACTTTGGTAACGAGTGGCATCAGGGTATTCCCAATGCCCTCATCATAGGACTGTTTGCCGGTTTGGTAACGAGTGGCATCAGGGTAGTCTCAAAATGTGGAGTAAGGCCGGTGGAGAGTGCCACGAAAAGACCGAAGGCCGCTGCAATAAATACACCGATATAGGGAATTACATTTACCAAACCGGCAAACAGTCCTATGATGAGGGCATTGGGAATACCCAGAAAATAGAGGCCCAGGCTGATAATCGCTGCTACGCAAAGCGAGTCGAGGCATAGTCCAGTGAAGTATTTGGATAAAAGTCTTCTGCAGTTATGCATAATAGCACGAATATCGTCTTCCCGTGCCGGAGGGGATAAAAGCATGACGGTCTCAAACAGCAGGAGCCCGTCTTTCAGGAAGAAAAAAGTAAAGAAGGAGATTGCAAAAAAAGCGACAAAAATGCTGCCTGTTATCCCTACAATGGAATTCGCAATATTGCCAATCTGTCCTGCATTCAGCAGGGTTGGAAGTTTTTCACGCAGAAAGAGTTCGGCGGAGAAGGGTTGAGGAGAATACCGGCTCAGGAACGCATCGATGTGACTGATCGGTTGCTGTAACGAGGCAATCAAAGCACTGCTGTTTGTATTGGCCAGTATCTGCGATTCTTCCAGGGCAAGGGGGATAAAGATGGCTATCAGTCCGGCCACCAGGGAATAGATGAACAAAAGGGAGAGCAAGGCACTGATTCCGGATGGTAGGATAAACCGTCCTATCCGTTTGTTTCGGAGAAAATGATTGACCGGGCTGCCTATCAAGGAGAGCACTAGGGCAACCAGCAGGTATACAAGGATGGTTTTCAGAAACCACATACCTGCCAGCAGCAAGGCAACGACTAAGGCTATAAGCAGGTATTTGTTGCGTTGGGGCATGCGGTAAAAATAAGAAAAACCCTGAAGTACCCGCCACTGGCGTATTACTTCAGGGTTAAGTGACAGACTAAGCCGCCTTTATTGATTAATGCTTTTTCTTGACGATGACCGTGTCTTTTTTAATTGTCATCTTGTTCTCTTTCATCTCTTTCATGTCGCACTGACCGTCTTTTTTGCCTTTGCAGCATTCCATCTCACAGCCTTTGGTCATTTCGCAACCTTCCATGCCTGATTTGCCACATTCACCCATGTTTTTGCATCCTTCCATGCCTTCAGGACAATCGCCTTCGATACGGATAACGCGCTCATGGGGATTCATTCCCTCCATGCCCATTTCCATCCCACGACCCATTTCATGACGGAAGATCATTCTTTTTTCTTCACGGCATTCTTCCTTCCCTCCATGACAATGCATACAGATGGCACCTACGAAACTGGCAGCCATCGTCAGCAGTACAAGGCCCATAATGGCGGCGGCGGCAAAGGAAAACCATTTATTAAAATTCTCCTTTTTGATATATAAGAATAGGAAAACAGCAGCTGTCAGGGCGAGCAGCTCCAGACAGAAAAGTGCGGCAACGTGGAAGAGTGGACAAAGTAGTATCATGGGATTAAGTTTTTGGTTTCTGTAAATGTAGAAAACCCCGCTTTAACCCTCACGGCTTTAACATTAATTGTGCTTACATGAAGGGTAAGGGGCTGGATCACCGATATATAGGTCTTCTGTGCCAGGGTAAGTGCTAAATTTCCCCAAATAGAAGGCGTATCGGCCTCTCGGCGAGGCAATAGATTCACTAAATTTGCGCCTTTGAAAATTCCCCTATGATCTCAGTCAGCAATGTTTCAGTAAGCTTCAGCGGCACCTACCTCTATGAGGAGATTTCCTTCCTGATCAACCAGAAAGACCGGATTGGTCTGGCCGGTAAAAACGGGGCTGGTAAATCCACCCTGCTTAAGATACTCTCCGGAGAAATGAAACCCGATACAGGTGAGGTTTCCCGGCCTTCCGACATCACTCTGGGCTATCTGCCTCAGGACATGGTGCATAACCTGGGCAAGACCGTGTTTAATGAAACAGCCACCGCTTTTGGAGAGATCAAACAACTTGAAAAGCGATTAGCCGAAATCAGCCACCAGTTAGAGACACGTACCGACTACGAGTCGGACGCTTATATGAAGCTGATCAACGACCTGAATGATGCCAATGAGCGTATGAGTTTGCTGGGGGCCTATTCCATGGATTCGGAAATTGAACAGACCCTCCTCGGATTAGGTTTTATGCGCTCTGACTTTCACCGCATGACCGATGAGTTCAGTGGAGGATGGAGAATGCGTATTGAGCTGGCCAAGCTCCTGCTGCAAAAACCCAATGTGCTCCTCCTGGATGAACCGACCAACCACCTGGACATTGAGTCTATCCAATGGCTGGAAGACCTGCTCAAGAACTACTATGGAGCAGTGGTCATGGTTTCTCACGACAAGGCATTCCTGGACAATATCACCACACGTACCATAGAGATATCACTCGGTCAGTTGTTCGACTACCGGGCCAACTATTCCCGTTACCTGCTCCTCCGCAAAGAACGCAGAGAGCAACAGGCTGCTGCGCATAAGAACCAGCAGAAGTTCATTGAAAAGACAGAAGCCCTGATTGATAAATACCGGGCCAAAGCCAGCAAAGCGTCCTTTGCCCAGTCCCTCATCAAGAAACTGGATAAGATAGAAGTGATTGAGGTGGATGGAGAAGACAATACGGCTATCCGCTTTAATTTCCCTCCAGCTCCACGGGCAGGTAAAGTGGTGGTGGAAGCCAACCGCCTGAAAAAACAATACGGAGAAAAGGTCATTTTCAGCGATATCGATTACATGATCGAGCGGGAAGACCGTGTGGCTTTTGTAGGTAAGAACGGAGAAGGCAAATCCACCATGATCAAGCTGATCGTGGGAGAAGAACCTTTTGACGGTACCCTGAAAATGGGGCACAATGTAAATATCGGGTACTATGCCCAGAATCAGGCCGAGACACTGGATGGAGAAGCTACCGTGTTTGAAACGATTGACGAAGTCGCGGTAGGAGATGCACGTAAGAACGTACGTTCCCTGCTCGGTTCCTTCCTCTTCAGCGGGGATGATGTAGATAAAAAAGTAAAGGTACTTTCCGGTGGAGAGAAGGGAAGGCTGGCCATGTGTAAGCTGCTCCTGCAGCCTTATGCCTTGCTGGTGCTGGATGAGCCGACCAACCACCTGGACATGCGTTCGAAAGAGGTGTTGAAGAATGCTTTGCTGAAATACGACGGTACACTTATCGTGGTGTCGCACGACCGGGACTTTCTGCAAGGACTCACCAATAAGGTGTTTGAATTGAAAGGTGGTCACCTGAAGCCGCACCTGGGCGATGTAAACGAGTATTTGTCGGCACGTAAAATAGAATCGTTTAAAGAGCTGGAACAAAAGGGCAAGACGGTTAAAGCTGCAGCAGCCCAGCCGGCAGCTCCTTCGGCCAATAAAGTGAATCAGGAAGAGCAGAAGGGAAAAGAAAAAGAACTCCGCAACTTGCAGAACCAGGTGACAAAATCCGAACAGGAGATTTCCCGACTGGAAGCTGAAATCAAAAAGGTAGACGACCTGTTGCTCGACCCGGAAACATATACCGAAACGGTGAACGACAAGGAACTCTTTCCCCGTTACGAATCCATGAAGAAACAACTGGAGAAGGAAATGGAAAAGTGGGAAGACCTGCAAGGCAAGATAGAGAAGAACTAAGTAACGATTCCTGTAATGCAGCACCCCTGACCGGCTCCTTTGGCTGATCAGGGGTGTTGCTTTTTGTTTGGCCCGGTTATTCGGGCAAACTGTTTTTCTTTTATATGTTTGCTGTATCCTAGTGCGTATGCTTCAAAAAACAATTCGGGTACTGTTGGTGATAGTCATGCTGTTTTTCAGTATGCTCATGCTGCGTATTACCCTTCCTTACCTTTCCTTAAAACCCAATATTGATTTTTTGAGAACGAAGCAAGGAGTGATTCACCTGCCCCTCTGGCGCCTCGCGTTTTACGTGCATGTTTTTAGCAGCAGCTTTGTGCTGATACTGGGCATATTTCAGTTTCTTCCCGGAGTGATGAAGCGCATGCCTAACTGGCATAGGATGGCTGGAAAAATATACATCTTGCTCGTGCTGGGCATTAGTGGACCGGGAGGATTGGTGATGGCGTTCTATGCCAACGGAGGCTGGCCTGCTCGTATCAGTTTCATTATAACGGCCGTGCTTTGGATGGCGTTCACCGCACTGGCCTATGCAAAAGTAAGAAGAGGGGAGTTTGTAAAGCACGAAGCCTATATGATCAGGAGCTATGCCTTGACACTCTCGGCAATCACCCTCAGAGCCTACGCATTTATTCTACCCATGATCATCCACCTCCATCCACGACCAGAATATGTGCTGATTGCCTGGTTGAGCTGGGTGCCCAATTTGGCAGTTGCCGAATGGATCATCTTTCGAAAAAAAATAAAGCAGTGAGCTGATTATTTCCGGGACGAAACGGTTTCCGGAATAGCTTTTGGAATAAACTCTCCCCGCTCACTCAGTTGAAGAAACTGACGTTCTACCACCGTTTCCTTCACAATTTTATTTCCTTCGTATCCCGCGGTGGTTGGGTCAGATTGCCATTCTTCATGATATTCCGTGATGAGGAGCTCATTCTTGCTGTTGAAGGATCCCGTAACGATTTTGGAAGGTCCATCGGAACTGGAAAATAATTGCAATGAAACCTGTTTTCCGGTGGAATCATACACGGCAAAATTGGTTTCTACAGGAGGGAGCGTGTCAGATATCGCGACTACAGTAGTATATACAACAAGGGTATATCCGCTCGACAGTTTTCTTTTACAGATCGCGAGATATTCGCTGGATACATTACGGCTAAACTGTGGATCCTCCATGCCGGGAATATAATCCGCGAAGTCATAACTGATGGACTTGCCTAAGGAGTATTCCGAAGCCTGCCCCCGGTCAATCGTGAAGGTGCTATCCATTTCCGGAAACACTTTGAGGAATATCCGGTATCGGGCCTGTGCGGGGTTGACGGCTCCTTTAAAATAATCAGTAATCGCTGCGAGAAATCCGGGAGTCGTTCGGAGGTAGTCCCAATTGGAGTCATTCGTTAACCGGGTCTTGTCGGCATAGCCCTCTTCCAGTGCGTTCCGAAGCTGGGTTATGGCTTTAACCGTATCGCCCAACATACAGTATGCAGTGGACAGATTAAAGTAGCAATTTGCTAGGGGCGTGAAATTCAACTTAACGGCAAGACGAAAAGCATCTGCACTCTGCTGGTAATCCTTTATGCTCAGGAGGGCATTTCCCAATTCGTAATAAGCTTTGGGTTCCGGATTCATGCGTATAGCTTTGCGGAACAAGGCAATGCTTCCTGCTGCATCTTTCTTATTGTGGAATTGATCCACTGCCTTCAGAAATATTTTTTTGCTCTGTATAGGTGCCTGGGCATCCACTTTTTTCAGTGCAGCGTTAACCGAATCGGGTAGGTACAGATTATTGTCAGCCAGTACTTCTACTAAGGCTGCAGCGCGTGCAGATGCATTATCCGGTTTGCCGGACAGATGACACTGTGTGAATAATAGAGCAAGGCAAGCTACCAGGAACAATCGCATGGGAAGAAGGGTTTAGGGTAACATAAGAAAGGTAATTAAAAACCCTGAAAAGACAAGGGAGTCTACAAATCCAGCAAAAGCAATTCAGGCTGTTTCCGCTTCCAGCAGTCTTCCACATGGTCATCCACCATGCCGGTGGCCTGCATAAAGGCATAACAGATGGTAGAACCTGTGAATTTAAAGCCTCGTTTGATCAAGTCCTTGCTCATGGCATCTGATTCTTCGGATGTGGCAGGTACCTCTCTCAGGTCGCTGTAGTCGTTTACAATGGTTTGGTAATCGGTAAACTGCCAGAGGTAATTATGAAAGGTGCCGAATTCCTTTTGGGTAGCCAGGAATGCTTTCGCATTGGTTATCACTGAACGGATCTTCAGCTCGTTACGGATAATGCTTTCGTCTTTCAGCAGGGACTGAATCTTCTCTTCCTTGTATTTTACTATTTTCTCCGCATTGAAATTGTCAAACGCCTTGCGGTAGCCTTCCCTTCTTTTGAGGATGGTGATCCAGCTCAGTCCGGCCTGTGCCCCTTCGAGTATAAGCATTTCAAACAGCCGGCGGTCGTCCCTTAAAGGCACTCCCCATTCCTTGTCGTGGTATTCGGTATAGATTTTGTCGCTTGTACACCATCCGCACCGGACGATTTCTGTTTGTTTCTCAGACGTTTTAGCCATGCCGCAAATTGCCTCTTTTTAGACCTTGCCAGAATGCCAGCCAGGAGATATTTTGAACGATGAATTGTTAATTGGTCCGGATCGCTTAACATACGCTTTGCTTGGGAACGGAAAAATTAATGTGTTCGTAAAGAATATTTTGTACATTTGCTTCCGAAGAGAATGAAAATGATCAACAAAACGACTTTTATCCATCATCATCACTTACCCCCTCAGGTAGGCTGAACGGATATTGTGTCAATCGTCATAACGCAACATCAGAAGGGCTTACCGAACAGGTAGGCCCTTTTTGCATTTTATAACTGCTAACACCCAAACGATGAAACAGAAACTGAAAATTGCGATTCAAAAGTCAGGACGACTCAATGAAGATTCTATCCGTATTCTGAAAGCCTGCGGCATCGGATTTCACGATGGTGTCAATAAGCTCAAAGCAGAAGCCATGAACTTTCCGCTGGAAGTATTCTACTTAAGGGATGATGATATTCCCCAATACGTGGAAGACGGCGTGGCCGATATCGGTATCGTCGGAGAAAATGTAGTGATGGAGAAAAACAAGTCGGTCAAAGTAGTTGAGCGTCTGGGCTTTGGAAAATGCCGCCTGAGCATAGCCGTACCCAAAGGGCGTAAGTTCAGTGGCATTGCCGACCTGGAAGGACAACGTATTGCCACCTCCTATCCCGGAATCCTGTCGCGTTACCTGAAGAAGCAAAAGGTGAATGCCGAGATACACGAGATCAGCGGTTCGGTGGAGATTGCACCGGGCATAGGGCTGGCTGACGCTATCTGTGATCTGGTGAGTTCGGGCAGTACCTTGTTTATGAACGGACTGAAGGAAACCGAAGTACTGCTCAAGTCGGAAGCGCTCATGATAGCCAACAACAACCTGGTAGGGTGGAAGCAGCAGCTGGTTGAAAAACTACTCTTCCGTATCAATGCCTTAAAAAAGGCGGGAGACAATAAGTACATCTTATTAAATGCACCCGAAGCAAACCTGGAAAAGATCATTCGATTGTTACCCGGAATGCGAAGCCCTACTGTGCTGCCCCTTGCCGAAAAAGGATGGAGTTCCGTACATTCGGTAGTAAATGAAAATGAGTTCTGGGAAATCATCGAGCAACT
>Ga0206975_1300_pt1 | contig 9608 bp, 7 predicted proteins | sample Alteio_BWOrgHeat_81_FD_152919 | JGI IMG/M metagenome (GOLD analysis project Ga0206975, IMG submission 152919) | Enriched cells from forest soil in Barre Woods Harvard Forest LTER site, Petersham, Massachusetts, United States -... | ecosystem: Environmental > Terrestrial > Soil > Temperate forest > O... | reverse complement strand
AAGCAGGGAAGTATAAGGAAGCAGAAGATCAGTACCAGAAATCAATAGAGACAAAACCGGAAAATTATAAAGGAGCATTTAACCTTGGTGACGCTTATTATAAGCAAGGTAAATATAAGGAAGCAGCAGCTAAGTTTGAGGAGCTGACGAAGACCATTACCGGGGATGATAAGCTATCCGCGCAGGCTTACCACAATATGGGCAATGCCTTGCTTAGAGACAAAAAATATGAAGATTGTATACACGCCTACAAAAAAGCATTGACCCTCAATCCAAATGATGAGGATACTCGGTATAATTTGAGTTATGCCCAGCAGATGCTGCAACAACAAAAGAACAAGGATCAGAAAGACAAGGATAAAAAAAAGGATAAAGACAAAAAAGATAAAGATCAGAAGGACAAAAAAGACGATCAGAAGAAAGATGGGGATAAAGACAAGGATAAAAATAAGCCAGATCCTAAAGAAGACAAGAAGGATAAAGGAAAGCCGGAAGAGAATAATCCCAATCAGGTCTCAAAAGGGGCGGCTCAAAAAATGCTGAACCAGGTGAATAACAATGACCGGAAGGTTCAAAATAAACTAAAAAAACAAAAAGAAACCCTACAGGGTGTGCAGATTGAGAAAGACTGGTAGTACATTTGTTTACGCATCCGTGACCAGGAAGATTATTTTTTATACAATTATGAACCGAAACGTGCTCAACCGTTTTTATTATTGCCTGTTTTTTTTGCTTGTGAGTTTGGCAACTGCAACAGGGCAGAGCCTCGTGGCTACGGTAGACAAGAATCACCTGGCATTAAATGAAACGGTAGACATTACCTATTCATTCGATGGTAATGGCTCCAACTTTCAGCCCCCTTCCTTTTCTGATTTCTCTGTGCTTTCCGGCCCCAATACTTCCCAGAGCATGCAAATCATCAATGGGAAAGTTTCTCAATCCACTTCTTATACTTATTACCTGAGCCCTAAGAAAGAAGGGAAATTTACGATTGGCCCCGGCTCTGCCACTGTTGGTGGAAAAAGGGTGGAATCGAACAGTGTGACGATTGAAGTTACGAAAGCAAGCGCAGGCGGGGCCCAACCTAAGGGCAATGTGCATCAAGGTGCGGATGACAACTTGTTTGTCAAGGCTATTTTGAGCAAGACAAAAGTTTACCAGGGAGAGCAGGTGATCCTTACTTATAAGATCTATACACGTATCAACCTTGTTGGTTTTCAGGGAGCAAAAATCCCTTCTTATACCGGATTCTGGTCAGACGATGTGAAGACCCCGAGCAACTATACACTCACGAAAGAAAGTGTGGATGGGGTCGCATACAACGTGGTGGAATTTAAGAAGACCTGTCTTTTCCCCCAACGGAGTGGAACCCTGCATATTGATCCGATTGAGATCGATGCTGTCGTAAGGCAACAAAGCCGGTCACAGGATCCATGGAATTTTTTTGGCGGAGGGGTGCAGGATGTCGGATATAAAATAAAGGGAAAACCTGTGACGATTGAGGTGCTGCCATTGCCGGAGCAAGGAAAACCACTTGGGTTTTCTGGAGCAGTAGGGCAGTTTAGCCTAAAAGCCCAGCTGAACAAAGACAAAGTAAAGGCAAACGAAGCCGTGAACCTCAATATCAGCGTTTCAGGAAAAGGTAATGTCAATCTGATTGAACTTCCCAAAACCCAAATTCCACCTGACATTGAAAGCTATGACCCCAAACCGGTAGAAAACATCAGTGTAAAGGGGAGTGGGGTAGAAGGTACCAAGGCAGCAGAATACGTTATGATCCCCAGGCACCATGGAACCTATCAGATTCCTTCGGTAGAGTTCAGCTATTTTGATCCGGACAAAAATAGTTATATCAGCCTTCACACACCCGATTTTACCTTGCAAGTGGAGAAGGGTGAGGGGGAGAGTAACGGCCCATTAGTGAACGGCCCTGCAGGCAACCGCAATGAGGTGGCAATTATCGGAACCGATATACGGTATATACATACCGGACCTATTACGCTTGCGGCAAAGGGGGACCATACATTCCGATCTCTTGGGTTTCGGCTTGGATTCCTGGCACCACTAACACTCTTTTTGGTCTTTTTGGTATTGCGTAGAAAATACCGAAGAGAGCATAGCGATGTCAGGCTTACCAAAAGTCGCAAGGCAACCCGAATGGCGCAAAAACGTCTGGTGGCAGCACGTACCTTCCTGGATGCGGGACAAAAGGAAAAGTTTTATGAAGAAATTTCCAAAGCGTTTTATGGTTACCTGGGCGATAAGTTATTTATGCAATTGTCAGACCTGTCAAAAGAAACAATTGCAAGCACATTGGAACGACGTGAAGTGACAGAGGAAACACGGAAACAGATTGAGACCGTTCTTGCCGCTTGTGAATTTGCCCGTTATGCCCCTTCAGCCGCTTCAGGAGATCTGAAAGGGATTTATGACCAAAGTATACAACTATTGACCAAACTGGAAGATGAAATCAAGAAGGCTTAAGACTCTTTCCGTCCTTTTCTTTTTATTGTTGCTTGCGCCTGTTCGCAGTGAGGCAGCAACTAATCAAGTGCTTATTGATTCTGCAAAACAGGCATATGCACACAAGGAGTTTAAAAAAGCAATAACCTTCTACGAGCAAGTACTAGCAGCCGATCAGGAGAGTCCTGTCGTATATTATAATCTGGGCAATGCATACTACAAGTCGAATAACATGCCTAAGGCGATTCTGAACTATGAACGAGCAAAGAGGCTTCTGCCTGAGGAAGAAGATGTGGATTTTAATTTAAGAATGGCTAATCAGCAAATCACCGACAAGGTGGAAGATACGGAAATACACTACCTCGAAAAATGGGAAGCCCGAATACTCAACTTATTCTCAGAAGAAGGTTGGTGCATTGGGTGTTTCATTGCTTTTTCCATCTGTCTCGGTTTTGTCGTACTCTATATTTGCTCTTCACGGATTTGGCTTCGTCAGTTGAGTTTTGGTCTGGCAACCTTGGGCATATTGGTCGCGGTCTCCGCTTTCATTCTCGCCCGAGGAAAATACTATGCGGGAATTACTCATGAGACAGCCATCATTATGACACCTAACATTACAACAAAGGGATCGCCGGATGAAAAAGGAACGGATCTGTTTATCCTCCATGAAGGAACAAAAGTACAATTGCTCCAGAGTAGTGGGGGATGGAGAGAAATAAAGCTCAGCAACGGACACACGGGCTGGCTCCCATTAAGTGCCTTTGAAATTATCTGATCGTTGTGTTTGAGAAAACAACCTGCTTCAACCAGCTGTCGACAGATCTCCCCGGTGTGTCGCTTTAAAACACAGCAAGGTATATTCGTTTTTGGGTAAGCCCATTCTAATCCCATCTTTACGGGTAGCAAATTGCACGCACGCGGACAGTTGTATCCATTGCTAATGACCCTTTGGGAATGAACTACTCAGAAATGCCCTTTTTTAAAATCAACTTCCGTCCTTTTTTTTTGTTACTGGCGATGGCAGTTGCCTTTTTTTCCTGCAAATCTCCCCTGTATGAGACCCGTTGGCAGGACCATCCAGTAGTGGCTGATGGGAATCCACAGGAATGGAAAATACCGTTACGCTTTTATGATGCCAAAAGCAAGCTTTCATATGCTGTGACAAATGACCTTGAAAATCTGTATATCTGTATTCGCATCACCGACGACGCCAGCCAGGTTAAGGTAATGCGCTCAGGTATGCAGGTATGGATAGACACAACAGGGTCGAACAATCAAACCACAGGTATTTTATTTCCTGTACATACTTCTGAAACAACAGACCAAGATCCGGGTGCCGAAGCAAAAGGAAACAGGGGAAGTGGGGGAGGAGGAGGGACGCGCAAGCCGAATATGGCAGGGATGAGATCTCGGTTTCAGAAAGCCTATAAAGAGATGCAGGTGACCGGTTTTAAACCACCAATTCGTGGAGGTCTTCCTCTGGAAAATGATTTCGGGCTTAACCTAGGAATCAACTGGGATGCCAGCCGCTATGACAGCTCTTTTATTATGATTTATGAAGCAGTTATTCCATTTAAGACATTTTATAAAAACAAGCTGGCACCGGCAGATAGTATTAAAAAGTTTGGGATCAGCATTGTTGTTAACGCGCTGCCCCGCCCCGCCGGTCAGGGGAGCAAAAGTGGAGGCGGGACTCATGGTGGAGGCGGAGGTATGGGTGGTGGCGGAATGAGCGGAGGGGGAATGCGGGGTGGAGGTGGTATGGGTGGAGGAGGAGGCCGCGGTGGTCGTGGCGGTGGTTCGCGCGGCACCCCTGAAGTTGCCAACCCCCTTTACGAAACAAACAAAGTTAAAATGCGGGTACAGCTATCGGTGCATCCTCAGCATGAAATTAAATTGATAGAGTAATTAGCGTTAACATCGTACGCAGACGCCTCTCCTCCAGGTCTGACAAGGATCATTCGCAATCCTGACCGGGATCAATGTACAACTGTAAATCCAGTGTTACCTTTGAGAAATAATTAGTGTTAAAACACTTAAACTCATGTGACATGGACTTATTGGAAACAACCACCAAACACGAATTTCTGCTAGAAGCCCCACTGCAAGTTCTTCACGAAGAGAGCAGAGAATGGCTGGAAGATATTGAATTCTGGAAAGACGAAGCAGCATTTTTATTGAAGCTCCTTATCGAAAAAACAAAAGAAGGGGTATTAAACACGCAAACAAGCTCATTAAAGGAAGCTGAGAAAGAATTACTTGCGGTATCAGTCGAAAAGCTGGAAGATTTGCGAATAGAGGTAGCCGACCATGAAAAATTTCTAGCCCGCTTACTCGAGGTAAAACATCCCGACGAACAACTTTACCGAACCAGACATAAAGCAATTGTTGAAAAATTCCGCCGCTTTGCGCTGGAATACCGCGATATGAAACACACGCTTTTTCAGGCTGCAAAAGGAAGAGGTTAATAAGTAGGTGGGAGAATTTATATCTGAACCCCAATCAGGCAGATATCATCAATTTGTTCCAATCCTCCACGCCAATCCTCCAGGCTCATTTGTAGTGCCGTTTTCTGAGCAGCTCCAGGCTCCTGGTGATGGAGTTGGAGGAGTTCAATGAGCCTTTTGTATTTGAATTTTTTTCCTTTTGGTCCTCCAAACTGGTCAGCAAAACCATCGGTAAACGTGTAAATAAAGTCGCCGCTTTTTAACGGAAGTGTTTTTTGAGTAAAAGGCTTTTGCATATCACCAAAGTATCCGATAGGTTGTTTATCTCCAGTCAGTTCAGTTACCATGCCTTCGCTGATCACACAAATGTCCTGGTAAGCGGCGGCATAGGTTAGTTCTCCCCTTTTTCGGTCTACCGCACAGATGGCAACGTCCATTCCATCCTGGACAAATCCGGTATCGGAGTTACCGGATTGCAGACTTTGTTGTTTGAGTGCAAGGATCACTTTTTTACGGAGCTCTTCCAGGATAGCCGCCGGTTCTGTAATGCATAGGTCGTTTACAATTTCGGTCAGAAGTGAACTTCCCAGCATGGTCATAAATCCTCCGGGTACCCCATGACCGGTACAATCAGCTGTTGCGTAAATAATTTTCTCCTTGCTTTCAGCAACCCAATAGAAGTCGCCGCTTACAATATCCTTAGGCAGATAGAGAATGAAGGAATCGGAAAAAAGGCTTTTGAAATGTTGTTCTCCAGGTAGTAATGCATTCTGAATTCGGCTGGCATAATTAATGCTGTCGGTAATGTTCCGGTTTTTCTCTTCTATAAGCGTTTTTTGAAGCGAGATTGCTTCGTTTTGAGCACGTAGCTGTATATTGACTTGCTGCTTCAGTTTGTTTCTGTTATACAATAAAAAAGAAAAGACACCTAGCAGAAGCACTCCTGCCAGAGAACCGATAATCAGCATGCGCTGCCGGCTAATGTCTGTCTGTTGCTGTAACAAAGCAAGTTGTTTCAACGCCTGATCGCGGGTCAGTGCAAGGATCTTTTTTTCTTTCTTATCTGTTTCATATTTTGCAGTCAGCTCCTGTACTTGTTTGTTACCATCTTCGCTGCGGAGAGAGTCACGCATTGCAGAATACAATTCATGGTAGTGAAGTGCTTTCTCGAAATCTTTACGTGTCTTAAAGAGCTCTGTTTCGTTGGAGTAAATATCCATCAGCATGTCCTTCATCCGATGGTTGACTGAAGCTGTTTCCGCTTTCAGGTAGTATTCCGCCGCTTGGGATAAGTTCCCTTGTTTTTGAAGGACAGATCCGATATTCAATTGAAGCAACGCAATACCATATACGTTTCCGATTTGTTGGGCCAGTTGCAAGGAGTTCTGATAATAATTCAAGGCTTCAGGATAGTTGTTCATCTCAAAACTCACATTCCCCATATTGGTATATAAGATGGCCTTCCCTTTCGGGTCGTCTGCGTTATCAATGATGAGCTTGGCTTTGGCATACATGGCCAGTGCTTCGGGATACCGCTTTAAATCTACATACAACAGCCCCAGACTGATCGCTTCTTTCGCTATCCAGCTCTTATCACCGGTTTCCTCACTCATTCGTTGCGCCCGTGTCTGGTAATCCAGCGCCTCGGGCATACGACCAATGTCTTTATCCACTTTGCCCATTACACTCAGTACCTGGGAAGTCATTTCCTTATCTCCCTTTTCTTCATAAAAAGAGAGCGCTCTCACAAGGTATTCCATGGCACTGGAGTAGTTGCCAAAACTGTGGTTCATCAGCCCCAGGTTGTATTGGAGCTTTGCGGTATTGCCTTTGTCGCGGGCCAACTGATAAATTTCAAGTGCTTTTTCATAATAGCTTATAGCCTTTTCTCCCTGAGATTTTTCATCCCAGATGCTTGCCAGAGTGGTATATGTGGCTGCTATCAGTTGTTTGTTGCCACCTGCTTGTGCAAGGGCTAAGGCCTTTTCAGAGAGCTGCAAAGCGCTGTCGGCGTGTGTATACTGGATACGGAAAGCAATGGCATTCAGCAAACGTATGCGTTGGGTATCTGTCTGGCTTGTCAACAAACGAGAAGCCAGGGAATCGGTTTCTGTTTGAGGCAGTGCAAAAAAGACAGCAGGGCAAAATAATAGGACTAAAAAGAATCGCTTTGCATTCATTGTTGCGGGTGCATACCGAAATGGTAGACGTGACTAAAATAAGTCATTGTTGGCACGCAGACAAGAGGAGCTCGAAGGAATGTGTTTAGAGGGTTGTCAGAGCCTTGCCGATTGTCAATATGGTCGGAATGGCGGCTACCTGTTTATTTTTTGGTAAACGTTGTCACGCGGACAGTCTTCCGCCGAAGATCTTTAACGGATAACAAATACATTCCAGGCGCCAAAGTACTTACTGATATTATCGTGGAATGAATAAAGCGTGGATTTTGAGCAATGGGGATTTCGCGACCCAGCATATCAAAAACAGCGTACTGGAGATCCCCGTCTGAAACATCATCATCGGTGATTGTTAATTGATCGCTTGTTGGATTGGGATATGCTTCAAGAGCCATTTTTTTGACGCCATACTTTTCTATCCCCAATGCTGGTCCTTTCAAGACACGCATGCGACGCATTCCGGTCGTGAATTGATTTCGTGAAATAAAAGCGGTATCGCACCAGGTATCCGAACAGGTTCCATTGGAAACAGTGAGACAAATGGTGTGGTTACCCGGATAGCTATAAGTATGGGAGGGAATTTGAGATGTGGAGGAGGAGGAATCACCAAAATCCCAGGAATAGCCCAGATTTGTGCCGGAGGAATAATCCGTCAGGACCCAGTTATGCATATCAGTTGAATCAGGAGATAGGAAAAAGTTGGCTTTGCACGGAGGGGTGGGTTGATCTACTGTGCTATCACCCCATTGGCTGATAAAGAGCGCTCCATTACCCGCTAATGTTTGACTTAGGGATGGGTTAACGGTCTGAAATTCAAAATCCCATGAACGCGGATCAAGAGATGATAAGGTGTAAACATAAAACCCGGTTGGACCAGTTGGTGTTACAAAAAAATGTGGTGGGGCTGAGCTCATTGAAAAGCCAGTGTCTACATTAAAATTGCTGCTAACTAATGGGCAACCGAAATAATAACTATATAAACCATAAGTCACTTGATTCAGACGGTGTACATGAAATTTCATGCTGTAATTATATGCAAGCGGAAGCGAGTCGACCCAAACAGAATCGGTATGGGTGCAGAAATTGGATGGATTACCGGTCTGAGCAAACCTCACATCACGTTTTACGGTGTAGGAGCGAAAATAAGGAAAAACGTGATTTACGATTTGACCGGTGTCACTGGTTCCATCACCAAAGTTCCAGTTTGTATAAACCCTTCCCCAGCCGGAGGGGGCTGTGGAAGTATCTTTGAAACTGATGTGATTCAATGGGCCATCGTATTGGTACAAAAATGTTCCGGCACACTGGGCAGATGCCTCACTGAGAGAAAAGAAGAGAATGAATCCGGAGAATAATAATGTAAGAATTTTCATGAGATTTATTTTAAATAGTAAGCATTCCTGTTTATGGATCAAATGTGCAGGTTTATAAAAATGGAAACAAAAACAAATTCGAAAAACCTTACGCCTTCTTGTGCAAATGCAATTATTACTCAGCGGATATTCAGGCTGTAATTATAGTCCAAAGCTCCAGTGTTTTGAGCACACATCCTATGGGAAATCTGATTTTTGATTGAATGGTACTGTTTTCTGTATAGTTTGACTGGTTTGTTGGATTTGCTTACCGCTAGTTAAGCTATTTGAATGGTGATAAGAGGGCTGACATAACTGAACTAAAGAAAAAGACATGACTACATCCTTACCAGTTCATAAATATTACCAAATGCTGGTTACCGTATAGGAAACAACGATAAGTGACAGCCGCTGTTTGGCATGGTGGAGGTGGTAGAATCGCTGGTATAGTTCAGGTAGATGGCAGAAGGGCTCAGGTTGTAGGTGAGCCTAACACCGGTTTGATCCGATATTTCCACGGTATTCAACACATTATTGCGTATCCGAAAAGAGTGAGATAACGTATGCATCGGTTCTGTGCAGGCATTGCCAATATAGGTCGAACGTGAAAGGTTAAAGGCACCATAAAGCGAATTCAGGCTGTCGAGAACCACTCCTCCATACTTCACTTGTATTTTAGTTCCGGTTGACCAGCTACCAGAAGTATAGGGAGCAAACGAATAGTCTACCAGTCCGATCGTAAGCGTAACGGAAGTATAGTTCACAGGGGGCTCCTTTTTACAAGATGGCAGCCCAGCAATTATACCCATAATACAACAACACATGTAAATCCGAAGACGGATTGTTTCCATTCTGTAAAGTTAAGAAAAACAGAAGAGAATTATTTTCTAGCTTAGTGGACTTAAAAAAACAAACGAGTGCAAAGAATAGGACGAACCATCAGCTGGATATCCGAAATGAGGAGCCAATTTATGTCCTACCCAGAAAAAGGGAGCATACATTACGCTTAAACCCATGCTTGTTTTAATATATCTACTGCCATTGGGGCCGGCTATGGGCCAGATTTTATTTCCAAAAAAAGCCGGGTTGGAATCAACAAATTTGAGTGTAATGTCGTGGTAAACGAGTGTTGCAGGCAAATAGGCATAGTAGGAAATCACATCGTTCAT
>Ga0206975_1207_pt2 | contig 9624 bp, 12 predicted proteins | sample Alteio_BWOrgHeat_81_FD_152919 | JGI IMG/M metagenome (GOLD analysis project Ga0206975, IMG submission 152919) | Enriched cells from forest soil in Barre Woods Harvard Forest LTER site, Petersham, Massachusetts, United States -... | ecosystem: Environmental > Terrestrial > Soil > Temperate forest > O... | reverse complement strand
TCTTGAAGAAACGGTATAATTTTGATTCTTATCCGAAGGCAAAAGAATTTGTGGATGCTGTGGTTCAGTTTGCAGAAACTGTGAACCATCACCCCGAGATGCTTTTTGGTTATAAATTTGTAGAAATTTCTATTTGGACTCACAATGCGGGTGGATTAAGTAAAGTAGATTTTTCCTACGCTCATGATCTTGACGATCTTTCTACTGCATGAAAATTGGCTGCCTTCTTCATATCGATCCAGAACCTCCTGCCTCTATAAGTCAATGGGCAGAAAGTAGGGGCTATGAGTTGCTTTCTTCTAACTTTATCTTAGAACAACCAAAGCATCCATTAGATGAATTAGACCTTATTATAGTTCTTGGAGGCCCTTTTTTTACATCAGACCCAAAGATCGCTTTACAACTTGCAGAAGAAAAGAAATATCTTAAAGAAGCTATTTTATTAGATAAACCAGTCATTGGGATCTGTTTTGGTATGCAGCTTTTAGGAGAGATTCTAGGTGCTACTACAGTTGAAAGTCCTGTTAAAGAAATTGGGTTAAGCCCTATATGGTTGAATAATAATGCCAAGTTGGATCCCATTGTCAGTTTATTACCAAATTCCTTTGAGGTATTTCATTTTCACAGCCAAATGTCAGAGCTCTCCAAAGACTCTGTTGTTTTGGCAGAAAGTGCAGGATGTCCTGTACAAATTGTACGTTTTGCGAAAGTAGTCTATGGATTTCAATGCCATCTAGAAGCCGATTTTGAATTAATAAAATCTATGACAATAGACTTTCCTGAAAAAGCTGCTCTATTAGAAAACGTATCCACTTTTGATTTTTCCACCACCCATCAACTGCTCTACCTCTTTTTAGATTCTCTTATAAAACAGATGTCCAGCAGATGATTTTATAACGTCCATTTTCCCTACTAAAAGGAATATTTTTCAAGACGGATTAGCTCTTTTACATTTATTTTGAAAAAGGATATACAAATTAGAAATCTGTTTCTCTGATACCTCAAGAAGAAGCATAAAAAACAGAATAGGAGATGAATATGCATTCCATTCGATCTGGTTTTTCCCCTTACCTAGAACAAACAGTTATCCCGCTTGCAAAGCAACTTCCAAAAAATACTCGGCCTCTTTTTTCCATACCTCCCTGCACATACCTTCATCGGCAATTCTCAACCCACCTTGTTCGATCTGCAGCAAAAGAGCAAATTTTCGCAAAAAAAATTCAAGAAATCGAAAAAAGGAAGTTTTGCGAAACTGGACTATGCGACTTAGGAACCGCATACCTCTTTAAGAAATGGGGAGATTACAATAGAGACCATGACGATGGACCATTTTCTGAATTCTTTACTTTATATCTCTATCTATCATCCGCAGGCTTCACAATCATTGGTGTTCTCAATTTAGGTCGCTATCTTAAAAGCAAAGCTGAATAGGAGAACTGCATCGATTAGCACGATTAATTAAAGGAACATCTACATTTATCGGAGAATTGAAGCATATATTGAAATTTAAAAAAAATTTATATACATAAACGGGAGTCCTTACAAACAAATCAAAGGGATCCTTTATGAAGGTTAAATTTTTTTTAATGCTCCTCCTAGTTGTCTTTTCGAATAGCTGGGCTCAATCATCATCAGATGAATGTGGATCACAACAAGATTGGCATTATCTGCAAAAAGCCAATAAAGAATTTATTCACAAACCAAAATATACCAAGCAAAGAAAGAAAACTGCAAATGGACAAAACCCCGCCTTTGTGGTCCTCTCTTGTGCAGATTCAAGAACTCCTCCAGAACTTATTTTCAATCAAGGATTGGGTAGAATTTTTTGCCCCCGCGTGGCAGGAAATACAGCTGGTGACCAAGTAATTGATAGTATTGCATTTGCAGTTCATACATGGGATGTAACCACAGTTGTTGTCATGGGTCATGAAAATTGCGGTGCTGTGATAGGTGCGCTTGATCGTTTAAGAGAAAATGGGGGTGTAATAGATCCGGAAAATGGCATTTTTCATGCCGTTCTTATTCCTATTGAAAGAGCGATTATTGCTGCGGGAATCGATATTTATGGTCCGAATGCGCTTGAAGAATCTATTATAGCAAATGTTGTGTATACGGCTAACCAATTGATAAATAACTCGATTATTATTTCAAATGCTCTACAAAGTGGTCAAATTATTATTGTTGGATCGGTGTATAGCCTGAGAACAGGAAAAGCTAAAGAAATTTTTATCATTAATAACTGTACCTAAGATTAACTGCGCAGATATTTTCTGCGCAGGTTATTCCCCTTTCAATTGTAAATTACTTTTTTACCTTGATCTTATCTTAACATTTTGTTATAAGTTATTATAAATAAATAACATATGGTATGATAATGTATCAAAAGCCTTCACATACTCTACGCAAATTTCTTGTCATGGAAGAATTATTTTACACGTCCGTGCCAGAAAAAATAGACGGTAAAATCTCAAAAAAAGAAACAAATAATTTTGATATTAAAGAAAAATTAAAAAACTTATTATATAAATATGTTTTTTTGGGCTTATCCTCTCTTTTTGTCGTATTGGGATTTCTTGTCTTTTTTAAAACCCCTAATTTCATGAGTGGTCTGTATTTTAACAATCATGCCTTCGTGCTGAAAGATGGGATTACAATGATTTGTCTTTTTTTTGGAATAGGCTCTTTTGTTTCTGGGCATTCCATTCGGTCAGAAAAAAAAGATAGACAAACTATAGCGGATTAATTTTAAAATTAATCCACTATAGGAATTCAACTAAGCAGGCTGAGATAGCTTCTTGCGACGCACTGCTTTTCCTTTTTTCTTTGTTTTTCGAGCATGTTGCTTGTGGGATGAATGCGAAGGTTTTATTTTGTGAATCGATTTTTGCACTGATTTAGAAAAATCATTGATTAGAGCCGATCCAGATTTTGGGGCAAATAGTAACGCCGCTACAAACCCAATCACCCCTCCTGCTATTCCTACAAGAATATGATTTTTGTTCATTCCCTTTCCTCCTCATCGATAGATTTATCGTCTAGATTGCAGTTTATTCCAAACCCGATAGCCTAAGGATGCCCAATCGAGAATTTTTTTTGCCCGGTCATCTCGCAAGACTTTTTTTGCCTTATCTGCCCAAAGCTGACTCGTATCACCACCTTCTTCTGTGTACTCATCAATCAGTTCTTTAGCAAAATCAAGCCATCCATCTGCCTTCGATTGTGCTTGCTTTGCAAATGATTTTCCTTTTTTGTAATACCGCTCTGCTGCATCGCTCACTTCTTCATAACGATCGGAAATGTCTTTTCGAAGTCGTTCTCCCGATGTAGGCGCTAAGAAAAAACCTGCTGTGGCTCCGATTGCACTTCCCACAAGTCCGCCGATAAATACATTCTTTGTAGAGCACTCTTCTGGGCATTCTTCTTTGTTTTTCAACCAGCTTGAGAGGCAATTGACCAGACTATGTGCCTTATTCCCGCTCGTTGAACCCCAGTCGCATACTTTACATTTTCCTTCTTTAATAACGGATTTTCCATTCCGAACTAAATCACAAGCCTTTTCTGAAACGTTTGAGTAATAGTCACAAATATCTCGACAAATTTTCTTGCCGGACTTAGGAGCAAGCAATAAAGCTGCAACTCCTCCGAGGACACTTCCTAGTGCCGCACCTATAATAAATCCTTGCGAATGATTTTCATGAGCCATCACTTCTCTCCTTTCTTATTGTTTGCCATAAGTGGATACCGACCTGAATCAATGTAATTATGTCTGTAGCGATATATGCTCTTTGTGGATGACCTATTTCTTCCTTTTCTTCCACGTCATGGACTTTTTTTTTAAGGGTCTCGGTTTTTTCTTCTAATAAATCCCCTACATTGGAAACGGCATTAAATGTCGAGTGCAGGGTATCCATCTTTTTCTTTAGATCAAAACTCAGTTGGTTTGTATGCTCCGCAATCTTTTCTGCTTGAAGTGCAATTGTGTCTATGCTTTTGCGATTATCGGCAATAGTCTTATAAATAGCTAAAGACGTCGAGCGCAATGCCTTAATTAGAAGGACTGCGTATACCACGAAAATGACGAATGCAAGCGCAATGATTGCCACGCTAATCTCAATCACCATGCTGATCTCCTAGAAGGTCGTTCTACTTATAAGAAAACCCAAAAATTAGTGTTTAACAAGTATACCGTCAGTTTCATACTATTAGACATTCATGTCAAGCACGAAGAGCAAATAAATCAAGGAGTTAAGAAATTGAGTTCAGGGAAACGACTCCTTTCTGTGAGAGGAAATACTCTTTAGTGTCTCGAATAACTTGGCCAGACAAACCGGCAATTCCAATAAGATTAGTAATGAGCATGCATGAAATCGAAATGTCTGCTAACTGCCAAATCAAATCGACGTGAAGAATACTACCCAAAGGAATGAGGAAAATGTACACATATTTGAAATAGTGACTTGGAAAACTCCCATATAAAAATCGAATTGCTTTCTCGGCACAGCAAGCCCAAGCTAAAATCGTGGTAAAAGCAAATAAAATTAAGGCAATAACAACGACATATGCTCCAAATGAATGGCCTAAACCTTGTTGAAAAGCCTGTGTAACCATATTCGTGCTTTGGAGATCTGCTTGTTGCCAAACACCTGTCACCAAAAGGACAAGACCAGTTGTAGTACAAACAAGCATCACTAAAAAGGGGGCTACTAAGGTCACAACCCCATCAATGACCGGATTGGAAGTGCGAGCGCTTGATTGAAGAATAGGAACAATTCCCGTACCCGCATCTGTAGCAAAAAGCCCTCTTTCAAACCCCACAGTAATCGCCTTGGAAACAGTGAATCCTGCTATTCCTCCCATAGTAGAATAGGGATGTAGTGCAGCATCAAACATTAGATGAAGAGAAGGAATAATTTTATCTGCATGCATTGCCAAAATGACTATGGCAGTCCCAAGGTACAAAACAGCCTTTATCGGTACAATAAAAGAAGCAAGCTGTGCCACTCGTTGCATGCCGCCAATCAATACTAAAGCAACAAAAACCGCAATGACAATGCCACAAATAAAAGGAGGAAAGCCCAGCTTTTGCAAAGGCAAAATAACAGAATTCACTTGTGCGAAATTTCCTACAGCGAGAGCTCCTAGTACCGTAAAAAAGGCAAATAATCGAGCGATTTTTTTATAGCGCAATCCATATTGAATATAGTACATGGGGCCGCCCACATATTCCCCTTCTTCATTTTTTATTCGATATTTCACGCCCAGTATACAACTTGCATATTGAATAGAGGCTCCGAGAAAAGCCATGATCCACATCCACACAAGAGCCCCAGGTCCGCCTGTAGATAAAGCTACTGCCATTCCAGAAATATTTCCCGTCCCAAAATTTCCAGCTAAAACCGATGCCATTGCTTGGTAGTGGCTAATATTGCCTTGGCTTTTTGCTTCTTTTTTTAATAGCCAACAAAAACTCATCTTTAGCTTGGATATCTGCACACAACGAAGAGTAATGGTCAAATACATACCCAATAGAAGAATCAGTGGAAAAATAACACAAAATGTAAACGCTTCATTACATTGGGCCAGTAAATTTTTTATATAAAAAATCATTGTATTATTCCCTATTTCTTATAGATTGTGTAGGGATGCTATATTAATTTGCCTAAAAGAACCAGTTTTTTATTATTAAGAAACTAGTGCAAATGTAGATTTTTTTTGTTTATGATATTCGGTATACATTTTAGGAAGTTCAAAAATTAACCTTTGAAAGGCATGATTCATTTCCTCATCTTCACAACAAATCAAATGTACGCCAAGCTCTCGGAACAATCGTTCGTCTTCTTCTGATTTTGCTCTGGCGATAATCATGATATTGGGGTGTAGTTGTTGTGCATAACGAATAATGTGTATACTTGTTGCCATATCTGGGATTGTAATCACAAGAATAGATGCAGAGTTCACATGCGTTAACATATTCGGAAAGGAAGCCTCTCCAAAAATTGCCTCTCGATCTTCTTTGAGTAAACGGGTGATTTTTTCCATATTGTCGTCAATGATTACTGTCCGATATCCGCGTCTTTCCAACATCCTCACTATTTTTTCCCCAATAATTCCAAACCCAATGACGACAGCCGTAAGCTCTTCCGATTTTCTCACTCTGACTAGCGACTGAGGAGAATCATATCTAGGAAGACGGGACCGAACTCGAAGCATGAGCTTAAATAAAGAGGGGTTAATGGCAATTGAAATGAAAGCGCAAGCAATAACAATATCAAAACTTTCATCTGGAAATAGATGATATTTTGCAGCTTCTTCAGCCAAAATAAAAGAAAATTCCCCAATTTGCGCCAATGCAATAGCAATAGAAATAGCAATAGAAGCGGGGTACCCTAATACAATCCCAATGAAAAAAGCAACAAGAGGCTTAATGACTAAAATAATGCCTAAGATTGATAAGAACATCCAAAAATGTTCCACAATCACCTGAGGATTAAATAACATCCCAACTGTGAGAAAAAAAATCACAACAAACGAATCTTTTAATGGGGAAGCATAGGCGGAAGCTTGATGGCTTACATCTGTTTGACCAATGATCATTCCGGCAATAAATGCTCCTAAGGCAATAGAAGTTCCAAAAACCAATGCGGAAGAGGTTGCAATAAAGAAAATGAGCGCCAAAACCGTCAAAATAAATAGCTCTGGAGAACGTGTCTTGGCTATTTTTAATAACATAAAGGAAGCAATTTTTCTTCCTAATGTGAACATAAACAAAGTAAGTGCTGATAATTTGAAAAAAACGAAAAACAAAGCTACAAAAATTTCCTGAAAAGAGATAGGCTGCCCCAATAAAAATGCGACAATAGTAGGAAGTAAAATAAGAACAACCACAGTCAGAATATCTTCCACAATGAGCCATCCTATTGCTATATGACCCTCTTTTGTGTGTATGAGGTTTCGGTCTGATAAGACCCGTATCAATACGACTGTGCTAGCAACACCAATAGCCAATCCCAATATAATTCCAGTCGCCCATTCTCCCCCAAATAAATGGTATATGATAGCGGATAAAACTGTCGCGACAAAGGTTTGTCCAAAAGCACCTGGGACGGCAATATTTTTTACATTGACCAAATCTTGCCATTTAAAGTGTAAGCCGACCCCAAACATCATGAGCATGACACCTACTTCAGCCAATTGTTCTGACAATTTCAAGTCTGCTATATATCCTGGTGAATAAGGACCGATGAGAAAACCGGCAAATAAATATCCTAAGATAGGGGACAGAGTCAGAGCTTGTGCCACATAGCCCAAAAAACTCGCTAGACTAAAGCCTAGGGTAAGAATAATGACAAGTTGTAAATGAAAATCTTCAGGAAACATGGCTCTCACAACTTAAATATTATTGTTTATGCCATGTGTTTGAAATTAAGTCTATACAGAAAAACAATGATTTTATTAAAAAAAAATTTATTATCCCTAAGTTTAGAAAGGATAATTGAAATTTCAATAGTTATTTATTACAAACAAACTTGAATGCAGGGATTCTCATTGCGCAGATATTGCAAGCCCTACGGGGCTGCAACATTTTTGCGCAGTGTAAGAAGTTATTCATTCGTTAGGATATGGTCTCTTTTCTTTAGGGCGTTCAGCATACGAGCCGCTTTTTCTCCCGATTCTACAGCTCCTTCCATGGTAGCATAGAATATAAGTGCAGTGTGTTCTCCGGCAAAAAAAATGCGGTTATTGATCGGGCGAAATACTTTTCGCACTGTTTCGCCTTCTATTTCAATCATTTCATTAAAAAACTCGAGCTGATCAACTCCAAAATTTGAATAACTTCCCTTTGAAAAGGGATCTTGGACCCAGCTCACTCCAACAGGTTGGTTATAAGAAACGTTGAGCTCATCTTTTTTGGGTGTTGGTGTTATTCCTTTTGGAAACTGAATTGTTGGATAAGCCTTATAAATAGAAGGAAGATTGGCTTGCAGTACCTGCACAAGACTTTCGGTAGAAAAGTCATCAAAAATTCCTCTTTCACCCCCATAGTACCATGTCATTACACTCTTATCAGCATTGAACCAAGTGCACGTTATATCTGTAAAAATACTTTTAGGCATATTTTTAGTATCAATTTGGACAGGTAATAGGAGTTTGGCATTGGTCCCATATTGCAATTCATGAATGGCTTTCAGTTGGTCAAAAGGAATGATATTTTCCCCAATATATACATCACGCAAAGTAGAACAAGGCAACGTCAATATAAGATAATCAGCTTCTACGATAGCACCGGAGTCAAAATGCAATTCAATGGAACCGTTTTTACTTAACGCAATTTTTTCCAATACCTGTCCATAATGAATAGGGGTAGAAATTGCGTTAACTAAAGATTCAATAAGACAACTATTTCCCCCTTCGATCGTTTTAGTTATTTTAATGGGATTTTCATCTCTTGCAGATAGCTGACTATTTTCATACATTCGTTGGTAAATATCCCAAAAAGCAAATTGAAAATAATACGAAGAAAGTTGAAAGGTGGATGATCCTTCCCAACCACTAAACGCAAGCTCCAAATAATGACGCAAGCGTCGGTCAGTGATGAGATGATCGAGAAGCTCACCTAAGCTTTGGACACGCGATGATTCCCTTTCAATGAACTCATAAGTAACTTCATTGGGCGGAGGTGCATTTTCAAAAATCTCAGAAAATGGAATCACGGTCTGATTAAAAACAACTGCTGTGTTCCATTTAATAGGTGTTTCTGTAATAGAAAGACCCATCTCTTTTATCAAGGCACAAAGGTTCTCTGCTTCTCCCCCATCAGAAATATTTTTTCCCCCTAACTCTTCATGAGAATCGCCAAAATAAGCTGTGAGAATCCGTCCCCCTGGACGTTTACGCGCTTCGTAAATATGAACCGCGTAACCATACGTTTGTAAACGATAAGCAGTTGTCAAACCAGAAAGCCCTGCTCCTATGATCACAATTCTAGGAGCAAATGACTCAGCTTGTACTGTATTTGCGAAAATCTGAAAAAAAGCTAAGAAAACAAACAATCGTAGATATTTCACAAAGACTTGATCCAATAAATGAGAGTATGATCAGAGACGTTCGGTTCCCCTACATTTTTCCATTTCATTCCTGTTATGGCAAGATGTGGGTATTTCTGATAACCAACCTGTATCCAAAATGTCGACAAAGAGCTGTAATAGGGAGGTTTTTTTTCTTGAATTTGGTTTTCGTCAATGTGTGCTAGACATATGTTAGAATACTTTGCATCCTTTTTTACCAACTGCTCAATTTGCAATAACATCCCTTTTCCAATTTTTTTCTTTCGATAGTTTGGAAGAAGAGCGATTTCCCCCAAATAGAAATATTCTCCCACATCCAAATCGGCATCAATAAAAGGTTGTTGAAAGGCGGGAGAATAATCTTTTAGAGGAACTCCAATGGCATATCCAATTAGATCATTGCCATCATATCCCAAGCATAATTTAACTTCAGATGAATGACAAAATTTTGAGAGATAGAACTCTTCGTCATCTTCGACATCATAGAGATAAGGATATTCTTTGTAGACAATGTTCGATATCTTTGCCAATTCAGCGGCAAATGGGACCGTTTCTTTTC
>Ga0206975_1299_pt1 | contig 9638 bp, 8 predicted proteins | sample Alteio_BWOrgHeat_81_FD_152919 | JGI IMG/M metagenome (GOLD analysis project Ga0206975, IMG submission 152919) | Enriched cells from forest soil in Barre Woods Harvard Forest LTER site, Petersham, Massachusetts, United States -... | ecosystem: Environmental > Terrestrial > Soil > Temperate forest > O... | reverse complement strand
ATTAAAAATTAAATATTAATAATTCAAAAAGATAAATTAGGAATGGAAACAATGGTTTCCATTGTGTCTTTCTAATGAAAATTTCCTTTCTTCATTTTTTATGGCGGTTTGGATATCCTGATTTTTTGCCAAATCATTCGAAGGAAAAAACCCTATGCGCGTGTATGTAAAAGATGAACCCATTATTGAGCTTCCCGAGGGGAGTACAGCAAAGGATTTGGCCGATTATTTGAATAGAAAGGGACCTCACGAAGCATTAGGAGTTTCTATCAATGGCAAGACTGTCGATCTTTCTCACCCTTTACACAACGACGACAAAGTGATTTTATGGAATTTTAACGATCGAGAGGGAAAGGAGATTTTCTGGCATACTTCTGCGCACGTGTTGGCACAGGCAATTTTGCGCCTTTGGCCTGAGGCACAACCCACAATAGGACCGCCTATCGAAAATGGGTTTTATTACGATTTTGCTAATCTCCACCTCTCTGACCAAGATTTTGATAAAATTGAAAAAGAAATGCAAAGCATTATCGCATCAAATTATCTATCCGAAAAACAGGTCATTTCTTCCAAGAAAGAAGCCCTCCATCTATTTTCACACAATCCTTATAAATGTGAGTTGATTGAAAGTTTCGAAGCGAATAGCCCTTTAACAGGGTATAGACAAGGAGAATTTTTCGATCTCTGTCGAGGTCCTCATCTCTATAATTTGGGAAAAATCAAAGCGTGTAAAATTCTGAAAACAGCAGGAGCTTATTGGAGAGGAGATTCGACTAAAGAAATGCTCACTCGTGTATATGCCATTTCTTTTCCTGATCGAAAACTATTGAAGGAATACCTACACCAATTAGACGAGGCTAAAAAAAGAGACCACAAAATTTTGGGCCCTCAACTCGATCTTTTTTCTCTAAAAGAAGAAGCGCCTGGGATGCCTTTTATCCATCCGAAAGGGCTCATTATCTGGAATGAACTTCTTGCCTATTTGAGAGAAACACTTCAGCAAAATGGGTATATTGAAATCAAAACCCCCACGATGATGACGAGAGACCTATGGGAAATTTCAGGACATTGGTTTAATTACCGAGAGCATATGTATACCTCGCAGGTCGAGGATCGAGAATTTGCTATTAAACCAATGAATTGTCCAGGATGTATGCTATTTTACCAATCGCATACACATAGCTATCGAGAACTCCCTTTGCGAATTGCAGAAATCGGAAACGTCCACAGATATGAACCTTCTGGTGCCATTTCCGGCCTATTTCGAGTCCGAAGTTTTCATCAAGATGATGCACATATTTTTATGAAACCCACTGATATCCAACAAGAAATTGCCTCTGTTCTTGCCCTGGCTGATGAAATTTATTCCACTTTTGGCCTTACTTATCGACTTGAACTTTCTACTCGGCCCACAAAAAACACGATTGGATCGGACGAAGACTGGGAAATTGCTACTTCTGGTTTAAAAGGAGCGTTAGATAGCTCGGGAAGAGAATACCGAATCAATGAAGGAGATGGTGCCTTTTATGGACCCAAAATAGACTTTCACATTCGAGATGCCATTAACCGAAGTTGGCAATGTGGGACAGTGCAACTAGATATGGCCCTTCCAGAGCGATTTAATTTAACATACACTGCGGATGACGGTTCCCATAAAAGACCTATCATGATTCACCGCGCTTTATTTGGTTCTATTGAACGTTTTTTTGGAATTCTTATCGAACACTATGCAGGAAAATTTCCTCTTTGGTTGAGTCCGATACACATCCGAATCCTAAATGTGGCAGATCGACATGAACCCTATGCGCAAGAACTTGCAAAGAAATGTAGAACGGCTCGGTTCCATGTCGAAGTAGATCATTCCAATGAATCCGTTAGCAAAAAAATACGCAATGCCCAACTTGCCCAGGTCAATTATATTTTAACCGTAGGAGACCAAGAAGTTGAACACCAAACCGCCAATTTGCGCACGCGAGACAATGTCGTCCATGGAGAAATACAGATCGATCAATTTTTAGAACACCTTGTCAAAGAAAAGAAAGAACGATCTCCCTTATCCCCTTATTCTACACCCTCTTAGAGGTTGTCTCTCATGCAAATCATCACAATCAATAGTTTTAAAGGTGGAACAGCCAAAACTTCGTCCACATTACATATTGGAGCGGCTTTGGCAAAATTTCATCAGAAAAAAGTTCTTCTCATCGATTTTGATGCACAAGCGAATCTCACGACAGGTCTCGGTTTTGATCCTGATGAAAACGACAGCTTGGCTCCTGTTTTACAAAATGAAAAAACAATAGACCAGGTCATTCGGACAACCACAGTTCCAAATCTTTTCCTAATCCCAGCCGATACGTGGTTAGAGAGAGTTGAAGTGACAGGGATGCTTGCTACCGACCGCTATTCCCATGAAAAACTACGAATTCTCTTGTCCCCTCTTCAATATGATTTTGTGTTTATTGATACTCCTCCCTCTCTTTGCTGGTTAACCGAATCAGCACTGATTGCAGCCAATCAAGCCCTCATCTGCGCAACTCCTGAATTCTATAGCGTAAAAGGGTTAGAACGACTGGGACAATTTATAGAGACAATTGGAAAACGACATTCCCTGCAAATTCTTGGTGTTCTTTTATCATTTTGGAATCCAAGAGGAAAAAGCAACCAAGCATTTATTGATCTTATCGAACGAACTTTTCCTAAAAAAATATTCCAAAACAAAATTCGACGAGATATTGCCATATCAGAGGCGTCGGTATATGGTAAACCCGTATTTGATACTACAAATAGCCGAGCCGGAGAAGATTATGTAGCTCTGACCTCTGAACTCTTAGGGCGTGTCACTCCCTAACTAGATTGTAAAACCGCTTTACATGGAAAATTCCGATGGGAAAAATCAACTCTATTCTTGATCAAAGAATGAAACAGGGGGCAAACACCTCTAAAATGAATGCCATGGCCCAACAATCGGCAAGTGGAAATTTGACAAGTTTCTCCGGGGTCTTTCGAGTCGCTGATCTGCATGCATATGAGAAAGAAAATTTAGAGGACATTTTAAAACAGTATGCACAAGGACAGGAAGAAAATATTCAAGAAGATTTGGAAAAACTCGTTGCTCTTACCTCTGAAGTAAAAGCTATCAACAATCAAGCCGCATTATTACATGGAGAAAGAATCAAAAGGGCGCATGAAATTCTCATTTCCTACCGGGAGGGGGCGTTTACAGCTTGGTTAATGGTCACTTATGGAAATCGACAGACTCCTTATAATTTTTTACAATATTTTGAATTTTGTGAAGGAATGCCAAAACAATTGCGCCCACAAATTGAAATGATGCCCAGGCAAGCTGTTTATGCATTGGCTAGCCGAGAGGGAAACATCGAAAAAAAGCGAGCTGTTGTTGAGAATTACAAAGGAGAGACCAAAATAGAAATGCTCAATCTTATTCGAGAATTATTTCCTTTGCAAAACTTCGATAAACGAAAACAAAATATCGGAAAAACCGTTATTTCTAATCTCCGCTCTATTCATTCAAACATTGGAAATGTTTTTAATCAAATGTCCAAAGAACAAAAAACCGAAGTGAAAAAAATTGTACATGAATTAGAATCCTGGCTTTCTTCACAACAAGATGATCAGTTATGATGGATATATTTACCCCTTTTATTCTTGAGAAAAGTTGGCAAAAAGCCTTAGAAGATGAATTATCTAAGCCTTATCTTATCCATTTGGCAGCATTTCTTGAAAAAGAATATACGCATTCTCCAGTTCCCATTTATCCTCCAAAGGACTTAATTTTTAATGCCTTTTATCAAACTCCCTTTGATGACGTGAAAGTCGTCATCGTAGGACAAGACCCTTATCATGGGAAACAGCAAGCTCATGGGCTCTGTTTTAGCGTTCCTCACGGGATTTCTCCCCCTCCTTCTTTACAAAATATTTTTAAAGAATTAGAAGCCGATGTGGGGTGTCCTAAACCTAATCACGGATGCCTCCTCTCTTGGGCAAAACAAGGCATTCTTTTGCTAAATGCCACCTTAACTGTACGGGAAGGAGATCCTATGTCACACCACCGCCGTGGGTGGGAGAATTTTACGGATGCCGTAATTCGTAGTCTGGCAGAAAAAAAAGAGTTCGTTATTTTTGTACTATGGGGAAAATCTGCCCAAGATAAATGCCGGTTTTTACAAAGCCCGGAAATCGAGAAAAAACATCCGATTTTGACCGCGGCTCATCCTTCTCCTCTTTCTGCACATAACGGTTTTTTTGGCTGTCGCCATTTTTCCACTATTAACACCCTATTAGAAAAAAAAGAGAAAAAAACAATCTCCTGGGCAATATAGGCCATTAGAGGGTGTTTTGCATGACAAGAACAATATCTACCACAGAGATCACAGAGGAGTTTTAAAATTTCTCTCTCTGTGATCTCTGTGGGCTCTGTGGTAGATATTTACTAGAAGTCTACAAACAAATGAAATATAACCCTTTGGAATTTCGAAAAGAGGTCTATTTAGAGACTATCTCCTAGGGAGAAAATAATTCTTGCTCCCAATAAACCGCCCTATTACAAATAGGATTAAAGGCAGCTACAATCATAGTGGCCTATATCCGAGATATTTTCTCCTTAGAAGATTGCAGGCTCTCCTAGGGGGAAAACAATTCGAATCTAAGCCATTAGCAATCGACAGACAGATTTATGAAAACAAAAGGATTACCCCATGTCCTTTGAGCACCAAGATAAAGTAAAACAAATCAAAAGACTGCTGAAGCCGTATATTGATCATAATTTGCAATTACAATTTTCTCATGAAAATGCATCCGTCTCTGGGTCTATAAAGGAGAGAATGCACGATAAAGAATACAGTATCTTTATAAAAAATTCATTTCTTCGTTAACAGTTAATTTTATATAATAGTATTAGGATATGATTTAAGGAAATTATGTTAATTGAAAAAGATCTTAAAAAAATATTCAGCCAATTAACAATAGCTAATACAGTGAGTATTCCTTATCGCAATTCAGAAATTATGGTGCATTTAACAGATAATAACGCAAAATTTTGTTTAACAACTCTTGTTTATGAAGGTTTAAATTACATCCCCCCAAGTGTAAGGAGTTCCTTGTCTCGGAAGTCTCCTTTTTCTCATTCTCCTTTATCTACCTCGCTTAGCGTAGATGAACAACATTACCAAATTCAGCTCCAATATTTAGGTCAAATCAAACAACTGACCCAGTCTAATTTCACAAAAATCATCGAAGACTTTGGCGCTATCGCAGAGCAGTGGCGAAAGTATTTAGATGATCAAGATAAAAACGATTTAGTTTACGTTCGGTCTTAAATCACACATTTGCTACTCATCTTAGAGAGTGCCTCCAAAATATTTCAACATGTTGAAAATCCAGCCAATGTTTTGTTATTTCCCCAATGTCTGAAGAAGAAGAAGTTATTTATTTTTATATCTTCTTCTTCAGGGACTGTGGAATTGTTTATAACTTTCTTGATTTTTGTTTTTTATTATTCTTAACATAGTTCCTCACGCCTCTAAAACAACCTGTAAGGTCTATTTGCTTAAAAAAAAATCAACCAAAATAAAAATTCCTTTGTTAGTAATTTGTTTATAGCTTGACTATATCTTGTTCACACTGACCAGCAATCAACAAAAATCAATGGCTTATAAACATCCTAGGATGAGATATGATCAAAGAACCAACAATGTAAGAGAAGATTGACGATAACGAATGAGTCTTATAGAATCTTATTCTTTAAAAACAGCATTTCTACTCTTATCTGGGTGTAGCGCAGCTTGGCTAGCGCACTTGCATGGGGTGCAAGGGGTCGAAGGTTCAAATCCTTTCACCCAGATTCTTTTCTTTCAATCACTTAAGGGCAATCTCAATGAGATTGCCTTTTGTGTATTTTAGCCTGGGTGGTGGATAGGTGGTGGGTGATGCAAAAAGTTTTTTCTCTTAACGCAGCTATGCATTTTTACTGTGCAGTACTATGCATAAAAAAACTGCACAGCTACCATTGTTAATTTTAAACTGAATGTGCTAATTATTTTTTTCGATTTTAGCGAAAATCAATCATTGCTTTGAAGTAAAAACCAAGCTAAACGCTAGCCATGAAGCTACAAAATCTACCCAATATAAAAGAATAAGATAAAATCTCATGTATAAAGTTGAAACCATCCTCAAAGAGGTCTATTATACCGATGACCAATAACATGTTTAGGAACAGGCATCATGAACTTACTCATATATTATAGATCTTTTTTACTTCTTTTTTTCATTTTTTCTTTTTCTTGCTTTGGTTCTTTGGCAGAGATGTCTTTAGAAGAAAAAGTGGGCCAATTGCTCATGGTTCATTTTAACGGGGAAGAGGTAAATGAGGATGCGAAAACTCTTGTTCAGAGAACAAAAGTGGGTGGCATCATCTATTATAATTGGTCTAACGGACTTCATTCTCCCAAACAAGTACAAATCTTAAGCACTGGCCTTCAAAAATTGACTGAGGCAAATCAAAATCCTATTCCGCTTCTCATTGCAACTGACCAGGAGGGGGGTGTTGTTGCTCGATTGCAGAACGGTTTTACGAATTTTCCTGGAAATAAAGCATTAGGAGAAACTTTTAATCCGCAGTTGGCTGAAGATACAGCTTTAGCTATGGGAAGAGAGCTCCAAGCTGTGGGCATTAATATGAACCTTGCCCCTGTCGTGGATATAAATAACAACCCTCGCAATCCTGTAATAGGAGTCCGTTCTTTTGGGGAGGATGCAGAAACAGTTCTAGCCTTTGGAGAAAAAGCTTTAAGTGGTTACAAAAAAGCTAAAATAATTGCCACGCTTAAACATTTTCCAGGTTATGGCGATGTAGAAATCGATCCTCATGAAGATCTACCAGTTGTTCATAAATCAAAAAAAGTGCTGGAACAAGTCGAACTACTTCCCTTCGCAAGACTTGCTTCTTTTGCCGATGCAATCATGACGGCTCATATTCTCGTCCCAGCTTTTGATGCCGAGAATTGTTCCACACTTTCGGAAAAGACCCTACATTATTTAAGAGAAAAAATTGGCTTTACAGGGGTAATTGTGGCTGACTCCCTTGTTATGGAAGGAGTTGTCAAAAAATGCCATACGGTAGATGAAGCTGCAATTCAGGCATTGAAAGCTGGTTGCGATATTTTGATATTGGGAGGAAAGCTTCTGATCGGTGAACGGTCGGGTTTTGAATTAACAGTTGCGGATGTGCAACGGATTCACAGCTCTCTCGTCCAGGCAGTCAAAACAGGTCGTATTCCCGAAGCAAGAGTCAATCAAGCGGTTGAAAGAATTCTCAATCTAAAAAATAGGTTTTTAACTTCCAAAAATAGCGCAATTCAAAATGATTTATCGGAAGTGATTCACACAACTGCTCACAATGCACTTGCCCGAAAAGTAGCTTCTCTTGCTGTAGAGACCATCAAAAATGGATCAAATCCAACTATTTCGTTGCATGAAAAAAATATTTTCGTTTTTGCTCCCCAATTGCTTCAAAATGCCATCAATCAAACCACTCTTCTTACAATCGGAAAATCCATCCATCCTATTTTTTTCCATACTCTCCACCCATCGCAAGATGAAATAGAAACCGCGCAACAACACGCCAAAACAGCAGATGTATTGATTATTTTCTCTTACAATGCATGGAAAAGTCCTTTGCAGATCACTCTCATCCAATCATTACTAGATATAGGAAAGCATACTATTCTTTTTGTTGTGAGAGATCCATTAGACGCCTCCCTTTTTCCTACAGCCCACTTTATTTTTAAAACATTCAGTCCTACATCGGTCTCGATTCAAGCTGTTTGCGATCACTTAAATAAAGGTTTATTATCAATTGACGACACACCCTAATTAAACTTTTATATTAGAAAAGTCGACATTTAATCGAAAACAGTCCAAAATAATTCTGAAATTGTTTGTAAATCTATCATTACAAAAAATTATGAATGAACGGCAAAGGCAAAAAAGGCAATTTTGGATTGTTTTACTGATCGTCTTTTTCGGTTTTGTAGGCATTTCCATGCCTTACTTGATTTTTCCAGCTCTTTTTTTGAATAAAGGGTATTCAATTCTCCCAGCTGCTTGGGGAGACGGGAGTCGCGCCTTGTTTCTCGGAATTACCTTAGCAGCTTATCCTTTAGGTCAATTCCTCGGGTCTCCCATTCTCGGGTCTCTTTCTGATGATTATGGAAGAAAAAAGCTCTTGTCTACTAGTTTGCTCGTAGCAAGCTTTGCAAATTTCTTGTCTGGAATGGCCATTGCATCGGAATATTTGACACTGCTCATCGCGAGTCGATTTATCGCGGGCCTTATGGAAGGAAATATTGCCATTGCTCGGGCGATAGCAGCCGATATTACTACTATCTCTAAACATAGAACTTTTGGAAAGATCAATGCGGTGGCCTCCATTGCTTTTCTTTTGGGTCCTTTATTGGGAGGTCTTATGACAGAAAAAGATCTCTTCGAAGGATTGACTGCCTCTTCTCCCTTCTACTTGACTGCGATTCTTTTTTTATTTCTTTCTCTTCTTTCTACGACGATGCTCGATATGAGCCCTACCCCCCATGCGATCATTCATAAGAAATCATTTGTTGAAAGAATCAATTTGTTCAAACGGTTGAAAACCCTCTTTTTGAATAAACATTTGCAATTTCTCCTCATTGTTTCTACCTGTTTTACTTTGGCTGTTGATATTTTTTACGAATTCGGTCCAGTCTATCTTACAGTAAAATGGGGTCTTTCCCCTAGGGAACTCATTCTATACAATGGCTTATTATGTCTCGCTTTAGCCGTTGGAAATGGATGGCTTCCAACACTTATCTCACCATACTTTTCAAATCGAAAAATCATTATTTCCTCTATAGGAGGCTTTGCTTTTTTTCTTGCGGTCATGCTATTTACCAACTCTATCTCCTGGATGATGTTTCTTTTTTGCTTCAGCGGTTTTATGATTGGATTGGCCGTCACCTTACTCACTGTCAATATTTCCAATACAGTGGCAGGCAATATCCAAGGAGAAGTCATGGGGGTTCAAATATCTTTGCGGGTACTAGGAGATGCAGTGATTTGTTTATGTGGAGGAGTTTTATTGATGGTTTCTTCGAAAATTATTTTGGTATTAGCTTCCTTAATGTCTTTATTTGCAATGATTTATTATGCAAATAAGACCGTCTATGCAATAGATATTGCATAAAGCGGTCTTAAATCTAAAGAGAGTCATTGGTTTCTTCTCTTAAAAAGAAAATAATGAACCTAATAAGTGCTTCTTAGAAGATTTATGCTTTCTTTTTGCCGATCTTCTTTTTGCCGTTTTTTTTCCTTTTGAACGAGTAACAGCAAATCTTTTTGCACTTCTACTCACAGTTCTTTTAGAACTTTTTTTCGCTTTCTTGGCGTGTGAATGAGAAGCTTTTCTTCTAACAGAAGATTTTTTCGCAGTCGCTTTTACTCTAGAGCTAGTTTTTCTTTTTGCGGCAGCGCGTCTTGTAGTCACTTTTCGTTTTCCTGCGCTTGCTCTTGAAGCTGTAGATTTTCTAGCTGAGCTTGTCTTTTTTCTCGTAGAAGAAGCTGGTCGTTTTTTAGCTGTAGAGGTCTTTTTG
>Ga0206975_1297_pt1 | contig 9696 bp, 7 predicted proteins | sample Alteio_BWOrgHeat_81_FD_152919 | JGI IMG/M metagenome (GOLD analysis project Ga0206975, IMG submission 152919) | Enriched cells from forest soil in Barre Woods Harvard Forest LTER site, Petersham, Massachusetts, United States -... | ecosystem: Environmental > Terrestrial > Soil > Temperate forest > O... | reverse complement strand
AGTATCTATCATAAAGGCGGAGCACCAAGGCCAAAGCTAGTAAAAATCCGTACCTATGAGCCGGTAGAATATGAATTTGAGGAGCTACCGGCAGGGGTTGATAGGCTAGAGCATTATGTTGCAGGTTTAAAATCCTCTATGCCTGGTGCTTGCATAAGTAGCTCTAACGGTACCCATAAAAATAGTTTTGCTAATAATACCGACAATACAACTAACGGCTCTCAGTCTAAGAATAACCCGCTGGATTTTAATACCGACATTTCCCAAATGCTGCCAATAGAGCAGGTACTAACCGCTAAAGTATATGAAGGCGGCGAAGGAGAACATACAAGATTTAATCATATAAGTAGAGTAACAGGTTATTGGTTATACCTGCACCATAAGGGAATAATCGGCATGAATGAAGCAATAGAAGCTATAAAAGGTTATAACCTATCCTGCATGGTTCCTCCCTGGTCGGAAGAAAAGCTTGAGCAAACAATAAAAGCTCTATGGGCATTACATATACAAAAATACGGTGAAGCCAGGAAACCATTGCAGATAGAAGAAACAAACGATAACGATGACAGTGATAGTAATGACAATGATGATGACGAACTACTGGAATTGGTTGACCCTACTGCTTATGCCGGAGCTATTATACCGGAACGGGAATGGATAATTGAGGACTGGCTACCCAGGGGCTGCGTTACTGCTTTATATGGCGATGGTGGTATAGGCAAAACCATGCTTGTTCAGGAACTAATGACCTGCTTTGCTACCGGTAAACCTTTCTTAGGTAAACAATCAGCTACGGGTACGGCCTGGGCAGTGATGTGCGAGGATGATTTAAATGAGTTGCTCAGAAGACAAACCAGAATAAACAGCCTTTATGAGCTGGATATGCAAGACCTTAAAAAGGTACGCTTTGTATCACGGGTTAGCAAGGATAATTTACTGATTACCTTTAATTACGGAGGAGTCGGTCAGTTAACGAAATTCTTCAAAAAATTATACCGCACCGTTGAAGCACAAAAACCTGACCTGGTTATTTTAGATACCGCTTCTGATTTATTTGGAGGGAATGAGAATGCCAGATCGGAGGTTAGGCAATTTATCCAGACAGCCTGCGGTAAGATAGCAACTGATATGAACACCGCTGTTTTACTCTGTGCCCACCCTTCTGAAAGCGGAATATTAAAGGGTACCGGTACCGGAGGCTCTACGGCCTGGAATAATACTGTACGCATGCGTTGGTATTTAAAGCGCCCTGAAGGGGAACAGTTTAATGAAAATCACCGCGTATTAACAAGGGTAAAATCCAATTACTCTGCAACAACGGGCGGACAAGTATATTTTGAACTGGAAGATAGCGTACTGAAAGAACTTAGCAAAGAAGAAGTATCAGAGCTTGTTAACGGTCAAATTATAGACAGGTCAAATAAGACTGACAAAAAACTACGTATAATCTTAGACCTCATAGCATCTGAGGCAGGAGCAGGACGGATATACACGGCTAATCAGTTTGCCGAAAGTTTTGAAGGTAAAGCAATAGATAACCATAACCTGGGCAGTCAACGCAGTATACGAGGTATGCTTTCAGTTGCAGCTACTCAAGGGCTTATTAAGTTTTTTCAAGACCCGACAATATACGGATTGCCTATAAAACAGTCGGCCTATGGTTATTTATGCAGAGCAAACACTATGCTGAAAGTCGGGGAAACTATAGACCCGGAAACCGGAAGGGTAAAAGCCAAACATGTAAAAATAGTCCCTACCCATTATAAATGCAGTGCTAACGGTAACTTAATGCCTATACAGGATACTTGTACCCAGGATGCTCAGAATACCAGGGAACAGGAATAACTAAGTAGAAGATAACCAACGGAGGTAGCAAGAGATGACTTAAATTTGAGAAAACAGGCTGTATTACGTCTGCAGTCTGCTAACACAGTTTTAGGGTACCGCAAATACCCACAAACTTTATAACAATTGAAAACGAGGTATATAATCATGCCAGAATCAGCATACAAACATAATACAGAAATTCATCATAGAGAAAATTATCGTTTCCCGCAAGAGGGGCAATATCCGATTATTACGGAAAGCACAAATTTTTTTGCAGGTGCACTGCCGGTAAATCTAAATCATGAAACTCATTACCAAAACCATAGAACCATACTGGCACTGGATCTGGGTACTACTATGGGTTATGCCGTACGGGGTTACACGGGCACTATCTTTTCCGACACTGTTGAACTCAAGTCACAAAGGATTGAAGAAGACGGGACGGTTTATTTACACTTTCATCGATGGCTTACTGAAATCAAGAGCCTGGTCAGCACGCTTGAAGAAGTCTATTTTGAAGAAGTAAGGCAACACCCGAATATAACCGATGCTTATACATACGGAGGCTTTGTGGCTTATCTTAGCTCCTGGTGCGAGCAGAACGAAATACCATACGGCGGAATACCGGCAGGTACCGTCAACAGGCATATCACCGGCAAGGATAATGCTACCGGGGAAGAAATTATCCAGGCGGTACGAGCTAAAGGGCACGATCCCAAAGATGCTAACGAGGCCGATGCATTAAGCTTACTGGATTTTATTTTAACAACGAATTATCAGGGTAATGGACTATGAACACGACAATTATAAATAAAGAGACGGTAGAGGATATGTACAAACAGTCGGCAGGCAATATCCGCAAACTCCGTCCTGACATGAGTGAAGAGCAGGCATTACAGGTTGCTAAGACAATTAACGTGGTAATAGCCGACCGATATTATGCCAGGGCAAAGTTAAAGCACTTAACCGGAAAGTTTAATTATGAAAGGCAAGGATGAGATTTTACAGGAGGCAATGTCATGAGTAACTACAGAGAGTTTGAAGAATCATCAGTTGAAGCAATGTTTGATTCCATAGCGGCAACCATACGCAAGCTTAGCCCAACCGAAATGACGGAGGATGAATCAAGAAAAGCCGCTAGAGTCGTTATCGGTTATGTGCAGGTAATTTATAATTATCAGGTGAGAAGAAGCAGAGAGGAATTAGAAAAATTGAGGAAACTAAAGAAACCGCTACCAACAGGAATATCGCTAGAGTTACCGACACGGCAGCATGATAAAAACACCGCATAAATAGAGGTCTAAAAGTTAGTGATTGACAGAAATTGGGATTTTAGTTAGGCTTGAGGTATGAATAGCAATAGTTATTCTGGGGTCTAAAAAGCTCTTAACCTAAGCGGTAAGTATTAGCCGTAAAAATAGTACATCCTCGATACTCTATGGTCGGGGAGATGGTAGCATATGTTCAGGGTTTTTAATAGAAATATTATTAGTCTAAAAGCTATCATGGCTGTCTTAGGCGGTTTTTTTACTCCCCGATCGCCAAGGAACAAATCTAGTTTCTTATCAATCTTAGCTTTAGACTTTGGCGGTCAAAACAGAACCGGTATCGGCAGTAATTATATTGCCTTTACCCTTGTTAAACGACCACAGGGAGGCAATTATGACCAAAAAGGCAATCATCTTATTTGATCCAAATTCAGGACAACACAAACATCAATGGTACAAAGAAGCGGCAGAACAGGAAAGAGCCAGATATTACTGTAGAAAGCGGGGTTTAGAAATCTATAAGCTTATCAACTTCTTTGAACCTTCCTACAGCATGAGCAAACATGCTTTTACAAATGCAATTGATATGGCAGATAAATTTTCTGAAACCCTGGCTATAGTAACCGATAAAGTCAGCAGATTACAGTATTTTTATAATAATGCTTCCCTGGTAGACAAGCTTATTAGAGAGGGCAAGCTTGAACTACATTTTTACGATGAAGAGAAAGCCATAACCAATGATACCAAACCTGAAGAACGTATGGGCTGGGATATATTCGTTCTTATGGCTTCCTGTTATAACAGGGCTTTTGAGGAGTGTGATGTTAGTAATTGGGAGGATGTAAGCAATACGGACGATATTGAAGCAGATAGTGATAACGACAGTCTGCTGGATTTACAGTTTGAGATGGCAAAAGAGATATTTCACTCACTTAGCCTTGAGCCTCAGAAATTACCTAAAATTGTATCCTGTCTCAAATTTGCTTCCGAGATGGAACAGGGAGCGACTAATCAGAATATACGGCAATTACAAACAGATTATAGCCATGTAAAAGACAGGATGGATAATATTACGGATGAGTTTCTGAATTCTGATATTACAAGGAAAGATTACCTTAATGAACGCAAAGGATTAGCGCGGTACTACAGGGCAATAATCAGGGATTTAATAAAACATACCAAAGCTGAGGACGTCTTCTCGGATTGCCTTACCGACATGGCTGAACTGTCATACAACGCAGCAGAAGGGTTTAAACACTCTACTATAGAGGAAAAACGCGAGCTGATGAAGCTGGTATTTGAACAGATAGAGCTACGTAAAAGTAAACTGGAATATAAATTAAGCTCATCTGCCCGCCTGCTTTTAAAATACAAGGCTAATAGTTAACAGTTAATTAAAGAATAAAACAGCATTATGAAAAGTACGTCAGAAAGAAAAGTAGCAACCAAGGCTATTATATTATCAAGAGTATCATCCAAAGAACAGGAAGAAGGTTACTCAATTGCCGCCCAGAAACACCGATTACAGGAATACTGCACCAGAAAAGGCTTGGAAATAATACGAGTATTTGAGTTTTGTGAATCTTCCATTATACCTAACCGGATAAAATTCATGGAGGCGATAAATTTTGCCAGGAGTCAGAAAGAGATAATAGCCATAGTTACGGACAAAGTTGACAGGCTACAGCGTAGCCACAGGGAATATAACATGCTTGACGAGCTTATATCCAGGGAAAAAATAGAGCTGCATTTCTATACTGAGAACTGCATCATTCATAAATATTCAAGCTCTCAGGATCGGATGATGTGGAACGTACATGTAATGATGGCGCAGAATTATGTAGATAGCATGAGCGATAATATCAAACGCAGTTTTGCCCATAAGTTACGTTGCGGCGAGTGTATCGGCATGGCTCCTATAGGTTATTTGAATGCACCTGGTCCTAATGAGGAAGGAAGAAGAACAATAGTAGTAGACCCTGAACGTGCGCCTCTTATTAAAAGATTGTTTGAGGAATACTCTACCGGCAGCTATAGTGCACGTGAGATGCTAGGGAAAGCTAAAGAATGGGGGTTAACGAATTCCAGAGGAAAAAAAGGGCACTTAAACAGCAGGCAGACTTATGATATACTGAGAAACCCTTTTTACTATGGAGTAATGCGTATAGAAAAGACCGGCAAGCTATATCCGCATATTTACCCGCCGATAATTACCAAAGAACTATTTGATGTCTGTCAGGAGGTTTATAATGCACGTAAAGGCAAATCTTTCAAATATGCCGGTAAGGAGTTTATATTTAGAGGGTTAATTAAATGCGCAACAACAGGTTATACAGCCGGCACAGAAATGATGACCAGGATTTCCCCTAAAGGCAGGTTTTTTAAATGGACACATCTTAGAGTATGGAAACCAGAAAATCCTGAGTTAAGAATACGTGTCAGGGAAGAAGAAGTAATAATGCAGATAGAGGAAGTTTTTAAGGCACTAGTAATACCGCGGGAGTTACTGGAGCAAATAACGGGCTATCTGAAAAAACTAGTTGAAACGGAAAGGGATTTGCATAAAAAACGCCTTAATGAACTAAAGGTTGCTAACACCAGGATAATGAACCGAATTAGTATGCTGACGGATTCTTTTCTGGACTATGATATTAGCAAAGAGGAGTATGAAATAAAAAAGCAGGAACTGTCACAGAAACGCAGTGAAATTACCCAGGAAATAGAACTTTATAGTAACGGCGATGATAATTTCAGGGAACGGCAGGCGGAGTTAATCAGACTGGCCTCCGGTGCTTATGATGCGTTTAGGGAGGCAAACATCACAGAAAAAAGACAATTGCTGAATTTTGTCTTCTTGAGCTTGAAATTAAGAGGCAAGAAACTGGAATATAGCCTGCGCCCGCCATTCAGTGAGTTCATCAATTTGGCTAAAATTGACGAGTGGCCTGATGCGGCTGAAGAGCAATATCGGCTAATAAGCACCGTTGCCCCACTGGCAATAACAGACAATAGTTTAGCCGGTAGTACATGATACATGTTGTTTTTTGTCGGTTTAGCCGTTTATGGGATATACAAGGTGTTTAAATTCAAAAAGAGAGAGGGATCAAATTATCATGAAAGAAATATCAGAAAGAAAAGTAGCTGCTAAAGCTATTATTTTATCAAGAGTATCATCCAGGGAACAGGAGGAAGGTTACTCAATAGAAGCTCAGAAACATAGATTACAGGAATATTGTACAAGAAGAAGTTTAGAAATAATAAAGGTTTTTGAGTTTTGTGAATCTTCTACCATAACTAATAGAACCAAATTCATGGAGGCGATAAATTTTGCCAGGAGTCAAAAAGAGATAATAGCCATAGTTACTGATAAAGTTGATAGACTCCAGCGTAGCCACAGGGAATATAACATGCTGGATGATTTGATTTCCAGGGAAAAGATAGAGCTGCACTTTCATACCGAGAACTGCATCATCCACAAATATTCAAGCTCTCAGGATCGGATGATGTGGAATGTGCATGTCATGATGGCTCAAAGTTATGTAGATAGCCTGAGAGATAACATTAATCGCAGTTTTGCCCATAAATTAAGATGCGGTGAATGGGTAACTTTTGCCCCTGCAGGTTATCTGAATGTACCACATCCTAATAAGGAAAGAAGAGGAACAATAGTAGTAGACTCTGAACGTGCTCCTTTGATTAAGAAGCTGTTTGAAGAATATGCCACCGGTAAATATAGCCTGTTAGAAATAGTAAGAATGAGCAGGAAATGGGGATTAACCAGTTCACGCAGTAAAAAGGCTTTGTGCCGATCACAACTATATAACATCCTGGACAATCATTTTTACTATGGAGTAATGCGGGTGAGAAAGACCGGCAAATTATATCCGCATATATATCCGCCGCTAATCACTAAGGAGCTGTTTGATACCTGTCAGGACATCAGGTTGGGCAGAAAAAATAAATCCTTTAGATATCGGGGCAAAGAGTACATATTCAAGGGATTGGTTAAATGTGCTACAAGCGGTAGAATTGTTGCGATAGACACAAAGACCAAATCCTATCTTGACGGAAGTCAGGGTCAGTGGACGTATTTAATAGCAAGACATCCCGATAATCCACAAAAGAAGGTATTTGTCAGAGAGGAAGCGGTACTAGAAGAAGTGGAGAAAGTATTCAGGTCATTAATTATACCAAAAGAATTACTGGAGCAGGTGGTAGAATACATAAGAAAATCGGCGCATACGGAGCAGGATTTCCACAAGAGGCGTATTAGTGAACTAACGGCAGCAAATACCAAAATAACCAACAGAATGAACAGGTTAATGGATTTATATATGGACGGCGATATTAGCAAAGCAGAACATGAAGAAAAGAGGCAGGAATTAACCAGGAAACGTGATGAAACCATAAAGGAAATAGAACTGCTTAATAATGCCGATAATAATTTCAATGAAAAGCTGGTAACCTTAATGGAACTGGCCTCACGGGCATATGAGACGTTTAAAGGTTCGAACGCTGAGGAAAAAAGACAACTGATAAATTTTGTGTTTTCGAACCTCAAATTAAAAGGCGGGAAGCTAGACTATAACTTGCGTCCACCCTTTAGTGAGTTCGTAAAATTGCCAAAAACTGAAGAATGGTGGCGGAGAACTCACACCAACCATTGAAGGCAGAACCGAGCTTGCTCTGTACCAGAACGGCGTAAAGAAACTGATTAATTTCATGTTATTACCGAGTGGCGGGATAATGCGGCGGCACGGGACACAGTTTGTTTACCTGTTTGACAATAATGTTCCCAGGAAAATGGTGACGATAATGTTCTCACGGCAATTGTCATATTTGCTGGTGTTTGAGGCACACCCGCTAGAAACCCGAATATCAGTATTTGTAGACGGCAATTTATATCTTACGACAATAAATCTGGATTTCCATTTTGCTGTTAAGGATTTTTCCTGCGTTACGTTTCAAGGGATTGCTTACATAAATTTCGGTAATCACAAACCATTATATAAATTTTCTGTTGACCCTGAAATTATTGAGCGTTTTTATGAATATGTTAAGGAAGCGGAAAATATAAGAAACTATAGCTCAGCAGAAGAAAAAAACGACAACTCAGTGGTTGATTTTCCAGGTAAAGACAAAATGTTTATTATTGAACCTGTGGCGGCACAGATAAATTATTTTAAAAATGATGAAATCTCGCGTGAACCTAAACCATTCAATAAAGTTATTTATGATTTTGAGGTTGATAAAATCAACGATGAGTTAAAAGCCCTGCATGATTCAGGGGCGGGGATTTATGAAAGGTTTGAGGAAAATCTATATTGCAGCCTGGTAGTAACCTTTAGCAGTCGCCTATGGTGTTTTGGTGCAGATAAGAATATCCACTCTATCTGGGCAAGCTATAAAGGCGATTTTAGTGATTTCAGGATGGCCTATAAAACTCTTTTAGAAGCACGTAACCCCCTAACCGCTTTTTGTGCAACTTTTTCCTCTTCTACCTTTGATAATGTTTTATGGTCGGTACCTTTTACGAAAGAATTGTTGCTTGGAACCACTGACGGGATTTATCTGGTTAAGGAAGGAGATAGAAGCAAAGGTGAGTTTGTCAGTATCCATAAAGAAATAGAACTACCCGTCTCACCGATTAAGCCCGTGGTGCTCGGTAAAACTATATTCTTTGTAGAAGGCAATAACTGTAAAATCAATAGTCTGTTTTATTCACAGGAAAAGGGTGGCTTTCAGATAGCAGATATTACTGCATTCTCAGAACATATATTTGCAGGCGGTATTAAGGCATTGTGTGGCAGCAATAGTCCGTTTTCCATTGTGTTTGCGGTGCTAAAAGACGGCTCGTTTGCCAGTTTTACCTATTCACAGGATTTAAAAATAATGGGCTGGTGTCAGCATCATTTAGGCGGTGAGGCGCAGGTGCTGGATATTACCCCGATTTATGCCGATAGCGAGGACAGGCTGTATTTCCATGTCAGGCGGCCAATCAGCACGGGCGGTTATAGAGAATATCTGGAAGTATTACCGACTCGTTACTTCTCCAGTAAAATCTTTGCCTTACAAAAGCCGATTTATGCCGACTGTCATGTTAATATTGGTAATTCACAAGGTACTAGTACCATAGATACTAGTATCGTAGATAACAGCATAACAAAACAGATAGAAGCTGCCTTAAATAATGATACGGCTTATGAGTTCAGGGGTGATATTACCAGGTTGGAAAACATCATCCAGGAACAAATGCAGAATTTACTGAGACTAAACCTTGGGAACATGGATGCCAAAACCATAGGGCAGAACTTCAAATATAACGGCCAGTTGCTTAGCAGTTATGATGAGGAAGAAAAGAGCCAGTATTTTGCCGATATAACTGCATTCCTAAAAACCTACTACTCGGCATATTTACCGCTCATCCTTGAAACTCTGGGAGCTGCTTTTGGATATTATCGCATATTTTCTACCATTTACGCTGAACTGGAAAACGTCTTTTTAAACGAGCCTGAGAAACTGTCCCTTATAGAAAATCTGCTGCATGACGGCGAAAGATTGGGCGGTGATATTATAAACAATGTTGAGAATGTTATCACAT
>Ga0206975_1294_pt1 | contig 10018 bp, 10 predicted proteins | sample Alteio_BWOrgHeat_81_FD_152919 | JGI IMG/M metagenome (GOLD analysis project Ga0206975, IMG submission 152919) | Enriched cells from forest soil in Barre Woods Harvard Forest LTER site, Petersham, Massachusetts, United States -... | ecosystem: Environmental > Terrestrial > Soil > Temperate forest >... | reverse complement strand
GCAGAGCAAGGAGCTTTCGTCGTGTAAGACCGACTTCATAGCAATGTAGAGTCCAATCGCCGCGTAAAACACCGCAAACAGGATGGCTACCGAGAAGACATCCAGCCGTAGAATCTTTCGCACGCGCTATTCCTCGACCGCGATTATAAGGGGCAAAGGGATCGCGAGAAGCATATTCTCTCGCATGGTTACCCGGAGTTGCGACGTGGCAATCTTTGCGATACTGGAGAGGCTATGTCGATCCCCAAGCGACTTCTTGGCTGCCTGATCATTTTCGCCGTTACCTTTGCGTCGGCTCCGCGGGCGACCGCCAGCGCATATGACGACCATCCGAAGCTGGTGATCATTCTGGTGCTTGATCAGTTCCGCGCCGATTACCTGGAGCGCTACCGCGCCGATTTCAAGGGCAAGGGATTCAAGCTGCTGCTCGATCACGGGGCCTACTTCCCCGACTGCTATTACGGGTATGCGAATACGGAGACGGCTCCCGGGCATTCAACGATCGGGACCGGGGCGTACACGGACGGGCACGGGATCGGCAGCAACGAGTGGTGGGATCTGGCGCGGAACAAAGATCGTCCGGTCACCTCGGTGGAAGACGGCCGGTACGCACTGGTTGGGCTGCGGACGGGAGCGCAGACGACTCCGGGAGCGTCTCCGCGCAACCTGCTGGCTTCGACGGTGGGCGATGAGCTGCGGCTGGATACAGTAGGTGCGTCGCAGGTGTATGGCATTTCGCTGAAGGACCGGGCAGCGATTCTTCCGGCGGGCGCGACGGCGAATGGGGCGTTCTGGATCGATGCCGCGTCGGGACGGTTCATTACCTCGAGCTTCTACATGCAGCAGCTTCCCGACTGGGCTCAGGCATTTGACGATGGACCGCGCATCGCGCAGGCGATGACAGAGGCGCAGGCTGCGGCGAACGCGACGAATTTTTACAGCGCGGTGGGCGGGACGCCGGCTGCGGTCAGCTACGAGCTGGATTTTGCGAAAGCGCTGATCACGGGAGCATCGCTGGGCAAGCATGCGACGACCGACATGCTGACTCTGAGCATTTCGTCGACGGATATTCTCGGGCACCGGGTTGGCCCGGATGCAGACGAGCAGAGGCAGATGGTGGATGCGGTCGATGTGGATCTCGATGACTTCTTCACCTGGCTCGACAAGAACGTAGAGGGCGGTCTGGGCAATGTATGGATCGCGCTGACTGCAGATCACGGAGTGGCTCCGGTTCCGGCAAATGCGGCAAAGCTGGGGCTGAATGCAGCGTCGATCGACCTGAAGAAACTGGTGGACAACCTGAACTACGCAATCAATCAGAAGTTCTCGCCAGGCGAGAAGATTGGGTACCTGTTGCCGCAGCAGTCGTTTCCCTACCTGGCGCTGAATCAGCCATCGTTTGAGCGGGCGGGGATCAATGAGCAGGAGGCGGAGCAGGCGGTGCAGGATTTCATTCCAGCGGCGTTTGCCAGCCTGGTTCCTCCGGATGAGTCGAAGGGTCCGGCGATGGCCAAGCTGCCCCCGACGCCCGCGCTCTTCCGAACCTATACACGCCAGCAGATGGCGCAGGCACAGCTTCCGAATACTCCGTTCGGGGAACTCATCGAGCATAGCTATACGCCGAATGGGGGCTGGTATGTGATGGTGATTCCGCAAGCCTTTCAGATGGAGGCACATGATGGGGGCGGAACGAACCACTTTACGCCTTACTCCTATGACCGGCATGTGCCGTTGATCTTCTATGGAGCGCCTTTTGCTCCGGGCACGTATCACGGCCGCGTGGAGCCGGTGGATATCGCGGCGACCTTCGCGTCGCTGCTGGGTGTGAATCAGCCGTCGGCCTCGGTGGGGCACATCCTTACGCAGTCGATGAAGCCGGCGGCGGCGGTGGTCTATCCCAAGCCCGCACTGGCGCCCCACGCCCGGGCAACGCATCGGCGCGCAGCGAGCGGGACCAAGCAGTGAAGCCGGACATGCGGGTGCAGTTCGCCGGGATTGAACTGGTCAATCCGGTGCTGGCGGCGAGCGGAACCTTCGGGTACGGAATCGAGTTCGAGGAGATCGTCTCGCTCGATCGCATCGGCGGCTTTGTCACCAAGGGGCTCTCGCGCGAGCCGATGGCGGGCAATGAGGCCCCGCGGCTGGTCGAGACAGCGTCGGGAATGATGAACTCGATCGGGCTGCAGAATATCGGCGTGAAGGCGTTTATCGAGAAGAAGCTGCCCGGGCTGCGGAAGTATCCGAAGTGCGCGGTGATTGCGAATGTCTTCGGCTACCAGGTGACGGATTACATTGAGGTCATCCATCAGCTGAACGATGCGCAAGGGATTGCGGCATATGAGCTGAATGCGTCGTGTCCGAACACCGACCATGGCGGAATGGCGTTCGGGACCGACCCCGTTACGCTCGACGAACTTGTCTGGCGAACGAAACAGGTGGCTAAGCGACCGTTGATCGTGAAGCTGTCGCCCAATGTAACCTCGATCAGCGCAATGGCTAAATGCGCGCAGGCCGCAGGCGCGGACGCGGTATCACTGGTGAATACTTTTGTTTCGCTGGCGATCGATGTGGAGACGCGCAGGCCGCGCATCGCCAATGTGACGGCGGGGCTCTCCGGTCCGGCGATCAAGCCGATCGCGGTGCGCATGGTCTGGGAAGCGGCAAAGGCAGTGAAGATTCCAGTGCTGGGGCTGGGCGGGATTGTTACGCCGGAAGATGCGGTGGAGTTCATGCTGGCGGGCGCAACCGCTGTGCAGGTAGGTACGGCCAGCTACGCCGATCCGAGAGCGGTGGAGCGCATCGCCAAGGGACTGGAACACTGGTGCGTGCGCCACCATGTGGAGAAAGCAGCTGAATTGACGGGGAAAATGGAGCTCACTGCGAAGCCTAAAGAGAAGCAGACTGCGACAGTGCAGGCGGAGAAGCAAACCAAGTAGGCCGCCCAATAGGGCTAGGCGACGTTGCGGGAACGGCCACGCAGCTCTTCAGGGATGCGTTCCTGCAGAACTCGAGCCTGGGCCAGGGCGAGGCCGGAGATGTAAACCGGTACCGGGGTGGCAATTGCGACCAGCACCCAGGACAACAGCGAAACCAGAAGTCCCAGGGCGGCCGCCGACTGCAAAGTCAGAACCAGGTAGCGATGCTCGAGGTGCATGACCAGCGCCCAGTGGTGAAGCGGCTGCATGCGATGAATCACTGCCAGCGCAAAGATGAAGGCGAGGATGCAGACGGTGCTGATGCCGATCAAAACAACGTCGATAGTGCGGTGCAGGCGCTGGCGACTCCGGCAATGGTCGCACATTTCAAGATGTCGTTCGTAGTCGACACGCATGTCCGGGGAAATTCCTGAGATATCGTAGCGCCAGCCCGAAAGAATATCGCCTACGACCTGATCTGTGCACGTTGTCATCAACTTGCGATTCCCTCAGGCATTTTCGGAATTACTGTGTGCTGTCGAAAATCACGCCCGGTCGCCGCTTTCTGATGGTCGCGCCAACTTCAGAGTCGTGGTTTCCGGAACTGACTCCGAAAACGCTCTTGTGCCCCAGTTGCACTAAATAGTACCACTTGCCCGGAATAGTTCCAGGCAATTTGTACTGTTGGGTGCGGGAGCAGTTACCTCCAGTATAAAGCAAAGCCGGACCAGCCGCTCCGCAACGCCGGAGGAGAAATAAGATCTCTCCCTACAACACAATAGATGCCATTGGCTGATCCTGGGTCGCAAGTAAAACGCGATTGCCCAGAAGGCTCATCCGATCCCGTAAGGCATACTCGGCCGATACCCGGGCAAGTTCGGGAAGGTTATTGCTTTCCGATAGATGCGCCAGAATCACGTACTCCGCCTGGCCGTCATACCCCTTCTCCAGAAAGTCAGCCGCGGCGTTATTTGACAGATGACCCACCCTCGACATCACCCTCTGTTTGACGGACCAGGGGTAGGGACCGTCACGCAGCATGTCCAGATCGTGATTCGACTCGAGCATCAGGACGTCACAGCGGCGCAGACGCATGGCCGCGTGCGCAGGTATGTAACCGAGGTCGATGGCAAGGCCGATACGTATCCCTTCCGCCTCGAAAACAAAGCCAACCGGATCAGCGGCATCATGGGGAATGGTAAACGGAGTGACTGCGATGTCGCCGATCGAAAAACCTTCTCCGGCGGTGAAATATTCGACCGAGGGCAGCGCCGCGGGATCCGTCTTGGGGCCGCATTCGTCAGGTATTAGCGTCTCTTGCTCTTCGTCGAAAGCCTCGCGGTCCTCGATCTGTGAGTGAACGGCTGGGGGGTTGACGGCAGCGGCAGCGCGGGCTTCCGCCTGCTGCTTGCGTTCGGCAAGCCACTCGGCGTAGGTCATGCGCTTGCGAGGCGTAACCCAGCGCATCCAGGCGCGGTGGGTAGCCTCAGTGAAATAGGCGGGGATGCCCAGCTTGCGCGCAGTCACAGCCAACCCCTGCACGTGATCCTGATGCTCGTGGGTAACGAGAATCGCGTCAAGACTGCGCGGATCTTCGCCGGCAGCCTGCATGCGCTTGAAAAGCTCCCGGCAGGAGACTCCAGCGTCGACCAGGATGCGCGTCCGCGTGCTGGAGACCACCGTGCTGTTGCCCCGGGAGCCGCTGGCCAGCACCGTCATACGAACCATGATGATGAGGATACGCCGGATCGGTGTGAAAAATTGGTCACAAACCACGGCGGGAACCTGAATGGGCTACAGGCGTTCCGCTTGCGGACAAAGGCAGCTACCTGGAGTGGTTGCCGCAGTTGGCATTCGCGATCATGGAAAGGATGGCGATGTAGCTCGACGGTGAGACCGAAGCGCGATAATCCTTGTCGATGTCGACCTGGTGAACGACGACCATGTCTTTCGCCGGCAATACAGTGATGAAGGTGCCGCCAGTCCCCATGGCGGTATAGGCACCCTGCATGAAACCTATATAACCGTTGCCGGGGAACATTTGCTCGTCCCACACCCACCACAACAGCCCATAGCCCCAGCGCTCCGGTTCGCCATAATTTCGAAACCCTGTCGGATTGATATCGCGGAATGGGGTGACCAGGCTGGTCATGTAACGAACCCAGTCGGCTGGAATGACCTGCTTGCCGTTCCACGAACCGTAGTCGAGCATGAGAAGGCCGAGCCGCGCCATGTCGCGCGTCGAAAGGTACATCGCGTATTCCGGGTGCAGGCCTTCTGTCTGGATCTTCTTCTGTTTGGAAACCAGATAGTCCTGCATGTCAAGCGGCGTTGCCAGATCGGTCTGGAGCGCCTGATAAATGTCCTTGCCGGTCTGCTTCTCAAAGGCAAACCCAGCTGCGTCAAAGTCCCAGTTGCTGTACACGTAATGAGCTCCGGGATATTCCGACCCACGCGGCGGCATGTAGTCTTTCTGGCCGGAGCTGCCGGTTGGCAGATAAATGCCGGAGCGTGAGGCAAGTAACTGGACAAGCGTTGCGTGCTCTTCGATGGGCAGGAAGGGCTGCTTGTCGTCGAGACCCAGCTGCTTAACGGTCTTGTCGAGGTCGATCTTGCCGCTGAAGACGTAATTGCCGTAGAGCATTCCGAGGACGCTCTTGCGCACCGAGGCAATTTTGCTCGTATGCGAAATATTCCCGTAAGAAAAGATGACGCGCCCCTGCACGATGACGACCATGGAACTCGTGTCCTGGGTTTTGAGCCAGCCGCGCATAGCTTCGAGCATGGCGCTCGAGTAACCGACAGATTCGGGCGAGGTCTGTTGCCATTCGGCTCCTGGCACGACATCGCCGGAGATCAGTGCGGTATTTTGGGCGCTCAGGGTGAGAGCGGAGAGTGCGAGCGTGAGTGCGAAGGCAGCGAGAGATCGGAGCGGAAGCGTTGGCATGGAAGGCTCCTATCGGAAGACGTTGACGACTACGGCGAGATCGCAGTATGTGCAGGCTTCTGTCATATTTATCGCCAGGCACGCGGGCGCCAGAATTTGCGAATGCTCCAGAGGCCGAAGCGGAAGGTGAGGAACAACAGTGCTCCGCCAAGGATCAGACCTATCGGAACCAGCCACCAGCCAAGAAGATCCTTGCCGCCATTCTGTCCGCCGGATTGAAAGGCGAGGGACCAGTTATGGCTCGTGAAGACTCCCCATATCCCCGTCTTGTGGGGAGAGATGAGCTTGAGCGCGCCGAGGATAAAGAGGCCGCCACCGAGGCAGTAGCCGAGGACTGAGATCAGGAACACGATGATGCCGGCGATGCTGAGAGCCGCCCAGCGCAAAAGGCTGCGCACTAGGTATCCGGGCGAACGCGCCATCCTGGCACGCTTCAACAGTCCTTCGGTGCGGTGGCGACTGGCGAGCTCTTCGGGCGTGCCAAGCGCGGCGAGCGTGCATGGAACGCTGTCTGCCGGGTCGTCCCCAGAAGTCTTGTCGAGAATGTGCGTGCGGATTTCCTCGACGATGTCTTTGACGTCCTCGTCCATCAGATCGCGCAGTTGTTTGCGCAGCGCCGCGAGGTAGGCATCGATAGTCTTTTGCGATTCTGCAGTAGGAGTCATGGTTCTTCCTTCCTGAGTTCCTTCTTTGTCTCTCTGATCAGGGGGGAAAGCAGATCGTTCATGCTGGCGGAGAATCGAGCCCAGATGCGCGCCATCTCCACGGCGCGCAGGCGGCCGGCATCGGTGAGACGGTAATACTTGCGGGGATGTCCGGAGTCGGACTCGACCCACTGGGATTCGACCAGTCCGAGAGCGCGCAGGCGGCTGAGCAGCGGGTAGACGGTACCTTCGACAACGATCAGGTCGGAGTTGGCTTCGAGATGACGGAGGATTTCGAGACCGTAGAGCCGACCCTCCCAGAGCGCGGCCAGAATGGCGAGCTCGAGGGAGCCCTTGCGGAGCTGGACTTCCCATTTCTCGGCGTTATCGGGTGCTGGTGGAGTAGGTTCTTTCACCGCAATATACTATGTAATGCATAGTATATTGTCAACGCAAATCAACGCGCACGATCAACCGTTAATACCAACTGGAACGGCTGCTCTACTACCCACGGCCGTATCGAGAGCGGGCGACCGCCATCCAATCAGCGGCGCGTTGCTTGCGGTCGGGGAATCTGGTGGTGAGGATGGCGCCCCACGCGGCTCCCTGAAGATCACGAGCGGCAAAGAAGGGATTGAGGCGGTGGAGATCGAGCTGCGCGCCGTAGCTCGCGAGCGCGGCCTCTCGTGGTTCGAGCGATGTGCGGACGAAACAAGCGAGGTCCCACTCGATCGGTCCGTAGCAGGCGTCTTCAAAATCCGTCCAGACGAGGCCTTTGCTGGCCTTGAGAGATTTTTCTTGTGCACATCGCCATGCAAGGGCTGCTCGGGCAAATCAAGCGCTTCGATCTCCCCGGAGATCACGGCAAATCCGCGCCGGAGCATCGCGATATCGGCGGGATCGGTCGTATTCCACGACTCGTCGTTATTCCAAGAAGCGACTTCGTCCAGCAATTGCGGGATTTCCGCACATGGACTCAAAGGCCGCAGCGCGCCAGGATAGCCACGCAACTCCGCATGCCACTCGCGAAGGAAGGGGCCTACTTCATCGGCACCCGCCACGTAGTTGCGGTCGTGCTCGACGAACTCCCAGAAGGTGAGGGCGAGGCCGTCGTGCTGGTGCTGACCGGGAGGCAACTCCCGGCTCGGCGGGACCACGGGGAAGCTGCAGCGAGATATCCCGCCAGATCAAGATCGAGGGCGAGCCATTGCTCTGCCGGTTTGCGAACCAGCGCAGTTGTCGTAGCCACGCGTGCGACAACGGGCGACGGCACCAGATAGACAAGCACGTTGCTGCCGTCGGCGATGACCTCGGGGGCGTCGCTGCAGCGCAGGCCGAGATTGCGTGATACGGCGAGGGCGGCGGCGACGGCGCGGCGGCTGAGGTCGTCCATCGAGAAGATCGGAGCTAGGCCTTTGCGGGCAACGTGTAGTTGAGCATCCAGTGGATGCCGAACTTGTCCTTGCACATGCCAAAGCGGGCGTTCCAGAACATGTCCTGCAACGGCATGGTGACTTCGCCACCTGCGGAGAGCGCTTTGAAGAAGGCTTCGATCTCTTCGGCGCTGTCGCATTCGATGCACACGGAAATATTGTTGCCCTCATTGAATGGCGATCCGGGCGTGTTATCCGCGGCCATGAGGAACAGGGTTTCGCCGCGCTTGAGGGCTGAGTGCATGATGCGGTCGCGAGACTCGGGTGTGACCCAGTCCGGGTTACCGGGTGCCTCGGAGAAGGACATGATGAAGAGATCAGCGCCGGTAGCTTGCTTGTAGAACTCCATGGCGGCGCGGCAGTTTCCATCGAAGTGCAGATGAGGAGTAATTTGTTTCATGGGCGGTTCCTGAAGAGTAGATTTTGACTTGCGGACAACCGCCGTCGATCTTAGCAAATGAATGTTAAGCTTTGCGAGCTAACGTCATCCGAGGTTCTTACTCATATTTGTAAAAGCCGCGGCCGCTCTTGCGGCCCAGCCAGCCGGCGTCGACCATGCGGATGAGCAGTGGGCACGGCCGGTACTTCGGGTCGCCGAGGCCGTCTTCGAGAACGCGCATGATATCGAGGCAGACGTCGAGGCCGATGAAGTCGGCGAGGGTGAGCGGGCCCATGGGATGCGCCATGCCCAGCTTGAAGACCTCGTCGACGGCTTCGGGCGTGGCGACGCCCTCCATCACGGCGAACATGGCCTCGTTGAGCAGCGGCATGAGCACGCGGTTGGAGACGAAGCCCGGGGCGTCGTTGACTTCGACCGGAGTCTTGCCGAGGCGTTCGGAGAGGGTCTTCACCGCGTCGTACGTGGCCTGCGAAGTGGCGAGGCCGCGGATGACCTCGACGAGCTTCATCACCGGGACAGGATTGAAGAAGTGCATGCCGATGACCTGCTCGGGACGCCTGGTCTGCGCGGCGAGTTTGGTGATCGAGATGGACGAGGTGTTCGACGCCAGGATGACGTGCGCCGGCAGAACGGTGTCGAGCTCGGTGAAGATCTGGCGCTTGATCTCGAATTTTTCGGTTGCCGCTTCGATGACGAAGTCGCAGCCGGCAAGCGTGGAGCGGTTGATGGTGCCCTGAATGCGGCTGATCGAGGCGTCCATCTCGTCCTGAGTGAGCTTGGCTTTGGCGACTTCGCGGGCGAGATTCTTGCGGATGGTGTCGAGGCCGCGATCGAGGAAGCGCTGCTCGACTTCGCAGAGACGGACATTGAATCCGCTGCGCGCAAAGACGTGCGCGATGCCGTTGCCCATGGTGCCAGCGCCCAGTACGCCGACGGTCGTGATCTCACTCATTGCTCCCCCTGTTTTCGAAAAGCGCAAAACAGGTGAGTGTATCAGCAATTTGTTTTTTTCTTCGACGGGCAGTTATTTTTGTTTCTTCCCGGGCGCATTCAGGTTAGATTCGCACAAATTATGGGTACTCCGTCTGCGTTGCCTGTGGATTGCGCTGAGGAAAGTTCTCACATTCTGAGCCGCCGTGAGCGGTGGATCGACTTGTGGTTTGTGATCGGCGTCACGCTTTGCCCGGTGATCCTTGGATCTATTGGCTTCGCGATACACCCGGAAAATCTGTCGGTATTCATCGGAACGGCGATACAGCTAGTCACCCAGATTTCAACGTCCGTCGTCGGTCTCACTGTCCTGTTTTATGTTCTCTGGAAAAGGGGCGCGAACCTGCGCGCTTTTGGGAAACCGATGGAGGGCATGGATATTCTGAGGGGAATCATGCTCTGGGCTGTTGTCTTTGTGGCAGCTGCGATCGCTGGCGCGGCTTACTCAATGATTTATCAACACATCAGGGGCCATTCGCCAAGTGGACCGGATGTCGCAGCCATGCTCGCCAACCGATTCCAGGCCCTGTTGATGGTGTCTCTTTTTCTCAATCCCTGGTTTGAAGAGCTTATCGTGCGTGGCTTTCTGATGACGGAGCTCACGCAACTCACCAATGCGACGGTTGCTGTACTGGCCGGCACCCTTGTCCAAGCGCTGTACCATGTCAATCAAGGGACATCGGGGCTGG
>Ga0206975_1292_pt1 | contig 10083 bp, 9 predicted proteins | sample Alteio_BWOrgHeat_81_FD_152919 | JGI IMG/M metagenome (GOLD analysis project Ga0206975, IMG submission 152919) | Enriched cells from forest soil in Barre Woods Harvard Forest LTER site, Petersham, Massachusetts, United States -... | ecosystem: Environmental > Terrestrial > Soil > Temperate forest > O... | reverse complement strand
GTTTAACAACTTCAGCAGTTGTTTTTACTAATTTTGCTGCTCTACCATCAAGAGCCCAAGAAGGACCACCAGAAGGAGGTCCGGAGCAGACTGTAGAAGTGCACGAGACGCCGGATGCTGATTGTCCGGAAGAATGCAGACCCTGGGCAGAAAAAATGGGGTTGAGTGATGAGCAAATGGAAAAACTGGTTTCACTAAAATCAGACTATGAAGTGAAAACAGCCGAACAGAAAGCTGAACTTATGGCTGATATGAAAAAAATGATGTTGCTCATGACAGCACCTGAACTTGATAAATCAGCGATATTGGCTCTGCATGAAAAAATGAGCTCTATCAAATCGGATCTGTCCACTGCTCGAGTTCACCACATGATTAGTGTGATGGAAGTGATGACATCAAAACAAAGATCAAACATCCGGCATCATATGCTGGTTCATATGTCCATTCCCCACCATATGGAAGGTTGGCATCATATGAAGCATCATCACGAGTAACAAGCGCGCGGATAAATCTTGCCCCTATATATTTCGTTGTATATCGCCGTTTCGAAAGGGCTCATAAATTTCGCCCCTCAAAAAAATGGGCTTGCAAGCTTGGCCGCTACGTTTTGACGTATATTGTCGGTTCAAGCGGGGAACGGGCTCAGTAAACCTCGCCCCTACAATTTCGCCCCTCTACAAGTTGTTATTCAGATACTCTGTTACACCGGTAGCAATTGCTTGAGCAACGGTTAATTGAAACTGGGGATCGATGAGTAAGGTAAATTCATCAGGATTAATCATAAAGCCAATTTCAAGCAATACAGCCGGCATTGCTTGCGCTCTGGCAAGAGCTAGATTCTGATAACGAGCGCCTAGATCGGGAAAGTCTGTGGCTTGTTTGACTGCGTTTTTTAAGCAGCGAGCCAATTCTATAGATTGGGGATAATACCAATAGGAAGAAGTGCCGTGCTCTTGCCAAGGATCACGTCCATCGGGTAAAGCGTTGTTGTGAATGGATATAAGAAAATCAGCTTGAGAGTCGGTGGCAATTTTAACTCGCTCGTCAAGCGATAGATTTTCACTTTGGGATGTTCTTGTCATAATTACAGTAGCGCCAAGATTCTCTAGGAATGTTTTGGTTTTAAGAGCTATGGCTAAATTGACTTGTGACTCGGGCAATCCGGAGCATCCGATTGAACCTGCTTCGCTGCCACCGTGACCGGGATCCAGGCATATTTTTATTCCGTCTAATCTATTATCGTTTTCGACCTGAGCCGGGGAGGCCTCTCTTTTTATATCAAGACAAAGAATGGTGCTTTCATAGAATATTTTATAGCCCCATTGTCTATGTTCGGGCAGATGCACAGTTATTTCGTAAACATTGTCCTCTGGCTGTTTCCAGGTAACGTGATCGATTATTTGTTTATCTACTGTACTGGTTTCGGGTTCATTAGTAATCCAGTCAGTGTCGGAGGAGACACCATATACGCGTAATATCAGGCAATTAGGATTCAGCTTTTGCTCAATTTGGTAGGGCAGCCTTTCTGTTAGAGGGAGACGCAACTGCTCGCCGTATGAATCATTAACGAGGTTGATTGTCCTTGCCACTGCTTGTGGTGCTATGGCTATGGGGTAGCTTGGTTTAGATGGAACGTGGGTTTGTAGGGTTGCGATACTATTATCAATGAAGAGGTCTTGTCTTTTTATCCAAACATGACGGTTGGGTGAATATAGGCAGCGCATATTATCGCCAACCCAGCCGTCAATGATTACCTGCACGTCTTCTACTAAAGGTGTGGTTCTAGCCAGATTTGGGGCAATCCGTACTATTGTTGGTGTTTTGATGGTGCGGGCCGCTAAACATTCCTCCACTGTATTGATTGTAATTTTGCTGCTTGCAGAAAGGGTTTTGATGCCGCTAACAAGTGTATACCGTGGATGAATGTTGGTGAAGTGATCATTTTCGCTCACCCGGTATGCACCTTTATACGAGTCAGAGTAATTATTGCCATTAGCGGATGGTGAGGATGACACTACTTTGCCATAAGTCACCTCGGGGGGATTGTTGCCGGTATACTTTCCTTTGCAAGGGAGAAGAGTCAGCTCATGTTCACCAAATTGCACAAATACTTTACTGTTAGGGGTGGCATGTGCAGAAAAATTAATTATGTCCCCTGTTCTCAGTCCCAAATCAGTACCGGGGCCAAATTCCATCAATTTGATTTCTTTTGTACTGATTGGTTTTGGCGGTGCTTTTCTATAAACCGTAAATTCTTCTTGAGCATTACTGGCGTTACTATAACTGCTGCTGGTTTTAGTATAGGTATTGCTAATGGCATCGTAGGTGGCGTTATTACTTTCTGAGTCATTTTTGCTTGTGCAAGAGAGAATGAAATGATTGGCGCCATATTGCAGAGAAACTACGTGGGCAAAAAAACCAGCCCTATTTACTCTAACGCTTGATCCATTACAAGTAAGAATGGCGCCAGGGTTAGTTTGTCCAACAATAAAAGTGGATGGTGCTGATATATAAGTACCGGATTTCGGATAAACAATTTTTAGTAAAGATGAACTAACAGAGTCAATGCAGAACGCAGGGCGGCATGTAAATGCAAAGGCAATCAGAATGATACTGAGGATCTTTATAATTGATGAGTTAAGTGCAACAATCTTGACTTGGTTCATATGTGATTTGGCTGAGCAGGCATATAGTATTTTGTATTCGCTTCTGACTGACTGAGGTATCAAGTTTATACTGTACAATACACTGAGCGATATTCCTAATGGAATGTATTTGGTTCTCATGCAGCTAGGTTGTTTGCGAGTAAACTAAATAAAATTGTAGGTGGATATGTCAACACAGATACCTGTTTCAGTTCTAGTAGTTGACGACATGCCGTTGATACGTGAAACGATAAAAATTCTCTTCGCGCACGGAAACTATGCAAGATTGTCTGGTGAAGCAAATAATGGTGAGGAAGCCATAGAAATTGCCGATACCATTAAGCCAGACATCATTCTAATGGATATAGATATGCCGGTTATGAACGGCATAGAAGCAGCAAGAATTATTCACCAAAAGCACAAAGATACCAAGATTCTTATGCTGACGGCCTGTACGAATGAAATTCTGATTTTTAATTCGTTTGCTGCTGGAGCTGATGGTTATGTTCTTAAAGACAAATTTCCCTCTACTATCGAAGCTGCCATCACCAGTGTACGTCTTGGATCTGTATGGTTGGATCCTGCTATTGCGCGTCGAATTTTAGAAATAGCAGCTACTAGTGCTCAAGCCCAAGAAATTAAAATTAATGAATTACTGACAAAAGAAGAGAAGGAGACGCTAAGTGAAGTGGCTAACTGCACCGGTAGTCGTTGTTTAGTAGATCCTGAATTTATAGAAAATTTGCGAAGATTGGCGCCAAAAAAATATTCGAACAAATGAAGGGCAGCTGGCCCAGCTTCAAAGTAGTTTCTCTATAGCTGAAGCTATATCTTCTGGTTTTACATTTGGTGCATAACGTTCAACAATTCTTCCTTGCCGATCGATAAGAAATTTAGTGAAATTCCATTTGATAGCTTTGCTCCCCATAAGGCCTGGAGCAGTTTCAGTTAGGTATTTGTATAGAGGATGAGCGGTTTTGCCATTAACATCAATCTTTGCAAACATTTGAAAATCTACGCCATAATTCTTATGACAAAAATCTGCTATCTTCTTGGTGTCACCAGGTTCTTGGCCGCCGAATTGGTTACACGGGAAGCCCAGTATTTTCAAGCCGCGTGATCCATATTTCATATGTAGCTCTTCCAGTCCGGTGTATTGAGGCGTAAAACCACATTCACTGGCAGTATTAACTATCAGCAGAACATCACCCTCATAACGTTTAAAATCAATCTCGCCGCCGTCAAGCGCTTTAGCTGTAAAATGATAAATTTTGCTCACTTGTTTACTCCCTGTTGGCTTAGTTGACTTATCTGAAACAGTAATTGTAGTTTTTTTATTGGCAGCTTCCCCGCTTGACTCAATTCTTTGTGTTGTTAATCCATTGGTTCTAGTAAGAGTTTTATGCCATCAATAATTTGCAAAACCCGCCGGCGGGATAATGAGCCAATTTTTTCTTGAAGATCATGCTTATCAACTGTAACCAGTTGAGAAACATTGATAACGCTATTCTTGGGTAAATTAGTTTCACTATGAGTCAGCAAAATGTTTCCCGGCATTTTTGCTAGCTTTATATTAGATGTGAAAGCACATACTAATACGGTGTTTATTTTGCTTTCATTAAAAGTATTGTTCTGTACTACAACATGTGGGTGTCTATATGCCGGACCAGAGCCAGAGGGCTCGTCTAATTCTATCCAGAAAATGTCACCTTGGTTAATTACCACTTATCGTCCATTATCTGGCGGTGTTTCCGTTTAGCAGCTATAAGCCACTTTTTGTCTTCGCGCTTGGATTGATTACTCAGGGCTTCATTGATTTTCTGTACTAGATCTTTATTTTTGTGTCGTTGTAAAAATTCCTCTGCCGCTAAAGCAAATAATTGGCTTCTCGGCACATGTAATCGTCGGGCCAATGCGTTCATTTCTTCGTAGATAATATCGCTTAACGAAATCGCCGTTTTAATCATTGCCATAGGTTATACCAATAATTATACCACTAGTATAACATATTGTTATGCTTACGGCACGCCCCAATGAAATCCTCAATTTTTACGTCCGTTGCTTTCTGAGCAGCACCCTAGAACACACGAGATCCAAGGACGGCATTGGGTTTTGGTTCTAATAAGGCTATTACATCTTTTTCCAGCTCAGTACCAAGAACCAAGACTTCAGAACGCACTGGTCCTATCTGTTTAGCCGGAAAATTAATAACAGCAACAATCAACTTATCGATCAAATCTTCTTTGGTATATAACTTTGTGATTTGAGCGCTTGATCTTTTGATGCCCAGCTCGGGGCCAAAATCAATTTGCAACTTATAAGCAGGCTTGCGAGCTTCCGGAAAATCCTCGGCAACAACTATACGTCCAACACGCATATCTACTTTTAAAAAATCATCAAAACTTATAGTAGAACTTTGCATGTCGTTATCTTGCAAAAAATTGGTAGAGTATACGAATTAAAGGATAGGGGTGTAAACCTTAATAAGTCCAATTCTTATTAAGGATACCTTTAATAACAATGCGACCAGCGCCAAACGAGCTTAACAAATATTTGTCAATGCAACAGATCATTTTTTATTTTGCCAGCTGGTCGGTTTTGGCAGTCTAATAATTCTAACTATGGTCTTTTCATGAACTTAAATAGGCAGTTGTCTTATTTAAGTTTTTTGAAATAAGAGGCGAGTTTTAGATTTATATTTTAAAATTTGCCATTATGCTAAAATAAGGTTCTATGAATCACCAGGTTCCCATTACGAGTGATCGGGCTGGCTATTATTCAAAGCAAGCTAGTGATTACCTTGCTTTCATTCCTGCGCCATTGCCACCTGATCCGCAAATTCATCTTGACAGAGAATTACTCTCTTTGTTGACAAAAGCAGATCGTGCCTTGGGGCGTTTGGACGGAGCCAGTTCTATTTTGCCACATCCAAACCTTTTCGTAGCGATGTATGTTCGCCAAGAGGCTGTATATAGCTCTCAAATTGAAGGCACTCAAAGTACTCTTGAGGATGTGTTGGAATTTGAAGCTGGTGCCTCATCGATCGATAGGCCAAAAGATGTGGGCGAGGTAGTGAATTATGTGAAAGCAATGAACTACGGTCTTTCCCGACTGAAAGAACTACCTTTGTCATTGCGTCTGATTAGGGAAATTCATAAAACACTTATGCGTCAAAGTCGCGGAGGACAGAAAGAACCTGGCGAGTTCCGTCGCTCACAAAACTGGATCGGGCCTGCCGGCTGTACCCTAACCAATGCAACTTTTGCTCCGCCGCCGCTACCGGAGATGAAGGAAGCTCTGCACAATCTCGAAAAATTCTGGCACGATCGTCATACTCTGCCAGATCTAATTCACTGCGGAATTTCACATGCTCAATTTGAAACTATCCATCCATTCTTGGATGGAAATGGAAGAATAGGACGCCTTCTAATAACGTTCCTGCTTTGTGAGCGGAAGATCTTAAATCAGCCTCTCTTATACTTAAGTCACTTTTTTAAATTGCATAGAGAGGATTATTACAATAACCTGATGAAAGTTCGACTGGATGGAGATTGGGAAGGTTGGCTCAAGTTTTTTCTGAAAGGAGTGCACGAAGTTAGTGAAGAAGCAACTTTGACTGCTAGAGCTATTTTAGATATGCAGGAAAATCATCGCCGCACAATTCGATCAGAAATATCTGGTGCAACTAATGGTATGGTTCTACTAGATTTTCTTTTCAGAAACCCAATCATAACAATTAAAATGGCTGCCGAGCACCTTGATTGTGCCTATGTTACGGCCAGTACCTTAATAGAACATTTTATTCGGCTCAAATTTTTGAAAGAACTTACCGGCACAAAGCGCAACCGTAAATTTAGATATGATCCTTATCTTAAATTATTCCAATAGGAAATGCTGACAATGGCTGGACTTAAACAATCTTGTTTTGTTGTAATTCTGATATTTCCATTTTCTTGTTAATCCTAATTTTGCCTTTATACTAGAGTTGATCACAGCGCGTTAATCCGCCTGGCAAGCCCGACAAGATATGGCACAATATCAGGCAACACTGACATTGAACGTTCTGCATTTTCTTCAGTAAGATAATCCCAGCCAGCTCCAGATACGCACCATAAATCCTCATAGCTGAGATGAATTATTTTTTTCTGACCGGCATGTTGCACGGTTATGTAGTAGCGAAATTGTGCTAGTTTTGAACCGAAATCAACGGATAATTTCACGATGCTATCTTCAATTGAAAAGACATGATGGTCCTCATCACGGAGATTTTTCTCTGGCTTGAATCGTGCTACCACAATGGCTTTAAAGAGCTTTCTTAGCAGCGATGCCTTGGCTGGGATAAGGTATTTTAGATCCGGTAACAAATCGTCACGTGGCTTCATAGCCAATGTTGAACATCCCAAAGCGGCCAAATAGCCAGGAGCACCACCACCAGCTTCTTCAAATTTTTTTGCACCATCCTCTCCAAAAGCCTGCGACATCTCATTTTTAGTAAATTTAGACGCGATTGCCAGAGTTTTGACGTCAAAGTAACGGTAGCCACCACTAAATTGGCTTTTTGAATTCTTGATTAACTCATACGGTCCAAAACCGGCGTGTTCCTTGCGTACAGCTTCTCTCTCTATTGCCGTATGCTGACCTGTGGCGGAATCATGGTTCAGCACCCATATTTAATGCTCCTTTTACTTTGTCCGGATACCTTTAATAACAATTAAACAATGCGACAAGCACCAGGCGAGCTTAACAAATTTTCATAAATACAATAGACCATTCATAGGAGCCAGCAAAACCACATACAAAGCTAATTATATTTATAGCAAACTAGATCCCTAAAAAGCTGATTAATACTATAATATAGGTAAATAACTAGTTAACAAAAGTATTTACAAAAATCTTTGCAAACGGGTTGGCAAAATGGGTGACAAAACTGAGCGCGAATATCAAAAAACCCATCCTTGGCTAACTTTTAAAATTCCACTTGAAAGGGCGTCGGCAAAATTGTGGACTTTACTTGGCGAAGCATATTCAAAATGTGAACATATCGCTGGGGTGCCGTTGTCGCCAGATATAGCGCAGTATCTGCACCGAACCTATCTCGTCAAAGGCGCCCTCGCTTCAACTGCTATCGAGGGCAACAGCCTGACAGAAGAACAAGCAATGAAGCAGTTCGAAGGAAAGCTAGAACTGCCACCATCAAAAGAATATCTTGCCCAAGAGCTAGATAATATTATAGAAGCACTGACCATGCTCTCAAGTAAAATTATATCTGGTGAGATTACGACAGTTTCAGCTGCCCTTATTTTGCAATTAAATGGCATGGTCTTACAGAAGCTAGAATTAGAGCCACATGTTAACCCTGGAAAAATTCGTAACGAATCTGTTGGTGTAGGAAAATATAAAGGACCACCGGCAATAGATTGTGAATATCTTTTGAAGCAGCTGTGTGACCTACTTAAACCACGGACAGAAGACGGGCAAGTTTTTCCTTTAATGATGCATGGAATAATCCGGGCTATTGTTGCGCATCTCTATATTGCATGGATTCATCCGTTTGGAGACGGCAACGGACGCACTTCTCGCCTTGTTGAATTTTGTATTCTTTTGCTATCCGGTGTTCCCACTCCAGCAGTACACTTACTCAGTAATTACTACAATGAAACATGCCCAGAATATTATCGACAATTAGCTTATGCTAGTGAATCTGGTGGCGATATACTTCCGTTCATTGAATATGCACTTAGAGGCTTTGTCGAGGGGCTTGCTGAGCAAATTAAAACTATAAGAGCCCAACAATGGACAGTGGCATGGAGAGATTATATCCAACAACAATTCAAAGATAAGTTGAGTAAGCCTGATATTCGGCGCTGTAGATTAGTTACTGATTTATCTGAATTCCATGAGCCCACTGCCTTTAAAGATATTCCAACATTAACACCAAGGCTTGCCAAAGAATATGCCAAGCTTGATTTCAGGACTTTAAAAAGTGATTTGCAAAAGCTTGAGAGCATGGGGCTTGTGCAGATAGTCGAAGAAAAGGCCAGAGCGCGTAAAGAAATTATTCTTGCATTCTTGCCTGACCGCCACAAATTGAACCCTGTGCAGAGGTTGACGTAAGCGGATGTTTTCGATGGACGAACTTTGGCGAAGCGAATAATATGCCAGCATCGTCATGAAAATATGCCCATGCATTCTTGGGTCTTTTTGTAAATACACCGGGCGAACTTCCAAATGTCCTGTCTTGCTAAGGATCTGCGAAATGCTTTTCCTAACATGAAAGTTTTTCAGCAACCAATCTCAAGTATATGCGGCGTTTTGCCGAAGAACGTCCCGCTAAATCATTTGGTCAGCAGGCTGCTGACCAATTACCTTGGTTTCATATAGTCGTGCTGCTTACTCAACTTTCCGATACCAAAGAACGTGAATGGTATGCTGCAAAGTCTATTGAATATGGTTGGTCGCGCAGTATATTGGGAGCACAGATCGAAACAAATGCTTGTAAGCGCGAAGGTAAAGCGGTCACTAATTTTACATCTAGCCTACCGGCTGTTCACTCTGATTTTGCTCAACAAGCACTTAAAGATCCATATCTGTTTGATTTTCTCGGCTTGTCGCTTGAACGCATTGCGTATGCACCTTCCGTAATTGACCCTGTTTTTCTAAACACGCCACAATTTGTATGTGAACCACTTTGTGCAGAGCTGGGCATCAAGCTTACCCTAAAGATTGAAACGATAAATCCCATTCGCTCATTTAAAGGGCGCGGTGCTGAGCTATTTATGTCAGTGCTGTGCAATAAAAAACCACATTCGCATGTAGTCTGTGCGAGTGCAGGCAATTTTGGTCAAGCTATGGCCTACTCGGCTCGAAAACGAAAACTTAAAATCACTGTATTTGCAGCTGAAATAGCAAATCCATTGAAAATTGAACGCATGAAGTCTCTGGGCGCGAATGTCATCCTGCACGGAAAAGACTTTGAGACAGCCAAGCTTGAGGCCAAACGCTTTGCAGAAGAAGCCGATGCAACGATGGTTGAAGATAGTAAAGATGTTGAGACAGCCGAAGGTGCAGGAACAATAGGACTGGAATTATTGCAGTTATCAGAAAAATTGGATGTACTTCTTATTCCGCTCGGCAACGGTGCAATGGTAAATGGTATTGCTCGCATATTTAAACATCACAGTCCGCAAACAAGAATTATTGCTATACAGGCTACTGGTGCACCAGCTATGGTGGAATCTTGGCTTGCAAATAAAATAATAAGGTATGACAAAATTAACACCATTGCAGATGGAATAGGTGTTCGAATACCTATTCCTGAAGCGTTAGAGGATATGAACTCTCTAATTGATGATGCCTTACTTGTTAGCGAGGAAGAAATCATTCATGGCATGAAACTTTTACATAAGCATGCCGGTTTAGTAACAGAACCATCGAGTGC
>Ga0206975_1291_pt1 | contig 10154 bp, 15 predicted proteins | sample Alteio_BWOrgHeat_81_FD_152919 | JGI IMG/M metagenome (GOLD analysis project Ga0206975, IMG submission 152919) | Enriched cells from forest soil in Barre Woods Harvard Forest LTER site, Petersham, Massachusetts, United States -... | ecosystem: Environmental > Terrestrial > Soil > Temperate forest >... | reverse complement strand
GAAATAGTAGGAAAATAGAGAATCTTGCGGAAAAATTTCTTTACGTAGAGCAAAATGGAAGATATTTTCTGCCTGTTGCCTAGGCATAAAGCGGGTTAACTTCTGGGGGCGATGAGTAGGATCAAGTAAATAATTGATAAACTGTTGAAATGTGAGATAATTAGTAATAGAAAGACCCAGGTCTTTGGCAACTTCTTCTGGAGTGGAGACGGGGTAGCGAAATCGGATAAAAAGATTTGACATTGACTGCCATACTCGAGGTTTCCAAGTTTTTATACGCACTTTTGGTCCTTGCTATCTATCGAATCAGGATCATTATAACGACCCTCTTACCTACTAAGCAAGAAAAAAATCGATTCAACAGAAAAGCTTTTGGGGCGGAGTCAGTCCACTTCAGTATAAAAAGAGCTATTTTAACAATCTAATCTAAAAAGAAATCTAAAAGGTTGAAGGAAGAGAAAACTTTTGCTATATTCCGCTCTTTTTTACATTCCATCACTATGCAAGCAATTTTTCTAGATACTGAAACAACTGGCTTAGATCCTGTTGCCCATCGGCTACTGGAGATTGCTTTCAAAATCATCGATATTCCATCGGGCCGGGAGAAGGCCACATACCAAGCAATCGTAAAACAACCTCTACCTATCTGGGAAAAAAGAGATCTTGCCAGTATTGAAATTAACGGATTCACCTGGGAAAAAGTTCAATCAGGTAAAGAGGAGTCTTTAGTTAGGGAAGAAATAATTGAAATTTTTAATGATTCTACTGTGTGTCGCAAGACCTCTGTATACATCTGCCAGAACCCGGCTTTTGATCGAAATTTTTTTGCGCAAGTCATTGATGTCTATACACAAGAGAAATTTCATTGGCCTTATCACTGGCTCGATCTTGCTTCAATGTATTGGGCGTTAGAGACAAAGGCTTACCAAGAAGCTCGAAAGCCTTTCCCTTCGGAGATGAACTTGTCAAAAAACGCAATTGCTGAACAATTTCATCTTCCAATCGAATCCATTCCTCATTCTGCGTTGAATGGCGTCAATCATCTTTTGCAATGTTATCAAAAAGTGATTGGGTTTTATTAGAGATTTGTTTTTTGAAAAAAGAGAAGTGTTGGAGATCGATGTCGATTTAACCAGAGATGTTGACTACAGCTCCATTCTTTAGGCGATAAGTTAGCGCTATATTTGACAATAGCCTCCAGTTCTTTTTCTCCTTCTAGATGTCCAGGGTAACAAGTGATACTTATTCCTCCCCCTGGTTGTATCAATTTCTGTGCTTCCAGAATACTTTTCATCGTTGTTTCTGTCAGAGTAGTCCATTTTTTATTCTCTCCTGGTAAATATCCTAAGTTGTATACAATTAACTTGATACTTTCTGGAACTATTGAAAATGGAAAATGAGAGTGGTCTTGATGAAGAAAGACAACGCGGTCGTACCGTTGTTGATTTAGTTCTTTTTGCAATACAGTTTGTGTGGATTGAATAGCAATCGATTGATTGTCTATTGCATAAACTTTGCCTTTTTCTTCTGTAATTGCTAGTTTACATAAGAAGAGTGTGTCATGTCCATTGCCACAAGTAGCATCGATCACGACATCTCCCTGTTGCACGAGCTTTGACCAATAGCTATGGGCAAGATCGATATGGGATTGAAAAACAGAAAAAGAGTGTCTCATAAATTCAGGCTAGTATAGGACTACTTCATGTTTTTTAAAAGAATTTACACTCCCGGATTGGCAATCTACTCCTATGTGTTGGGAGATGAAAAAGCCAAACAATGTGTTGTGATTGATCCCACTCGATATGTAGCTCCTTATATTATTCATGCTCAGAATGCAGGACTTGATATCATTGCCATTTTAGAAACTCATGTTCATGCTGATTTTGTTTCTGGTGCTAAGGAGCTTAAACACCAACTCAATGAACAGCCCACTATTTATGCTTCGGGTTGGGGAGGAAACAAATGGATTCCTAGCTATGCCGATAAAATTGTGAATAGTAAAACACCAATAAAAATAGGGGATTTGCGAATAGAGCCTTGGCATACTCCAGGACATACATTAGAGCATATTACTTGGGTATGTTTCGATGAATCTCGAAGTGCGGCTGATCCTTGGTTTGCTTTTACAGGAGATTGTCTCTTTGTCGGGGGTATTGGTAGACCCGATTTACTAGGGGAAGAGCCTATTTTATTATTATCAGAAAAAATGTACCATACTTTATTTACAACCTTAGCACCTCTGCCAGATTTTGTTGAGATCTTCCCTTCTCATGGTGAAGGTTCTTTTTGCGGTAAGACTTTAAAAACACGGGCCAATTCTACATTGGGATATGAACGGCTTCACAATCCCTATTTACAAAAGGCTCCTTTTGAAGAATGGAAAAAACAACTAATGCAAGAGCAAGCGCCTTTTCCTCCTTATTTTACGTCTGTCAAGAAAAAAAATATAGAAGGTCCCTCTCTTATTAATACATTGAAAGTATCGAAGTGGGAAGAAAGAAAAGAAGAATCTATTCTTGAAGATTTATTTTTATTAGATGTTCGTCATCCCGAAATATTTGCTCTTTCTCATTTGCAAAATTCTTTGAACGCTCCCTTTTCCTCATCTTTTTCTCATTGGGTTGGATGGCTGTTGCCCGAGAGTGGGTCTATCGGTCTTATTGTAGAAGATCATCAAGCATCTACTGATCCAATTAACCAACTTCGCATCATGGGATTTGACCAAGAAATAGTGCTTCTTCCTTATCACCAAGTGAAGGAGGATTTGAAACACTGGGAAACTTCTTTTTCAATGATAGAAGTAGGGGAAATTGCCAAAATACAAGCACAACACCAGCCACTATTTGTTCTCGATGTCCGAACAATAGAAGAATGGGACAAGGGACATATCGCTGGATCACATCACATTGAATTGACAGCATTGGACCGGTCACTATCCGAATTGCCTCGCGATCAATCGATAGCCATTGTCTGTAGGAGTGGGCAGCGGGCATCGCTTGCAGCATCGTTTCTCATGAAAAAAGGGTTTCGCTCAGTGACAAATGTGCGGGGAGGGGTCCAAGCTTGGACACAGGCAGGATTGCCGTTAATAAGGTGAGTTAAGAGGGTTTTAGGTTTCTATACTTTGCAGAAGTTATTCTAAAAATTTTTGATCGTCCGATCTCGTTGGTAGTGCCGTTCTATACCGTTTGCAACTTCTTCGGGATTATCTGTAATTGAAAACATTTCGAAATCTTCTTTTGAAATGCATTGATGGGCAAGCACCGTTTTTTCAATCCATTGTAACATTTCTAACCAATAGGTTTTGCCCATTAAGTAAATGGGAAAAGATTTGATTTTTTTTGTTTGAATCAATGTGAGTGCTTCAAATAGTTCATCCAGTGTACCAAAACCACCAGGAAAAAAAACATACCCTTGAGCGTATCGAATAAACATCACTTTTCGAACAAAAAAGTAACGAAAATGGAGCCGATATTTGGGATCGATATATTGGTTAGCGATTTCTTCAAATGGTAGATCAACAGATAGTCCACAGGAAGGGCCCTTTCCTTCTTGTGCCCCTTTATTTGCCGCTTCCATAATACCGGGACCACCTCCGGTGATAATTGCAAATCCTTTGCTTGCAATTAACCGAGCCGTTTCAACTGCAAGTGAGTAGTAAGGAGATTCTACAGAGAAACGAGCCGATCCAAAGATCGAAACAGATGGACCAATATTTGTCATCGTTTCGAATCCATCAACGAATTCGGAAATAATTCGGAAAACACGCCAAGCATCTTCAGTAAATAGAGCGGCATTGCCTTCATCAATCATAATCTAACTTTGAGGTTCTTTTTCAGGAGATTCTTTTTCAGGAGATTCTTTTTCAAGCAAGCGAGAAAAGATTTTTTGAACACGGGTCATTTTTTGACTAGATGCTTTTCCATTTGCCACTTCGTGCAAATTTTCAATCGCAATAAAAGCACCTGGGTCCTCGCGAAGAATAAGTTCTTTCAATTCGGCCAATTGTAAACGCTCGGCGATAGCGTATAAAATCTCATGTTCGTCACCAGAAAATCCACCTCTTCCGTACATAATAGTCAGCCCTAATCCCAATTCATTGATAATTGCATCTGCAATAATCTTTGATTTAGAAGAAATAATGAGAACTGATTTTGTCTCATCGAGACCTACAATGACTGAATCCATGATTTTTATCACCACAATGTAAGTGATCAAAGACATTAATGCAGGATGCCAATCTTGTAATACTAACCCAGCTGTTCCAAATACAAAGATGTTACACACTAAGACAACTTGACCTACTGTAAATCCAGCTCGTCGATTGATGATGATTCCTAAAATTTCTGTTCCATCAATGCACCCTCCTTCTCGAATAATCAATCCCAGACCAATGCCCAGTATTGCTCCTCCAATCACAACAACTTCTAAGCTGTCGCCGCGAAATTCCATATGCATTGTCTTTGCCATCAGAGCCATGCAGGTAGAAAAGAGAAAAGTAGCAGCTAACATATGAATCACGAATACTTTTCCAATGGATCGATAAGCCAATACAAGGAAGGGAAGATTGAATAAAAACAATAAATAGGGGATTATTTGTTTTCCGAAGATATTTCCAAAAATCATTGACAAACCTACCATGCCACCGTCAAACAATCGATTGGGAATAAAAAATACTTCGATGGCAAATGCTGCAAGAAAAGCACCAAAAGCAATCCAAAAATAAGAAAGAATTTGAGATGCTAAAGATTTTTTATGTGGATGTGATACGTACATGTTGTCCTTCAAAAATAGCTATGCAATATACTCAAAATATATCTTTTTGAAAGACGCGGGAGACGGGGCTCGAACCCGCAACTTCCGGCGTGACAAGCCGGTGCTCTAACCAATTGAACTACTCCCGCATTGCAGAACCTTGGGCGCAACAGGACTCGAACCTATGACCACCTGTGTGTAAGACAGGAGCTCTACCAACTGAGCTATACGCCCGAAACAAGCTTATATTCTATTTGATGGAGTAAATTTCTTGCAAGCTTAATTGAAATGAATTTGCAGTGATTAGCGAATAGGTCTAGTATTTATGGGTATGAGAAGACATCTGATTTTTTTTCTTTCCCTCTCTCTGCTGTGCAGTTGCAGTTCGCGCTCGTTAGATCATTTTCGAGAGGAGGGGGAGGGGATCGTCCGCTCTTTGATATACGAACTACAGCAGATCTCAACACAAGAAGAATTATTTGCTTCGACAAATCGGTTTCAACGCTATTTTGATCGTCTCGTTTCTTTGATGATCGATGCAGAAGAACTCTTTCTTGAATACCCGGAACAACGGGAAAATCTTTCATTGGACAAAGAATTGAATGAACAATTGCGGCATGAATTGAATCGAATATATAAGATGCGAGGAGGTAAAGCGTTTATGGAAAAATGCCAAGAAAAAGCCCTTCACCGACTCGATGCTTATGCGAAGAATAGATTTTATGCAAAATTTAGCGAATAGCTGCTTTTTGAGAACCGTACAACAATCCTGCTCTTGCAATGTTTTCTCTTGCATTTGGAAAAATTGTTTCCAAATCATCGATGATTTGGTCTGTTTTTCTCCGAAGGGAATTTTGTCCAACAGGACAGCGACAAGTAATTCTGGCAAAGCCTTGTTGTTGTGAAAAAGTTCGAATATCCCCTTCAGAAATATAAATAAGGGGACGGATGATAGTGATTCCATAATCATGCATCTGAATCTTCGGCAAATTACCGGCAAATTCTCCTTTATGCAATAAGTTCATGAGAACAGTTTGGGCTTGGTCATCTCGATGGTGTCCAAACGCAATTGTCGTAGCTCCAACGCTTTTCGCTGCATGGAATAAAAGTCGTCTTCTTTCTCGGGAGCAACTATAACATTCGAGCGTTTCCAATCGTTGTTGAGAGGAGAGAGAAATAAATTCTACACCCAAGGCTTTACAAATTTCCTGTAAGTATTCTTCTTGTATAGAGGCGCCGCAAGAAAATTCTCCTGATACGTGGATGGCGTATAAATCAAAAGGGGGGAAACCTCTTCCAGAAATTGCATGAAGCAAAAAGAGAAGGGTTAGACTATCCTTACCGCCGCTTAAGGCTATGGCAAGTTTTGTAACCCCATCCACCATGTGAAAATCAAATAATGCTTTGCGAAGGGTGCTTTCTAATTTCTTGCCAAGAGAAGTCCACGGAGGTTTTGGTATAGAAATAATCATAATGATTTTCAATTGTTCTAAAATTCGAAAAGATATAGGATTATAAACCCTAAAACTAAGCTTGTCAAGCTTAGAGACTGTCTCTGAATTAAGGATTGGACGATTTTCGAGATTATTTTGGCCGCTTTTCGATTAAAATGTTAGGGGTAATATACTATGTCGATATTACCCCTAACATTTAAAGTCGAAAATCGGCTCAAAAGAATCCGAAAATCGACAGAATCTTAATTCAGAGACAGTCTCTTAGAAGCTGAGAGTGATTATGGAAGAAAAAATTGGAAGAAATGATCCTTGCCCCTGTGGATCAGGGAAAAAATATAAAAACTGCTGCTTGTCTAAAAATCAAGAAGCAGAAAAGTCATTATTGGGTAAACGGAAAATTACGGTCAAATCACTGAGTGAGGCTAATCCGGGTCAACTTGCACCAAAAGAAAAAACAGAAGAACAATCTTCTCGAAAAGCTGTGGTTGACTATGCTGCCCTGATGGAGAGATCTTTTGGCGAGGCTTTGCATTCACATGAAGATAAACCACCTACACCACTGAATCCCGATCTTTACCTAAAAAAACCATCGGAATAAATTTGTTGTCTTCAAATCGATTGATTTGTTATAAAGTCTATTCTTTGCTGGCATAGCTCAACTGGTAGAGCACCCGACTTGTAATCGGACGGTTGTGGGTTCAAGTCCTACTGCCAGCATATCTGAGGGGGTGTCGCATAGCGGCAATTGCAAGGGACTGTAAATCCCTCGACTTCGGTCTCCGTTGGTTCGAGTCCAACCGCCCCCAAATTACTTTCTAGGCCATATTTCATCAAACAGTCTTGTTAGCTTAAGTTCCATCATGGGACGCTAGTGGGACAGCATTAATTAGCTTCTCCCAACACTTTTTATCTCTTAACTTCTTGTTCATTCATACTCTTTTCCTCCAATATGATGGAAAAGGATCATATTTCTGCCGTCAATGCGGCATTAAAGGCGATGGTATTCAATTTGCTCGAGATTTTTTAGGATATACTTTTCGACAAGCTCTAGACCAAATGGGGAAGATTTCCAATTTTTCTTTTGATCGTAGCAATTGTAGCAGTGTAGCAACACCTCTCCAATCAAAACAAAAAAAGGATCTGCAAAGATGGGAGAAGAAGGCTTCGGAATTTGTTCAGGGTGCTTGCCAACGATTGACCATGAGTGATGAAGGATTAAAAGAATTACAACGTCGTGGTTTCAAGGATAGCACGATTGTTTATTGGAGGTTGGGATTCAATCCCACTGAAAGATTTGATCATCAGGCTCTTGTAGTGCCAAGCCTAACACCGAAGATTGCAGCTCTTTAAGGCAAGCTTCGACCATTCTTTATGCTTTGGATTGGGACTTAGCGGGTAGAAAAGCTTTTGACTATTGGAGCTCGTTTCCAAATCTTAAGCCTTGGCCATCAGCACAAGGAAAAAGTCCTGGAGATGATTTTTTAGCACGAATCAACCTCAGGGATTGGGTCGTCTGTGGATTAACCGACACATAGATTGAAAATGGGTCAGTTAGCCAATGTATTTCGATAAATGGGAGTGTCCAATAATGACGCATTGGGGCTGGTATTGGCGTGTAAAGAAACGCCATCAACGAAAAGCTCTCTGTAGCAGCTTTCTTTGCCTTGATTCATTTCAGTTGTTCAAGAGCCATGACTGCTTGGGCTTTGAAATAAGAGCGACTTCCTATGAATTAATCGCCAAGTACAGGATTGATAAACTAGAAGTTTCAACAAGCCGTGGTTTCTATGTCATTCCAGTTGAAAAGCAGCCCTGTTTCTTTGGAGGCCAGCGCTACTTTTTTCATTGTCCTAAGTGTAATAAACGAATGCGAAAGCTCTACAGCTATGAAGGGGTCTTTTTATGCCGACAATGTTTGCATCTTGGCTACTATACGCAAATAGTCTCTCCAGCTACTCGCTACAGCTTAATGCAAGACAAAATTAAAGCTCAGCTCGAACAATCAGGAGGTTCCACTGGCTGCAAGCCTAAATGGATGAGGAAGCACACCTTTGCTAAGCTGCAAAATCGTTATTGGAAATATGATGGACTGAGAGAAGAGACTTTCGAACAAGAATTTTTACATTATGCTAGGCTGAAAATTTTACAAAGCAAAAAATATTGAAAATTTACTTTCTATCCTTCTCCTCTAAGTTAATTTTTTTTCCGTTAGCACAGTCTATAAGAGCTTTTACTAATTTTTCTTGTACACTCGACATTTCTAATTCAGATAATTTTAGTAATTTTTTGTTTAATGGATATAATAAATCATATAGGTGTATTTTGATGCCATCAGAGAAAAAACCTCTATTTGAAAAGTAGTTAGCTGTAATTTCAATTATTTTTGATGTTATTGTTTCGCTTTGCCTTATTTTTAAATTGCGTGTAGAAGGATGGTGTATTAAATAGGAAGAGATAGTCTCTTTTTCAGAAGGAAAAAGAAGCATCCCTGATGGCATTGACATGGTTTACCTAAATTATTGATTGGTTAATGAAAACAACATATTGTCTCTTGATTGGCTTTAAATATGAAGAGATTTTATCCAATAGATTAAAGTATGAGAAGAAACCTTTTGTTCACCCACATTTTTCCAATCTAGCATAAAAGACAAATTAGGATATGGTTTATAACCAATTCCACATCGTATAGATAAGGGTATTCTTTATAAACAATGTTTGATATTCTTGCTAGATCATCAGTAAATGGAATGATTTCCACTCCTTCGAAAGTTTTTAACTTCACTTCACCTCCAAAAATCGAGAAAAGTATGAGAAATTGGAGAAAAAATATTTTCAATAAGGTTGATTTCATAAATTCCTCATAGCAAACTTGATCTCTATAAAAGTTGTCATTAACTGTTGCCTAACATGTTCCATATTTGGCATATTTCAGGGAATGCATTTTCAACTTTCCAATGTCAGGTGAAGGACGAATGACAAAGAGAATTTTTATGATTGCTGGACCAAACGGTGCAGGTAAAACAACTACAGCAATGTCGTTTATATCCAGTGAGATGATAGACGAGTTTCTTAATGCAGATGAGATTGCACGAGGGCTTGCTCCATTGCATCCAGAAAGCATGTCCTTAACAGCTAGTAAATTAATGTTAATAAGGCTTAAAGAACTTCTTAATGCAAATAAGAATTTTGCCTTTGAAACTACGGTGCAGGAACAAATTATATCAAACATCTTAAGGAAGCCCAAGCAAAAGACTATGAAGTTCATCTCATGTTTTTATGGCTTCCTAGTTCAGCTTTAGCTGTTAAAAGGGTTGCCAAAAGAGTCGAACAGGGTGGTCATCACATCCCAGAAGACACAATAAGAAGGCGCTATTATGCAGGAATAAAAAACCTTATCACTCATTATCTACCTCTCGTAGATAGGGCACTTATTTTAGATAATTCAGTGGCAGGATCAACAAAAATAATCGCCAAGAAACATACAAAAGATGACCTGAAAGTAGAAGAATTAATTATTTGGAAAGAAATACAAGAGGTGGCTCATGCCAAGTAAGCATAAACGAGACATTGAGGAACTTTTATTGGAAGCTCACCAAAAGGGTGTAGAACAGGCAATAGACCTTTCTATTCGTACAGGAGTGCCACTGGTTGTGGAGGAAAACGGCAAAATCAAAGAGATCAAGCCGCAATACAAATATGTTCGAGTTCCAATTCATCCCACAAAAGTCAAATCGAATTCACGTAAAGTTAAGTGAATTCAGGGACAATGGTGGGACAATGACAAAAAATTAAAAAAGGCAATTTTAAACAATGCTTATCAATCCATGAATGGAATTAACATACTGAATACGAGGCTGATAAGCGTTGACTTGTATTGCTGAAGGTTGGATACCCTCAGACTGTAAATCCCTCGACTTCGGTCTCGTTGGTTTGAGTCCAACCGCC
>Ga0206975_1290_pt1 | contig 10180 bp, 9 predicted proteins | sample Alteio_BWOrgHeat_81_FD_152919 | JGI IMG/M metagenome (GOLD analysis project Ga0206975, IMG submission 152919) | Enriched cells from forest soil in Barre Woods Harvard Forest LTER site, Petersham, Massachusetts, United States -... | ecosystem: Environmental > Terrestrial > Soil > Temperate forest > O... | reverse complement strand
TACACGCTTGCGCCAAAACGACAGAGGCAGTCCGTTTCGCAATTAAAAATAGTCAAGAAAGCCTAAAAGCCTTATATAAGAAATATGCTATTTTAATCCAAAAACTGTTGCCAAATGGAAGAAACGTCAAGCACTAACTGATGCTCCTATGGGGCCTAAGAATGCAGGGTCTACAGTCCTTACTCTTGAAGAAGAAGCAGTTTGCATAGCATTCCGTAAGACTACATTATTGCCACTTGATGATTGTCTTTATTCACTCCAGGCCAGCATACCAAACCTTACTCGCTCTTCTTTACATAGACTTTTTAAGCGTTATGGCATCAGTCGTCTTCCAGAAATAGAGGGTGATAAAAAAACAAAAAAGAAATTCAAATCTTATCCAATTGGTTATTTCCATATAGATATTGCTGAAGTTAGTACTGAGGAAGGCAAACTTTATCTTTTTGTTGCTATTGATCGTACCTCAAAATTCGCCTATGTAGAACTTCTTGGAAAATATGACAAACTTGAAGCAGCACAGTTTTTACGTAACCTAATCAAGATAGTGCCTTATAAAGTTTATACAGTCCTTACTGATAAAATGGCATTCAGTTTACTAACCATGCACACCATAAGTATGCCTGGACACATATTTTTGATCGTGTCTGCAACGAAAATAATGTAGAACATCGCCTTACCAGAGTAAATCATCCATGGACTAACGGGTAAGTTGAACGTATGAATCGAACCATAAAAGAAGATACTGTAAAGCGATACTATTATGATAATCATCAGCAACTAAGGCAGCATTTTAATACCTTTATAAGTGCTTATAACTTTGCAAGGAGGCTGAAGACCCTTAAAGGCTTAACTCCCTATGAATTTATTATAAAAGCCTGGCAAACTAAACCAGAACGGTTTATAATAAATCCGCACCAGCATAATCTCGGACTAAACAGTTAGGGAACTTAACCTTATTATAGGCTAAGTTTAGAGTAGGGCAGGGGATAGCATAAATTATTATCGGTCGCGACCGCGACCGATAATACAAAGTGTCTAATGTGGTATAGTTATAAAAATTTTATAAGACTTTGTAGTACAGCCTTTGCACGACTTTTTTGTTCTTGTGTTAGTAAGCTAAGTCTGTTCTTTCCTATACAAACTTCTTCCTCTGAGGCTATTATACTTATTACTACTTTCTTTGTTGCATTTTTATGTTTTTGTATCGGGTTTTTTTTTAAGTATAAATTTAATACTTCTTTTTGTTTTTCACTAGAGGTTTTACATAAAATGCGTAAAAAATCCCTGTTGCTTATTCGTTCATGAAGAAGTATGCTTTGTACTTCTTCTGATATATTTTTTAGACCCATTGTTTCAACTACCGAAGATTTTGCTACCCCTAACTTTGTGGCTATTTCTTGTGTAGATTTACAGATATTATGTTCTAACAAGTTATTATATGCTTTCATTAGTTCAATAGGATGTAAATCTTCTCTTTGTATATTCTCTATTATGGCTATTTCTTCTGCTTTCAAAGCATTATGCAACACCATACACGGAACTGAGGTTAATCCTGCTAACTTAGCAGCCCTATACCTTCTTTCACCACTTATAATCTCATAATGTCCTTCCTTGCTTTCCGAAGGAATTACCGTTAGAGGTTGCCTTATCCCGTGTTCTTTAATTGTTTCTGCCAAGGACATTAGGCTATCTTCATCAAAGATCTTTCGTGCTTGGTTTTTATACGGTAAAAGCTTTACTATAGGAATATTATAATATTCTCCTTTATAATCTTCAGTATAGATACTACTCCTAAGCGGCTTTACAGGTTTCTGGGTAGGTTGTTCAACTATCCTAATTTTTGCTTCTTCTAACTTCATTGCTCATCCTTCTTTTTTGTTGAATGAAATATCATTTCTCTACCTAAGTCTTTAATATCTTCAATAGCAGGCGAATTTTTAGAACACCAGAAAAATACGGATTGCATTTTTTTGGATGAAATATTAATATCCTCGCATTTTCTTATTACAGAATTCATTAAGTAATCCTTATAGTTTGTTCTTAATGATCCTAACGTTTCTTGAGAAGTTGCTGTTTTTTGTTCATATTTATTAGCTATAATTTTTACGCTTATATTATACTCCATTATATTAGAAAAACTGTTAAGTTCTTCTATTAATATTTCTAAACCTTTTAAGCTAAAAGGTTGAGTTTCGCATACTATATTAAGCTCATCTGCAGCTAAGGTTGCGTTTCTGTTAATTGTACTAATAGTAGGGTTCGTATCAATAAAAATAAAATCATATTCTTCTTTAAGAGGCTCTAATAATTTTAAAAATACTCTTTCTCTATTTGGCATATTACTTAAAGTAGATTCTAGTCTAGTCAAAGATAGATTAGAGGGCAAGCAATCTAGCCCAGGGTATATCTCTTTAATTGCATCTCTTAACTCAGTCTTGTTAACAATAATATCATAAAGAGTTTGATAATCCCCATGTATATCTAATCCAAGGCAATAAGAAAGATGAGCTTGAGGGTCACAATCTATTGCTAATACTTTGAAACCACATAAAGCAAAAAAAGATGATATTTGATAACATATACTTGTTTTTCCTGTTCCACCTTTAAAATTAAAAAAAACCTGAGTCTTTTTTGTGGGTACTAGATTGTTGAATGCAATATTGTGTATGATTTCTCTTGTTGTATTATAACTATACTTTTTTCTTTTCTGTTCCCCTTCATTTTCTGAAACAAAGCTATGCTGACTAATATATCTACTTACTGTAGATGGCTGATTATCCGTGATATAACAAATAATAGACTGAGAGAAGAGATTTTGTATTTCTGTCATTGTTCCTTCCATGTTCAAAAAATAACCTAGCAACAAAATTTTAGAAAAAGTTATTTTTTTGTTGCATAAACAATTTTATTATGTTTTATTATTAAACACAATTTGAACAATGTAAAGTATTTTATGAAATTTTTAAAGATATAAACAAAAAAGCACTAAGATTCACATCTTAGTGCTTTGAACTGCTAAACAAATTATTATTTTGCTTAACGGGTCTGGTACATCTGTTAGTATACTATTTTATTAGTATTTTTCAAGATAATATTTGTCTTAGCTTCAATGAATTTAGGGAAGCTAACAAGTATGATATACTTTTATAAAGCTCTATTAGCGTTAAATATACGCCATAAATTGGTTATTCCTAAAAAGGTACAATTTATTATAAAGAGCTATATTTTGTCACATAAGGGAAAGAAAAATGACTAACTGTTTTTCTTTCCTGTCTGATAAACCTGAGAATCAATCTATAAGTCAATATAAGGTTTTGAACCACTGTTTTCATGACCTACAACAAAAACTTATATTTACAAACTTAATAAATAACAAGTCATATATACCTTTACCTAGTTGTTTATTTAACCATATTATCACTTCAGCTAATTTATCTTCACTGGAGAAACTTTATTATATATTTGCAGAAAGCCTTGCATCAGTTAGTGCCGCTGCCGGTAAACAAAGGGCTGTAGCACTGTCTTGCAATAAGTGGGCAGCTAAACTTAAATGCTCCAGGTCGCAAGTATTTGCCATGCAGAAAAAACTGGCAGGGCAGGGGTACTTCATTATTGAGAAAGATAAAAACAAACATTCTCAAAATAAACGTAACCTTATTATTCCTACTGTTCCTGACTCAGTCTTTGAACATTTATGCAACGCTCCTGAAAAATCAGGGGTTTCAAATTTACCTTATAATCCTACAGCTGAGTCAAAATTGGGATATTTATCCAGAACAAAACTATTTGTTCCACTAAATTATAAGCTTCTTTCTTTGATTGCTTCCTGTGACCACTTAAACCATTCCCAGAAAGTAATATGGTTGGACTTTTATACTATAGCTTTTAAAGTTTATGCAGCTTCTGGAAAAAACGCAGAATTTTTATTTTTTACTTCCTATCAGGATATGATAAAGCGCTATAGTCTTACTAAATCTGCTTTATCCAAGATAATTAATACATTTGAAAGTAATAATTTTGTTATTAAGAAGCGTTTTTTCCGGAAACGAGAACAGGAGCTTAATGACAGGCAAGATCAATCTATATGGCAAATTACCTTAACATTGCCCCCAATTATGGCATTACAGCTGTTAAGTACACAAGATCGTAAAAATATAACATTATCCAATAATGCCAATAAAAGTTTGATGTCTATTTATCAAGATGAGCATATTACTAATTCATATTCTGATATATATACGCAGGACGACCAAACCGAAGAAGAGTTTGTTGATGATTTGGTAGATGAGCTTGATGGAGCAGGGGAGGGGTGTGGTAACCTTGTTATGAAGCAAACATCTTCTGCTATTACAAGGCTTAATGCTCTTTCCAATGACTTTAACAGCATCTCTTCTTTACCTGGATTGCAAAGTAAAGTTTCCTGTACTGACCCTCAAATTGCTGCCTGTGAACTACATTTAAATAAAAACATTTTAATAAATATTTCTAATAATAACTTAGGAGAAAATTCCAAAGTTATTTTAAATGATTTTGTAAAAAGCTTTGATAAAGCCAACCAAGAAAAACAAAAAAGGAAGGCAAAAAGAGCAGAATATAATATTTGTTCCGAACTTATCAGGCAAACACTTAAGACTTTGCCAAAAGACAAGGCTGATAAAGCCAGACACTACGCCTATGCCTTAGTCTCACAAAAAAGAGCTAAAGGTTATGCTGAAAACTTAAGCAAACACGAGCTGGCTAAACAGTTAATATTTCATGCAGCAAGCTGGAGACCAAAAGGCTACAGCCATTTGTGCAAAGAAAAACAAATTGATATAGCATTGGCTTCTGCTTGGAAAGCCGTTGAAAACGGCACCTGGCAGGTTCCAATGAAATGGCAGAAGGCTCAGATATTACAAGATGAATTTGAATATTATAAGCAGAAATACAGGGAGACAGGTGTACTATCTACCTATGAGATAAGCGACTTGGAAAGGGTAGTAAGCAGCTTACTTGGAGGGAGCTATTATGGCATACTAATTCATGAGATTACCTCAAGTAATAAAGAACCAGAAAAAGTAGAGAAATCTATAAATGATCATACTTACAATCATTCTGAAGATTATAAACAACAAGCGGCGATTTTAGAAAATTGTTTTAATAAGGGAATAGTAAATGGTAATAGTGAAAGGCACCAGGCTGCCCTTGATAGTGCTTTATGTTTACCAAATGAGCCTTTTAGTTCCTCTATAGTTTCGGGCATTCTTGACAGAATTAAGATTTATAAAGAATAATTTATTTATGAAAGTCTCAATTGTGTTAATTTATAGTTTAGTGGCCTTTATCAAACTAGTAGTTAGTAATAATAAAGTAAAACGTTAATTAGTAGGTATTATTATGGATATGGAGGATGAAAAAATTAACCCTGAAGAGTTACGGTTATATACGTCAATTGATGATTCTTCAGATGAAGAAGATTCAGTAGAAGGTTACGATATTCAAGCAAAATTTAAAAAATACATAGACTATATCAGAGAAGGTGAAGACAGTAATTACGAAGAAAAGTTAGAAGGATATATGGTAGGTATAGATACTGCTTTATCATTTGTAACACATGCAACAGGCATATATGCATTATATAGCCTCCCGGTCCAAAAAAGATATTATGAATTAAAAAAAGATAAGCTACGAACTAAGCTATATTTGAAGGGAGATGAAGAAATAAATAATGACATAGAAGCTAGTATAAATAAGATAAAACATTACTCTAGTTGGTGTAAAGATCGTGATCCTATTAAAACTAGAATAGTAGAAACCGGCTTTGATATAATGAGAATAAAAACTAGTGCGAAAATTACAAAGAACAAAGTTAAATACTGTTCATCATACATTAAGGAGCATAACCTCGGTGAGATGGGGGATGATTATATTTACTCTATATTTAAAAAACTATGGTTTAGATCCCCAGAAAATAAACAATTTTATTAATAACGTTCATCTTCCTCATCCTTTAAGTGGGCATATAAGATTAGGGTATAATATTAAAAATGGGTACAAGCTTGAAATATACACAAATCAAAAAAATCTAGAACAAGATAAACTCTATATTAGATATTTAGAAAAGCAAGATAAATTAGAATATAAAGTTGATGGTATAAAAAAATGGCAATCATTGGACTTAGGTCCAGATAATCCATCATTTGTTGGTATAAAAGATGCCATAGAACGTGGTATGAGTATTACCTCAAATGATAAGGAGATTGTATTTAAAATTTTGTCTAATGAAAATTATGGCCCTAACTTTTATTCCTCAAGAAAAACTTTGGATAACCCACATTTTGACTTATCTTTAATACCCGAAGAAAACTTTGTAGTTGAGTTTTTGGCTCATCTTAGACTTCATAATAGATCTGAAAAAAGGCACCTAAATAACAAGGAAATTTGTAAAGATATTAGCTGGAAGATTTTTGATGCCGAAGAAAATATAGTCCGTATTAACAATCAAACTGATTGGTACAAAAAAGGGTGCCGAAATGAAATAGTATATTTTGATGACAGTAAAGAATGGTATTCGTACCGAGATGTGTGGGATGAATATGGGGAACAACTTAACGATCAACAAATTTTAGGGGAAGGGGATAACGCCCAAATCAACCTTAACTTTTGTAACATATTAACAGAGACCCGTATTAACATCAAAAAAGCTACTGAAAAATTGCCAGGACTTTTACCTTTTTGGTATCTCTCTTTTGGATGCGAAGTTATAAGGAATCCTGCCGCCATTATTCATTTTAATATGGTTCTAGACCTAATTCAATCTGGCAGTGTAAGTAATGGTGTAGAGGTAATAGATATGATACCAATGTCAGCCAGTGATTCTATAAATCCAGCTATGAAACTTAATAAACTTTATGCTGAATATATGCCACATGATTATTCGTATAACCTAGGGCATTATGTTTATAATAAACCAGAAATAGAAAGTTTAATAAAAAGAGAGGCCCAAATTACCAAAGAATGGCTTAAATTAAAATTAGGGGAAGTTGACTTTGGAGACTTAGTGGAAAGGTATGACGCTGACCCTAGTGAAGTTGTTGCAGAAGTGTGGGATTGTGTATCGAAATCATTTAAGGACTGGGAGTTAGGTTGTCTCGGAGAAAATTTAGGTGCTTTTGAGTATATAGAATTTTAGCTATATAAATTGAGTTAGCATAGGAGGAGGGGTATTGTTTTCAGCAGAAAAAATGAGTACAAGTCTACACAGTCATGATTTGAGAGAAAAGATAAAAAAGTTTTATTGCTTCATCTGTCTGAAAATTATAGCCACATCGAAACAAAAGCCAACTCAAGAAGACAGATTATCTACTCTTGAATATTCGGCTAAATATCGTACAAAAGCATTGCCAATTGGTCCATTCCGGTGTTTTGCTACCAGGATTTCTGCCATATTTTTTACTTTGCTCATATGCTCAATCCAAAGCTGATATTTATCGGTATTAGGTGAGGGCATTTCCCTTGCTAGATAATATTCTTCACGGTATAAAAACATCACTATGTCGGCATCTTGTTCAATAGAGCCGGATTCCCTTAAATCTGAGAGCATAGGTTTTTTATCCGCTCGTTGTTCTACGGCTCTAGATAATTGTGATAAGGCGATAACTGGAATATTGAGCTCCTTAGCTATTGCTTTTAGCCCTTGGGTAATCTCTGAGACTTCTAATACTCGGTTATCTATGTTACTTATTCCTTTTACCAGTTGCAAATAATCAACAAACAATATTCCAAGATTATGTCGACGTTTTAAGTTTCTGGCTCTGGTACGGACAGCCGAAATTGATAAAAGAGGAGTATCATCTATATAAAGCGGTAATCTACCGAACTCTTCAGCTGCTTGACGTAATTTATTGTAATCGCTTTCTTTAAGTTGACCTTTTTTAAGGTCTTGTTGTAATACTCCAGACATTAGTGCTAATGCTCTGGTTACTAACTGTTCAGTAGACATTTCCAAGGAAAAAAAGCCTACAGAAAAGGGAATTCCTTTATCTTCGGATTCTTGGTGCCTTCTTAAAAAGGTTTTACAGGCATTTAAGGCAAAATTCATGGCAAAAGCCGTTTTACCCATAGAAGGACGTCCTGCTACTATTACAAGATCAGAATTTTGAAAACCCGACAATATATCGTCAAGATTGGCAAGACCAGAAGAAATGCCGATTATATGGTCGGTACTTTTTATAGATTTGTCAATAATATCCATTGTCTGCAATACTGCAGTCTCTGCTTTGACAAAACCTTGTCCGGGCATTCCGTCAACAGCCAGATTAAACAGCTTATTTTCTGCTTGTTCGATTTGTTCCTTTGAGTCTATCTCGCTGGGTTTATAAGCTTTACTAAGGACTTCCTCAGCTATTTCAATTAAATGTCTCTTAACAGCAAGGTCGTATATTACCTTGCCGTAATCATGGGGGCTGTTTAATATTGCCGTTACCGCCACAGCCGTTAATTGGCCAAGGTAACCTATGCCGCCGGCTTCAACAAATATCTCGTCGTTAGTAAACATGTTGTTCAAAGTAATAGGGTCGGCGGTTACTCCTTTATCTACTAGAGTTACTATGGATTGATAAATTTTTTGATGTAAATTATTAAAAAAATGCCTTGGCAGTAAGAATTCACGGACTTTATCCAAATGTCCGTTATTAGTTAGGATACAGCCGAGCAAGCTTTGTTCGGCTTTTACATTGGAGGGGAGGGCCCTGGCTAGTCCGTCCTGTGGCAGTTCTTGTGTGTTTATATTCGCAGTATTTGCTGTTTGTTTCATATTTCTAGTTTTAATATGTCCCATAATCTAACTAACGTATCATAACAAGAATTTACGTTTTGAATAGTTTAAATTCAAATCATTACTATACATTTGCTCGATAGTTATTAGGACTCTACAGTTGTGGTAGATAGCAGCCTGAGAACTGAGCATATCTTGTTGTAAGAGTTTTTCTGCTTTGCTTAGCGTAATTTGTCCGTTTGGTTGTATTTGATCATAATCTGTTAATGAGGTTATTTAGGACAAGATTATATGCATCGTCAAAATCCCATTCTGTTTTATAAGGGAGAAGGACATTCATATCCTCACGAAAGTCTCTGTTCAGTTTTTTTAGCTCCAGGTTTTTACGGAATAATTCTGCAGAAATTAGCAGGCCGTCATTGGCACAATATTGCCGGAAAATATCTATTATTGAATCTGTTTCCACAAGATCATGTTTGAGTACATACCATAAGTCAAAAAGGTCACGGCCTTTTCTGCGCTGATAAAAAGCCCGTATTTTAGTAGCAATTAGTTCTGCAGGTTCATAAGTCTGAATTTGACAGGAGCCGCTAAACCATTCAGATTTAACAGAGAAAGGTTCATATCTTAAAGGTAATGCCCGGAAATGTTCGGTAGTATTAATTTCTACCTTGAGTTTAACCGGAAACCCGTCAATATTTTTGTATTGATAAAATAGCTTAAAGCCCCTGGTGCCGGCTTTCCATTTTGGGTCGCCAAGCCAGGGATTTAAAACTCCTCTTATTTTCTCAATCGTTGCGCCTATCGGCTCGGCTCTTTTCTGGACAAAATCAATGTCCTCACTGTAACGCGCCGGCGGTTTGATAAAAAGCTTGTTTAAGGCGGTGCCGCCCCGAAAGATAAGTGAGTCGGCTATGTGACTGTCCTGATACAGGCATACAAGAGCTTTTGAAATCACTAAATCCTGTTCAACCTGGCCCGGTGTCTGCCATTTAACATTTTCACGCCAGCTTACGATAAAACTTTCAGGTATCATAAATCACCTTCTATGGTAGTATTTTCAATAATTTTCCATTTTTTACATCCAGGATAACCGGTTTTAGGAATTTCCGAGGCGAGCGGCACAAGTAACAGGGTTTTTTGTCCCAGATAGCTTTGTAGCCCGTCAATGATCTGCATCTTTTTTTCTTCATTCATGGCATCAATTTTCTCCAAAATAAAGCCAAGGCGCTGTAGCCATGCCCGTTCTCCTGTTTTTGCAGCAAACTCTATTAGTCTGCTACAATCCACGGCATCAATTAATTCACTTAATACAGTGGCAATATGATTTAAGCCACCACTTCTTGAAGGATAATTAAACAGGTCATAGACCGTCAACTCAGGGCTGGATACTTTCAGATAGCCGCTCGGAACAGTGAAATCCCG
>Ga0206975_1289_pt1 | contig 10184 bp, 6 predicted proteins | sample Alteio_BWOrgHeat_81_FD_152919 | JGI IMG/M metagenome (GOLD analysis project Ga0206975, IMG submission 152919) | Enriched cells from forest soil in Barre Woods Harvard Forest LTER site, Petersham, Massachusetts, United States -... | ecosystem: Environmental > Terrestrial > Soil > Temperate forest > O... | reverse complement strand
TCCGAAATAGACCCTTATTTAAAAGATTATTTTATTTTATACAAGTCAAAGGATATTGTAAGTGGTGATTTTTATTTTTTCTCAGACAAACACGCGGAGGGTGAAAAGAGAATAATTATTGCCGCGGCAGATTGTACAGGTCATGGCGTTCCCGGAGCTTTTATGAGTATGATAGGGAATGAAAAATTAAAGGACGCTGTAGATATTACTCATAAACCCAACGAGATAATTAAAGAATTGAACATCGGCTTAAAAGGCGCACTGCGGCAATCCGGAGAAACGGGTACCCGTGATGGCATGGACATTTCGATCCTGACATTACCAACAAATTATTATCAGTTAAATACGGTTAACATTGAATATGCAGGAGCTAACAGGCCGTTATGGGTAATAAAAAAGAATGCTAATGATGTATTAGAATATAAAGCCACAAAAAACGCGGTTGGCGGGTTAACCGCCGATAGCCAGGAATTCGCATTGAATGAATTAACCTTTGAAAAAAATGACACGTTGTATTTATTTTCAGACGGTTATGCCGATCAATTTGGCGGGGAAAACGCTAAAAAAATGATGACTAAACGTTTTAAAGATATTCTTTTGAAAATAAATAAAATGCCATTACCTGATCAGAAGGAATACCTCATGAATTTTTTCGAAGAATGGAAAGGTGACAATGAACAGGTGGATGATATTTTGGTGATAGGGATTAGGTTGTAATTTCTTTATACGATTTTTTTTAGATGCTTTCGATAATCAAAAAAACTATCCACCCATTTTCAGGGTCAGATCAACTAAGCGATTAGAGTAACCCCATTCATTATCGTACCAACCTATAATTTTTACAAGATTGCCCACAACGCTTGTAAATTCAGCGTCGTAAAGCACACTGTGAGGATTTCCGATAACATCAACACTTACTACCGGATCTTCAGTATATTCTAAAATTCCTTTTAAATATGTTTCCGACGCTAATTTGTATGCTTCGTTAATTTGTTTTGGACTTGGTATTTTTGTAAGCACGCAGGTAATATCGGTCAAAGAACCATCCGGCACAGGAACTCTCATGCCACACCCTCCGATTTTACCTTCCAGTTCTGGAAATATTTTTGTTATGGCTTTGGCCGCACCTGTTGATGTAGGAATAATACTTAAGGCTGCGGCACGTGCTCTTCTTAAGTCTTTATGAGGCGCATCGTGTAATCGCTGATCGCTTGTATAGGAGTGAACCGTGGTAATAAAAGCTTCTTCTATACCAAATTGTTCAAGCACTTTAAGCATTGGAGCCGCGCAGTTGGTTGTGCAACTCGCGTTTGAAACAATAACATCATCTTTATTTAAAAGGTTATCATTAACACCAATAACCAGGGTTTTAATATCATCATCTTTTGCCGGAGCTGATAAAATAACTTTTTTGCTTCCGGCAGTTAAATGTTTTTTGGCACTCTGGGTATCTAAAAATAATCCGGTGCTTTCAATTACAACATCTATATTATTCTCTTTCCAGGGTAATAAAGCCGGATCTTTTGAAGAAACAATTTTAATCTTTTTTCCATTTACAATTAAATTATTTCCTTCTGTTTTTATTTCTCCGTCAAATTTTCCATGAACGGAATCGTATTTTAAAAGATATGCCAGGGTTTCAGTATCAGTAATATCATTAATGGCAATAATTTCAATAGCAGGATTATTTATGGCGTTTCTTAAATAAACACGGCCAATTCTGCCAAATCCATTTATAGCAACTTTTGTTTTACTCATTTTATTTTTTATTATGTTTGTTATCGTAAGGTGATTTTTTGTGCGTTTTCATATCGTACAAAAACCAATGCCCTTCATTCATCATTAACAATTCTTCTTCTTTATACAAATAAATTTCCTGGGCATATTCAACTTTTTCTTCTTTTGTTTTAATATTATAAATAATCAGATATTCTTTTGGAGAATATATTTTATGAACTATGAATTCTTTTGTAGCAAGTTCAATATGTTTTTTATAGGCGGCTATTTTTTCTCCTTTGTAATTAAAAACATCGTCTTCACTATTTGGCCCTTGCCCGGTAGTGCATGCAATAATTAAAGAATCCCTGCTATTAACTTTTATGTGTGAAAAAACAAAGGGAATAATTTCCTCTTCTTTCTTGTTTATTAATCCGCTTAACAAAGCGTTTCCTTCATTTTTATTTTCGGCTATCAAAAATTCCGGTTCGCTGCTAAAATAAATCTCATCATAACCTTTACTTGTAATCTGCGTAAAATTTTTATAAACCAAATGTTTGTGATTCTTTACAGCGACTGTCATGTAATTGTTATTATTTAAATATTGGCTAACGCTGTTTTTATGCAAACTAAAAATGCTACAAGTATCGGTCCCAAATTGTTTAATAATAAGGCGATCATTATTTTTATTAAGATAATTGCAATTAAAAGTAATGCTTGGTGTTTTTATGTATTTATTCGGATTGGCGCCTTTAATTTTGGCGCAGGCAAGGCAAACTTTAGAAGTGCTGTCAAAATTAAAAATTGTATCGTAAACAGGTTTAATTATTACTTTATCATTTTCTTTAATTCCCCATTTACCGTTTTCCTTATATGTTTTGGTTTGCGAAAATGAATAATTAATTATTAAGCAAATAAAAATATATAGAAAATGTTTGAGCACTAAGAAAGAAAACTAAGTAGTTGTTTAGGTTTATAAATTTTAGTCTTTAATTATTCTGTAAACAGAATGCATATTGTCATTTGTTAAGCTGATAAAATAAATTCCCTTACTTATGGAAGATAGATTAATTGTTTCTTGCAATTCCGATCGGTTAAGATAATTATTCGTTAATATAATTTTTCCTAAAACATCTGTTATTTTCAAAATGGTTTGCGAAGAACTGTTTAAATTATTTGCAGTGATATTAAATTCGTTAGTAAACGGACTGGGCCACACCATTAAATTAACCGGATTATTTTTTGATATTTCCCTGATCCCATCCGTGTTGCTGATTGTAAAATCATTATCACTTATATCATAAAATATTTTTCCTTTTCCTTCTATTTTAATCCTGCATGTTGTAACCGCTGAAGTTAGGGATGGAACGGAAATTATTTCAGATCCATCATTAGGCGTTGAGTTTAACATTATACTATAAGTTAAACCGCTATCATACGAAATTGAAATTTTAACAGTATCGCAACTAATCGGTGCCAAATTAGTGTTATTCACATTCCAGGTAATTGTTTTTTGTCCGAATAAATACCATGTGATCGCAGGTAAAGTTGGATATGTAAGAACAAAAGGACCCGAAGAATCAACAGTAACAGTATTAATTGCGGAACAAACGCCGCCACCGCCCATTTTATTATCTCTTGCTGTTAACCTAAAATGCAAAATTTGCACACTATCAGTTACATACTCTCCTCTTGTATTAGTATAATTACCTGCGGCAACCACAGTACTATTTGGAAAAGAACGGCTGGGAGTAATTACAGGATTATATGATCTGTAATAAGGCCTGCGTGTTGAATTCCAGGCCCCACCGGAAGTTCCGATATCTGTTTCTTCCCATGAATAAGTAAGCGCATCTCCATCAGGATCAGTAGCACTACCTGTTAAAATATATGCTGTAGATTTTGGAACAATAAAATTACCCGAACCTGTAACGAGTGGCGGATGATTACTTGTTGTGGTAGTTACCGGGCATGAATTACCATTAACACTGTTTACATAACTTACAATTTCATCATAACTTATCGCATGAAAATATGCAATGCTGTGAGGTGCCAAATCATCTGAGTTACAAATTCCGGCGTAAGCCATAATAGTAACGCCACTTCCGGGTTCAACAGATGTAGATGCGTTTCGATTGCCACCACCACAAGAACCTGTTATAGAATTAAATGTGTGGTTGCCGCCAAACTGATGTCCCATTTCGTGAGCTACATAATCAATATCATAAGGATCACCTACAGGATTTGAATCTCCTGTAACACCGCTTGCTTTTTGGCTTCCGATGCAAACGACTCCCACGCTGGCTAAACCACCCGCGCCAGTACTAAAAGTATGGCCAATATCATAATTTGCAGAACCAATAGTGTTTGTTATTACTGTTTGACTTTCGTTTATTAGTGTATTAGAATTATTATTTCCACTAAAAGGATCGGTAAGTGAGTTTGTAAACACAACAAGCGTTTCGCTTGCCACTAACATTAAACGCACTGCAACTTCTGTTTCATACACACCATCCACACGATTAACACTGGTTACAATTTTTGCAAGAGTTTGAGCAACGGTGGGGGCCGTAAATCCTGTAGCGGCAACCGCATATTCTCCTGTACATGCAACAGCTAACCTATAGGTTCGCAATTGGGCGCCTACACATACCGCGGATAAAACTCTACTTTCGTTTTCTCCTTTTTTTTTAGGAGTAACAGAACCCTCTTGTGAGCTTTCGTTATTTTTAAGTACCCCAACTTCCGGGATTTTTTGTGAAGGGTCTTTAATAAAATCGGTTGTATAATAAGTTATGTAATCAGTTGTATTGCCAACGCCATAAGGATCAACAAAAAAATCACCATTATTAACAGTTCGTATCATTCCATGAAAACCAAATTCGTTCCAATCTAATTTTCCATTGGCATAAGGATCATCAATTCCTTTAATACTAAATGTTTTCATATCTGGAAATTGGTTCGCTAATCCTGATTCCATAATCGGACTTTCAACAACTCTAAATTGTTGCATAGTTCCATTAGGCAAGGGTAAAGTAATTATACATGTACTCTGATTGATCTGAACCTGTTTTTCAAGCGGGGCCGAAAATAGTTTATCTTTTAATGAGGTTCCGTTTAATTTAAAAGTTAAATACTTTTGAGGAATAATTTGACGTTTGCCGCTAAGCCGAATTTCCGATTCTTTACTTGCGGACCAAAATCCATCAGTATTATTTTGTACGGTATAATTAGCCGCATTTAATAAACCAGCAACAATTAATAAGAGTTTATTCATTACATGTCTTTTGCTTTACCAAATGTATGAAAATTGGCACTTTCTATCAATAAATAGTGTATTATTATTTATTTAGGCGTATGAGCCCCTTTCATAGCCCTATTGTGACTAATGTCTTTTATCAATACCCCACATCATTTTATCACGAAGTGTTTTAAAGAAGTGCTGGCCTTCCAAATTTACCATGTTAAATCTAAAATCCGCCTTTTTTACTTTTATTTCAACATCCGCGGGTATTTGTGCGTTTCTTGAATCCAATGAAATATTAAAACTGTCGCTTCGGCCTTCTATTTTGAAACTGATTTGTTTATTATTTGAAATAACAATTGGCCGTACATTTAAATTATGTGGGGCAATTGGAGTAAGAATAAAACTTTCCGCGTCAGGTATCATTATTGGCCCCCCACAACTTAGGGAATAGGCGGTTGAACCGGTGGATGTAGAAACTATCAATCCATCTGCAAAATAAGAATTCAAAAAAACACCATCTATATAAGTATCAATATTAATCATGGCACTGCTGTCCTTTTTATGAATCGTAAATTCGTTCAAAGCATAATTTACTCCATCAAAGCAATCATTGCACCCGGTTATTTCAATTAACTCACGTTTATCTAATGTAAACTTTTCTTTAGTTAATTTTTTTATTGATTTTTTGAGATCTGTTTTATTTACAGAAGCTAAAAAACCCAACCGGCCTGTATTTACACCTAAAACCGGAATACCCGATTTTCTTACCAATACAAGTGTTTCCAGCATGGTTCCATCTCCACCTAATGAAATAACATAATCCGCTTTAGAAATGAGCTCTTCAGAATTAGCAAAAGTGTTTAGTTTTAAACTGAAATTGTTTCCTGATTTAAGATAATCGTAATAAGATTCATGAACTATCAGATCTATTTTCTCATTTTTTAAATAACTATAAATCTGCTCAACATATTTTGGGTCGTTGTCTTTTGTTGAACGGGCATAAACTGCAATAGTCATATTATTTCCCTTAAGGTATCCGAATTCTTAGTCAAAGATATAATTTTATCCTGTATTTTCAGAAGCTGTTTAAATTTTAATCCCCCTCAATTAGTTGCTTTCTTCATACCTAAATATTAATTTCACCCAAATAATATAAGGTTTATGCTTGAAAGCCCCTTACATGAGCATCATTTGTTACGATATTTGGTTGAAATTATCAACCAGCCTTATTTAAGTTATGAAGCCACCGCCTTAATTAGTTTTTTTGATGAAAACAACAAAAAGGTTACAATGTATAAATACGGAGTAATTAGCGAAGAGGCTATTTTTAAAAAAATTGATGAAGGCGAAACGTTAAATCTGAATAACGCTTATATAAAAAATTTTTCACTTACTAATTACAGAACAAATAAAGGGTTTGACGACCACGTTCATATTCAGCTGAAAAACTTCAGCGCTAAAAAAGCTTTTTTTGATTGCGACATTACCAATGATTTTAGCTATGGCGAGTTTTTGGGAAATAAAATAACATTTGAATCCGCGATTTTCGGAAATGGAAACACTAATTTTTTTAATGCTAATTTTAATCATTGCGAAGTAAGTTTTAAAAAATCGAAATTCGGAAGTGGCAGCACAAGTTTTAAATCTGTAAAGTTTGGCGATGGCTCCATTACTTTTAACAATACAAATTTCGGAACAGGAAATTTAAGTTTTGTAGATGCCGATTTTAGCAATGGAAACGTTGATTTTAAGAACACTTATTTTGGTGATGGAAATGTTGATTTTAAATTTGCAAGATTTTCAAATGGCGATATTAGCTTTGAACGTGCCAGTTTCGGTAACGGAAAAAAAGATTTTAAGAATGTAGAATTTGGCGGTGGAAAGATTGATTTCAGAAGAATTTCATTTAATGATGGCGATGTGTCTTTTGAAGGAGTTGAGTTTGGAAACGGAAAAGTTAGTTTCAGAAGCTCTGAATTTAAACACGGCCGTAAATCATTTCATTTATCGGATTTTGCAGATGGTGAAGCGCAATTTGATTATGTTGATTTTGGATCGGGAGAATTGAGTTTCAACAAAGCGAAAGTAGGCGATATTTCCTTTTCAGGATGTCATTTAAACTGTTATACCGATTTGCGTTTTGGAGAATGTAAACTGATAGACCTGAGCAACACAATTGTTCGCGATATATTGGATGTAAAACCCGAAAGTGAGCAGGTTATTATAAAGGAAATGAATTTGGTTGGGATGCGCATTTTAGGAAGAATTTTTATTGATTGGCGTTCCAACAATGTGGATGAATTGATTTATAGCCAAAAAAAAACTTCGCTGTTTCAAAAGGCCGAACAGTTCAGAATTTTAAAGGAAAACTTTAGAAATAACGGTCAGTATGATGACGAGGATGCGTCTTATGTTGAATTTAAACGTTGTGAAGCCAAAGCAAAATTAACGAGCTTCGGTAATAACAAAGCAAAAAAATTCCTGGTAGGTTACCCAAATTATTATTTTCAAATGTATGTGTTTGACTATATTGGTCGTTATGCAACTGATCCTATAAGAGTACTGGCAAACATGCTTTTATCTTTTTCGGGCTTTAGCTTAATATATTTTGTGTTCAGTGTTTCAGATTCACTCAATAAAATAGGACACGTGGTTGCGGGTGGTACCGAAACAATGCCTTTAAATAACGAAAACATGAGCACTTTGCATGCTTTTGGCGATTGTCTTTATTACAGCGGAATCACTTTTTTCACTATCGGTTATGGAGATTATTTTGCAAATGGTATATTAAAACCGGTTGCGGTATTTGAAGGGTTTAGCGGAGTATTTTTAATGAGTTATTTTACGGTTGCCTTTGTAAGAAAAATTTTGAGATGATTTTTAATCTTTGTTGGTAACCCGGATTATGTGGCTTTTAAACTATTCTAATATATTAACTGCCCCATTGTTTTTTAATTACAAGATCTGTTGAATCTCTTATAACAATTGTTCTTTCCCACATTTTTTGAAAGTATGTTTTATACTGACGATTTAGTTGGGAAAAATTTTCAGAGTATTCACTTGCTTTCGCAATGCCTTCAAGATGACGATTAAAACCAATAACTCCTTTAATGGAATATTTTAGGGAATCAATATGCAGAATTAATTTTCCGTGGTAATTAAGATCAAGCGTTTGCGTACAAGAAGCTGAATAGTATGCAAAAATGCTCTCGCCTTTATCATTTTCGTCAATGTCGGTGATTTTTAATGTGCCAGGGAGATATTTCATCCACACATCACAATTGGAAAATCGAAAATCATTAAGAGCCCAGTAAATTTTCCATTTTTTGATTTCCTGGTTGTAGATATAATGATAGGCAAATAATTCGGCTACTTCACTGTCATCTTTATCTTCAACATATTTTCTCATCCCTGGTTTTATTTCTTTCCAAAAATACTGAGGCAATTCTGAAATAATAAAGATATTTTCACCTCTTTTATCTTTCCAATAAACAGCCTCTTTAAAAGTTCCCTGCCAGGGCGTTAATTTGGAATCGGGTGTATAATTGTATGTAATAGATTTATCTAACCACAGAGTTGTAGTGGTCGATTTGGCCAAAGTAGCAGGCGTAATGCTTTTTAGGAGGCCCGCCTTTTGTTCAGGTGGTTGTGTACAAGCAAACAAAAAAATAAGTGTGCAAAATATGAATATGGTTTTCACTTGTTTTCCCGAATTGTGTTGAATCATACTTCTCACTTAATAGAACATAAGCATAAAACACAAATGTAAAGTTTAAAAGTACCCCCACCAAGAATCCCCGCCTGAATGAGGCAGTCGGGCAGGGAACCTGGATTCAAAGTTTAAGAAAATCCGTTCTATACTCGCCCGAACGATTGTATTTATGCTTAAATATTTATCTTCATAAAGAAAAAAAATTATTTTAAAAGTACCCCCACCAAGAATCGAACTTGGATTTAAAGTTTAGGAAACTTCCGTTCTATCCATTGAACTACAGGGGCATTTTACATTAATTGAGCCCACAAAAGTAGTAAAATAAAAGTTATTGTTTTACAATCTTTTTTGATAGCAGTTCACTACCTGAAATGCTGAGCACTTTTACAGAATATACCCCATTTGCATAAGGCTTAAGATCAATTGAAGTATCAGATTCAAAAGTTTTTTCTAAAATTAATTTCCCGGTTATATCGCTTACCTGAACCTTAACAGTTTTATTGGAAGAGTTATTGATATTTAAAATTCCGTTTGTAGGATTTGGTCCCATTTTAATTTCTGATGGATCTAAAGTTATTTCTTCAATGCCAACTAACGATGCGTCGTGAGTTGGTCCTATAAGGTTATTAATAATCCAGTTATTAGGGTCGCAGGCAATTCCGGTACCAGTACCTGAAATAGTAAATGAATATGTTTCGGTGGTATTCGAATGCATTACCCTAACTATTGTATCAGGCGCGCCCGTACGAGTAATTTTATATTCTATCGGACTAATAAATAAAGGCACACTGCTTGGAGTACTTGTACTTTGTATGCTTTGGATATAACAGATGCTGCCAACAAAATTGTATGTAACCGTAAATATCGGGTAACCTTCGCCGTAATACCATTGATTAAAAAACTGCGTGGCATTTATTCCCGTTTGTGTTTGATAATAATTTTTAAAATCTATGGCTGAAGCTGTACTGTTTTTATACGTGCTTTGAAATCCTCTTAAAGTATTAAACCATAAAGAATCGTTATTTGTAACAAAACGTAACGTGTGAATTATAGATCCTCCTTTATCATAAGTTAACCTTGAATCAAAAATTCTTAGGGCGTTTAAAGTATCTGTAAAATAAATGCTTCCTCCCGGTTGGCTCATTACGCTATTGTGAGCCGTATTTAAATTTGGAGCGAAGTTTACATTATCCAAATATTGTGCAACAAGATGTTCGGTATATGCAGCAAATCCTTCATTCATCCATATATCTCCCCAGCTTTTACAGGTTACATTATCCCCCCACCATTGGTGTCCTAATTCGTGAGCATCCACATAATAATCAAAAAACCCAAGGCTGGTCATAGTCTGATGTTCCATACCACCGCCAAAAGGCGCCATGGAGTGTCCGTATTTTTCTTTATAAAAAGGATACATGCCATACATTTTACTTTCAAATTCGAGTACCTGGGGCATTTTATCCAATTGAATTTTTTGTGTGTTTATCCAACTCAAATTATTTATTGCCC
>Ga0206975_1187_pt2 | contig 10419 bp, 11 predicted proteins | sample Alteio_BWOrgHeat_81_FD_152919 | JGI IMG/M metagenome (GOLD analysis project Ga0206975, IMG submission 152919) | Enriched cells from forest soil in Barre Woods Harvard Forest LTER site, Petersham, Massachusetts, United States -... | ecosystem: Environmental > Terrestrial > Soil > Temperate forest >... | reverse complement strand
CATCGAGGACAGTTAGCAGTGCTTGCCATAGAATTTTAAAACTCTGGCATTTCGCGGCCGAGCGGTTAGATCCGGCCGCGGACCCTTCACGGATTTTACCCATGGAGGGATTGCGTGGATTCGCGGTATTCCTGGTGTTCTTGGTGCATTGGCATGCCGTGTTCTCTGGCTACTGTGCTCGAACAACCCTGTCGTTTCAACTCTCCGAGTACGGATCTGCAATTGGAAACGTCGGAGTGGATTTGTTTTTTATTCTCAGTGGATATCTGATATACGGTGGGATACTCCGTAAGCGCATGGGACTGGGCGAATTTCTCTTCCGACGCTTCAAAAGGATTTACCCTGCGTTCATCTGCGTTTTGGCGATTTATTTGGTTCTCTCATTATGTGAACCTTCAATAGCTAAGGTTTCTCTGCACGAGTCCCACGTGTTGCCCTATCTGGTGGAGAACCTCTTTCTGCTTCCGGGTATGCTTCCGATAGTTCCAATTGTCACGGTAGCCTGGTCGCTCAGTTACGAGGTATATTTTTATGTCAGTTTGCCGATTACGGTCTCGTTTCTCGGGATGAGAAACTGGCCAGTTAGGTGTAGGGTGATGCTGCTATCCGTTGGTGGATTGGCTTATGCCGCTATGGTGGGAATCGGTTATTCCGACCACGTCCGCATGCTGATGTTTGTTGCGGGCATGTTGCTTTATGAGACGATAACAGGCCGATACTTAAATGTTTATCTTGGTGCCATTGGTGAGTTCGCTACGATCGGGATGTTCGTACTGGCGCTTCATTTCGCCGCTTTGATTCAACTTAAACCAGATGAGCTGAGTATTCTTCCCGGACTACCGAACTGGCTGCCGGTATACCGCACGTTGACGCTCGCTGTCGCCGGAGCATTATTTACCTTCTACTCTTTCAACTTTGATGGTCTCCTCAACCGAGCTTTCAGCTTTGCACCGCTTCGTTGGCTTGGAAATATGAGTTATTCGTATTACTTGACTCACGGTCTGGCTCTGCACGTCTTTGCTACATTTGCGCGTTGGGCTTTGCCTCGCCATACGAATGTCGCCTTGGGCTTTTGGTTTCTCTTGGTTCCAGCATTTCTATTCACACTGGTGGCGTCAGCGATACTGTTCGTATTGGTAGAGACGCCTCTGTCGCTGACCCGGTCCGTGACACATGTGCAGAGGCGAGCTGCAACGTTTGGTTAATGTTCACTTTCTATCGAAATCTGATCCCGGCGATGAGCAAGTAGGGATCAAAGTAGGCGAACGAGTGAGAATACTTGGATTGGCTGACGAGACCCACGGCGTTGGACCACAATGAGCAGAGAGGCCGCCTGCGAGCCCTAATGCAACACGAGCTGATTAAGTTTTATATGTCGCTTTAGTGACGGTTCCAAGTTCAAAGTGAGGTTTCGAAGGCATGGCGAACTCTAAAATATTGAGCCTGGAAGTCAAATGATCGAAAGGATCAAAGAGCGACGGCCGAAGAGCCTTGAAACTGCCCGTCAGCACGATGGAACGAAGCCGATCGGGAAAGAACCTGAGTGACAACTCGACGACCGCGTGGATGATCTCGCTCTGGGCAGAGCCACATATAGAAGCCGTTGCCATATTCATTACGAAACTCGTGACCGTTGGATGCTTTCGATACCATATGTTGAAGGGATCTGAGGCCGGAGATCGGCACCAGTTCGGGTGCGCCATGATCGCAGATAAAGCGCCTCCGTTTCAGCGACCTGGCGTTGCCGACTGAAGGACTTTTCCACAAGGCGGCGCCCTTCGCGACCCATGCGCCGGCATATTTCAGGCGAACCTAGAAACCTGCAAATGGCGGCGGCAAGCGGCGCAGGCTCGCCGGGAGGTACCACCAAACCGGTCCGCTCATCGAGAACAACCTCAGTCGTCCCATCGACAGAACTGGCAACCACAGGACGTCCAGCGGCCAGCGATTCAATAGCGACCAGAGGAAGTCCCTCGTAATAGGACGGCAATACTGTGAAGCTTGCCAGTGCCAACCAGTCAGATACGTCACGACGGTAGCCGACGAATCTAACGCTGTCGCTGATACCGTTCGCTTTCACGCTCGCCTCCAGCTCCTTGCGAAGGCTTCCCTCTCCCACGCAAACCAACCGCGCCGTGGGAAACGACTCAACTACGGTCTGCCAGGCCTCCAGTAATATTCGGTGCCCCTTCTGGGACTCCAAGCGAGCAATCATCAACGCCACGGGCGCGCCGACGTCGAACCCGAGAGAAGCACTCAGCTCACGTGGAACCTCTCGTCTCGGATCGAAGTCTTCGACCGCTACACCATTTCGAATGACGCAGATCTTTCGAGCGGGAATGCGTTTCTCATTCTCAAGGTATTGACCGTTGGCCGCCGATACGGCTATGAATCCGGTAATCAAATGTCCGATTAACCGATCTATTAGATAACTTCCCTTTAGCCAGCCACGGCGCCAGTCTTCTCGAATGTGAGTGGTTTCGATGCGCACCGGCACTCGAGCCAACCATCCTATTGGTGATGCAAATTTACTTGCTTGGAACATGTGAGAATGCAAAATGTCCACCTGATGTTCAGTCAGCAAGGCACAAAATCGCGCTGCAGATGTAACGTGTTTCGGACTTCGCAATGTAATTGGGATTGTGTCCACGTCCTTCAACAAGTCATCCCGCAAAAGCTTGAGTAGCTTTGGCGGCCCAGCCAGCATTGGCCGAAAGCGAGTTCGATCCAGCCGATTAAGTAGCATGAGCAGGTGCTCTTCTGCTCCGCCGCGGACGGGCTCATTCGCGAAATGCAATACGGTCAGCCGAGACTTGCTAGTCATGCCGCGGAGGTCGCCTCCCTTAGACAAGGAAAGATATCCATGATGGTAATCATTTCACGGTGTGGATCGCGGTTGCTCAAAAACACGGCGTCTGAATGAGGGTCTGACGGATGGTATCCGTGCATTCCAGTTGGACGCCAATCGTCGTTGTTGAAATCACTTTGTGCGACTAGCCATCCGGGATCGAGAAGAAATATAACCTCGCCGTACCGTCTATCCGTGAAGAGTATTCCTAGCTGATCCAGATGTGAGTCCTCTAAGATTCTCCCACACGTAATTCCCTCCAATTTTTTGACGACGGCCTTACGAGCACCTTCGTCGAAAAACCAGTAACGTGCCATTGTTGAATCATACACCGCCAGATATTGCTTCGGCATTTGAAAACCAAGCGACTGAATGTCGTGCACGAGATCATATCGCGAATGTACAGGCGTCACCCCGTGATCTGAAATCACAGTGAATGTCATCGCTTTATTGCGCTGCAATGCCAACTTGAAGACTTCCCGAAGTTGACCTTCATACCAAACGAGCCGATCGGTAACAGTAGTTTGGTCCGTGCATTCGCCGTGAAGAAAATGATCGACTTCGCTGAGATAAAGAAAGAAACACGTTGCGTTACTAGCAACTATATCAATCTTTGCCCTTTCTAATATTTGCAAATCGGAAAGTGTGTGATAGGAATAGATCTTATGATCTATGTCAGCTTCGCGCAGTAAGTCGAATATTGAACTCGAACCGGCGATGCCGCCTGCTTCGTAAATGCTCGTCTTCTCAGACCAGTTGAACCAAGGCAGCAGACGAGGGCTGACACCGCACTCGAACAAGGGTCCCATGCCGAGCACTCTGCGACCCAGCTCTTTGATTGCCTTCCGTACATATCGATTGTTTAGAAGGCTGTCTGGTAAGGCAGAAAGGACTCGCAACCAACGAAAAGGCGAATTCACCGGATCATAGTAGAACAAGTTCCAACGACCGGTGCGTGAGGGCGCGAGACCCGTTAATATCGACGGAATCGCTCCAGAGCTAAACCCGAGAACGGTCTTGAGCGGAGTCCTGAACGTAAGCTCACGGTTCAAAAACGAGCGATCTTTTATGACTTGCCATCCCAACGCATCGATTAGAACAAACACATGTATGGGAGAGCTTTTGGATCTATCGATTGAACCGGTCTGTAGGCAGTTCTTCATGGAATTGAGCGAACTAGGCGTGGTCCGAGTCCATTTGCGACCGCCAACGGCAATCGCTTCCATAGACCCGTCGCGAATTTGAACCTTGGATTATCAGGACGGAATTCAGGAACCGAAGTACCAGGTTTAAGCCAGTAGTACCAATGCAATGAGCGTTCCGTCGGATTCCAATGTCGTTTGAATTCCCAACTTCCGCTCCCACGAGTACACCGACCGAGATCGAGTGTTCGATAACCCTCCTCAATCGCCTTTTCGATTAGTCGCCAATACATAACCAGCGACAAATCCTTCTTCTGATAACCAGCGATAGACGCAGCCCACGGAAGCTCTAGTGTTGTACCGTGTGAGGTCACAAAACCCGCAGCGACCGGCTCGGTTTGGTCCCAAAGGGTGAGAATCCGAATCTGGTTCCGAAAGCGACTTAATTGGTTCTGAAAAAACAGCCGTGGATAGACGGGTGTGCCCAAATTTCGCATATTAATCGCGAAGAGATTATAGAAATTTGGTAAACCTTCCTCCCCGGTCCAATCAGCGCGCAGGTCGGATTTTAGGCAATAGCGGATCCGCTTTCGTCGACTAGCACTGAGCTGCATAAGATATTCGTCAATAGTATCGGGAAGGGAGATTTCCATGGTGACCTTAGGTGTTGCCACCTGCCAACTAGTCTCATAAGCCTCGCCTTGGCGCAGTTCGATATGATTGACCCGCAGTTGCTTCGCAAGTTCGATTGCAGAGTTCATGAGCATATGTCGCGCATCATCTCTTACGGCTAACACACCTCCATAACTAGAGAACGGAATCGAAACCAGACAGTTACCGAACAAACGACTTCGTATCGACATCAATGGAAGGACGCCGTGAATCGTACCGTCTTCGGTTGCCGACAGCCTATACGCTTCGTGACCGAAGGTCCCTTTGATTATGTCCAGCCAAGCCCAGCGATGATACAAACGATCCGGAGCGGCCATGCTCACATAGGCATCCCAAGCTTCCTGGTTGCTTGCTAATTCAACTTTCATACTAAACCGCGGCCTGCATTTGGGTCGGCTGTGGGACGGGTGTGCTCATTTCGGCTACCAATGCCTCCAGTGTCACGAACTCAAACGTTTCCAGCAACTGACGAAGTTTCGACTCTGTACTGTCGAGATTTACGTAACTTTTGAATCTCCGAAGGTGACCCATCTTCAGACGTGGCTGTCCGGGATCGATCTCGCGCGGATGGATGTAGAAAATAACCGGACGACCATGCTGCAGTACACCTTCAGTCATCGATTGGATCACAGCCAGAGGGAAGAATCGTAGATACCCTCCGCCGAAAAAGCACATAGGCTTGCCAAACACCCTCTCCGTTGTCATAGGAAACTCCAGCAGCGTCCCCTCGCTACGTTTCACTAAATATGGAGACACTTCACTGTTCTGCCAGCCCCCGTGACTATGATGTGCTGGAAAGACCGATGAATCGTAAACGTAGCCCGCTCGCAACAACTGGTCGAACACCCATGTGTTTTCATTGGAGAGCGAGAAGCCAGCAGATCGGTAACCAAGGACACGGTGCCCGGATATATCTTCCAGCTCGTACTTAGACCGCGCCGCATCTTCATAGAACTCTTCCGCAGTCAAGTTATAAGCGAGCCGGTGCGCCCAACCATGCGACGCAATTTCATGACCTCGCTTCACCGCTTCTTTCACGAGATGTGGGAAGCGCTTCCCGACCCAACCCAAAAAGAAACAAGTGCAATGGGCATTGTAATCGGACGCAATGTCGAGAAGACGAATAAAATTGTGCTCAACCCGTGAAGGGAGATGATCCCATTCAGCTAGGTCAGGAGTGGAGGGCAGATCGAGTATGTGGAACCAATCCTCGACGTCTATCGAAAGTACACACCGATTTGGAGATTGTATCATGATCTTTATTTTTCCCGAACCTCTCTGAGGCTGATCGCAGCTCCACCGCGCGAGTAAGTTGGAATCTCCCAAACAGCGAATCTCCTGCCGACCATAGCCTCGACGACTCCAACGAGCGCACCAAGCAGCCCTAGGAGCATGTAGAACGGAACTGACGCCAACCGAGGTACTGATCTTTTGGCGACCGTCAAAGCGAAGCCGCTCACAGCGGCAAGGTAGAATACACCTTGTAGCGCTAACACGATTCGGAACGGGATGGCATGCTTTGCTAAAACACTGGAGGTGGCAAGTATCACCAAGAGCGGGATCAAGGAAAGCCAACGGAGAAACTTGTGAGATACGAACTGCCAGCCACGTAACCCTCGCATAGTGTTTCGTAGTAGGAACATTGCCAACATTCCCTGTGCGCACATCCGGCGACGTCGGTTGAACTCTTCAAGTGCCGATGTGGTCTCGTGCTCGAATACAAGGGCGCGCGGTTCGTGAATAACCCAATAGCCGGCCGCGCCGATACGCATCGGACTCTCGAGGTCATTTGCCAGGTCGGGAGATAACCGCTCAAATAACGATGCCCGCATGCAAAATATTGCTCCGTCGCATACTAAGACTGAGCTTAAGCAGCTCTCCATGCGCTTTAGAAACGTCTCGTAGCTCCAATAGACGCTGGCTCCACGTGAAAGTGTCGAATTCCCCATCTCTTGAATCGGACGTGAATCGCCTGTCACGCACCCTATTCTGGGATCTGCAAAGTGCCGCACCATGACACGCAGCGCGTCGGGTTCGATGTGAGCATTCGCGTCAGTGAAAAACAGCAACTCACCAGTGGCAATTTCTGCCAGCTGGTTCAGAACGCGCGCTTTGCCTCCCCGGCGTTCCATACGAACCAGCTTCACGCCCCGCCACGCAAAATTACGGACGATCTCGTCGGTGGCATCATCAGAAGCGTCAGAACCGACGAGAACCTCGAGTTGTTCACTCGGATATTGCCATTTCAGCGTTTCATTAATTTTCCATCCGACATCCTTCTCTTCATTTCGGGCGGCAATAAGCACTGAAACGCGCGGCCAGTGATCGCTCGATGCTGCAGGGCGCACTCTCCTCCAGCATCCTAATACAGCAAGGGACGCTGCATACCCGATGAAGACGTACACTAACCAAACGATTCCGGATAAAAATAGTAGAAACATGCGGTTTCTGGCGGGGGACCCTTGCAAGCTTCATTATCCAACATCGCCGTAACCAGCGACGTCACCAATTGAAGCTCCACTATGCGAACAAGTGTGCTAGCGCCCTTGTTCAATATGTTCGGGAATTAAAAAAGCTTTCTGTGAATATTTCGCAAGATTCTCACTTCACGTAGCCGACACCGTCCGACTTCACTTCTCAGTTTAGACCTGACTTCAGTTCCGGGCCTATGCGGCCCGATTTATCCTCCGACTCGCTACTAAATCGGGCGACTTCCTGAATGTCACAGGTGCAATCAGCTCTGGACCTATCTTCGCGAGGGCGATTTCGCGCAGATTTTGCGAAAGAACAATGAGTATCCAAAGAGCTGTAACATATTCGGCCGTAACTGACACCCCAGCAATACAAAAGCCAATCAAGCTCACTTGCATCGCCAATGCGAGGTCCGAAATCCCTGGGATTGAGAGCCGTCGCGTCATGCGACAGTTCCTCATCGCTTGAATCAATAAGAGGAGAAAACACACGAGTGCCGGAAGGCCGCACTCCGCGCCAATTTGCACATAAGTGTTATGTGCGATGTAGCTCCGGCCAGCAACTTGAAACAGGTTGGAATTATATTGCGGGGCGACCGTCTTGAATTGATCCAGCCCAATTCCAAATATAGGGTGAGACTCAATCATATTCAGCCCAGCCTTAACCAATTCGAAATGAGTACGAGTGGATACCTCGTCCCCATTTTGAGCGGCGCCACTGAGTGCAATATTGTGAAATCTTGCAAACAAACTGGACGGAGCCAACGTCACCAACAAAAGGACCGCAGCAGAGACCATCGCAAACGCGAAACGCTTCCTCCTAGAGTATAGTACGGTAGTCAAACCAGCCGCCGCCAAAGCAATCAAGCCGGCTCGTGATTGCGTAAGCACTATCGCGATTCCGATCACCACAGTGGAGGCAATACCAATACGGCGCCAAATGCTCCTCTGTTCATGAGCCGCCATCCAAACCGCAAGCGGCAGATCCATCACCAAGGTCAAAGCTTCATAGTTACAGTCACCTTCAATGCCATCGGGACGAGAAACATGGGACAAGAAATGCTGTTTGTAAAGCCACAAGCTGCCCAATGTTGTAGCCAGAACAATAACACGGACGGACCGCACGAGCCGATCTTCGGTAGTTATGAGCAGCCGTGTGCAGACGAACAAAAACCCAAAGGATATGAAGCTGGATATAGGATCGTTCGGAATCGGTAGCCCAAATGCGAGCGAAGTAAGAACTGGTAGAGTCGCAAATATCAGAAAGACAGGTGCGAGCCCATTGGGGCGACGCAATGCGCCAGCGTGGGGAGGCGCGCCTAGCAACGCAGCAAGCACGGCGAAGAGCCCTGCAAATTTCACCGGCGTTGCGAGGATGGGGCCGATGTGAAACAACGGGACACCAAAGCGCGGATCGCTATGAAATCGAGCCATCAATATCAGGAGGTAATAAAAGCTAATGAGACAATCTCCGCGAACCAGTTCAATTGTCACCACCAACATTTTTGTATTGGGGTGACGACGGCCCCTACGGTCTATCTTACATAGAGCGAATTAGTCCGGATCCAGACATTGAGACGTGCAATTAGCGACCGAATCTTGCCGTGATCATTTGTCTCTCGTCCTTTCATTGATCGCATCGGGCTACTCATTGTGATCTTCGAGTCTGGTCTTTGCGCGTAACGGTCGGGATAGTGCGCGATGGCCGAGTATGGTGCTTCAAAGCGATTGAGCACTATCCCGACCACAGGAATTCCGCGGGTGATTTCGATAGTCTGCTTCACCAGTTCACGAGGTGTCCGGTTGGCAGCTACCACTACCAGTGATGCATCCCCGAGTCGGGAGAGTATCTGTGGTTCGGGAACCAAAGAAGAGGCAGGCGAATCGATAATCAGGTAGTGGGCTGGGTTCGCCGAACGTACCTCACGAATAAAATCGCGCATGCGTGGGCTTGCCAAAAGCTCAGACGGAGCATAGCTAGTACCACCCGCAGGAACTAGCATGAGCCCAGGAATCGACGTCGCCTGCAGACACTCGCCGAATTCGACTTCACGCCTGATGTAGCCAATCAATCCCTTCGCTGCCACCATATGGAACGAATGATGAAGCACTGGCTGTCGCAGATCGCCATCAACTAGAATTACTCGGCTACCACCCATGGCAAGGCTTGCGGCGAGATTGACCGCCACGAAACTCTTACCGTCCTGGCTGAGTGCACTCATGATCGTAAAGATGCGCTTTTCGTTCTCCGCCGCCCAGTTTTGAACACTCAGGCTCAATCTGTGGAACTGTTCAGCTACTTCTGGATATTCCGTGTGCCCTATGACCAAGAGTGGTCCCCGGGGTCTTCGATCCGCTGGTAAGGTAAGAGGGGAGAGTGAGCTTTCGCGATCTGCATTCGCGTCGTCGGAATGCGGAGATCCAGATAGAGACACGCGTTGTTGATCGCGTTGTTCACCCTTAGAACAGACGGGTTTACTCTGGAGACGGCCGACTACAGCGGGATCGAGGTATGTCTGGTTACGGCTCGCATCGATGCGCCGGACAGCCTCGGCAGACGGAGACCGTTCGTTGGTGGAATGCTCCTCGACTAAAGTCTGATCTTCCGCTCTCCTCAATGCTTCATAAACTCTACTCATATTTCTCCCGGAGGACTATCCATCACCTTTTATAATGCGGCGCATTGAAGGTCCTGTCGGTCCTATCCTACCGTCTAACAGCAATCGAGAGCCACTCCTGAAGCTGTGTCAGCAATGAGATCTGTGCGCTCGACTGACGCGCCACTGCCGCGACAGCTGTTATGCCGACCAAAGTTAAGCTCGCAATTGCAACTGCGAGAAGTAATCGACGACGCGAGAGCCGCCTAATAGGTGGCTTCCTACTGGGAAGATGCGTTGTACCAAGCAGCTGTAGGTCTGCTGCGACTTCGTCGATCAATTCATTCTCAATAATTTGATTGTCGACCGCATAGCCAGCAAGCATAGCATTATCGCAAATGACATTGATTAGACGAGGAATACCGCCCGAATAGTTGTATACTGCGTCACAGGCCGCTCCCGTGAATAGCGAACCCGGTACTCCTGCCGTTATCAGTCTGGCCGATATATACCGCCCGGTATCTTCAGCGTTAAGTGGTGTGAGTATGATCCGAAAAACCAAGCGCTGACGCAGAGCCCGCAATTCCCCTGAATCGATAACATCGTCGAACTCCGGATGGCCAGCCAGTATCACTTGCAAAAGTTTAGCGTTCGAAGTTTCGAGGTTGGTAAGTAAACGGATTTCTTCC
>Ga0206975_1284_pt1 | contig 10439 bp, 9 predicted proteins | sample Alteio_BWOrgHeat_81_FD_152919 | JGI IMG/M metagenome (GOLD analysis project Ga0206975, IMG submission 152919) | Enriched cells from forest soil in Barre Woods Harvard Forest LTER site, Petersham, Massachusetts, United States -... | ecosystem: Environmental > Terrestrial > Soil > Temperate forest > O... | reverse complement strand
ATTCTTTTGAATCTTCACAATATCCACAATTTGCTTTTGTATATATAGTTATATTGTAGCTATACTCTTTGGTGGTTCTAATTTTTAAATCCTGGCTGTATATAGTGTATGCGAGGAAAAGGGTAACTGCTATGACCGGAAGGTAAAGAGTTCGAAACATATAAAGACCTTATAAGATAACAACTCTAACACTACAATAAATTTTTTCTTTTTTCTAGAGGAATTTTAATATTGCTACTAAACAATATTAAGAGATTAAACTGACATGTAATTACTAATAAACTCTTAGTTGCAATGTTATAATACTATATAATTATTAATATAAGTAAGTTTCATAATAAAAGCGGTCGTCATGATATCTACAAACCTTGAGAAAATTATCCACAAAGCCATCTCAGTTGCCAATAGTTATGAACATGAATATGCTACCTGTGAGCACTTGTTGTTATCATTACTTAGTGATAAGGAAGTGGTAAGATTGTTGGAATATTATAAGGTTGACAGCAAAGAACTTACTAAAAGCATAGAACGATATTTGCACGAAGATCTGGAAAAACTGGTAAATCATCATTGCAAGCATGCAAGGCCTACTACAAGATTCCAGCGTATTTTACATAGAGCTGCTATATTTGAAGCAAAGAACAAATTTATAACAAGCTTACATTTGCTGGCAGAGTTCTTTTTTGAGCAGGATGCCTATGCGGTAAGTTGCTTGAAAGAGCATAATCTGACTAGGCAAAATATTCTGGAGTATTTAGAGAAAAATACGGCAAAAAGAAAACCGGTCGGTAATCTTAAGTTGCTAGATGATAGCATAAATTCTGAAAATTCGTCCTCTGTAGCCACTAAACCTGACGTTAAGCAGCTTGCCAGGCAGGGAAATACTAAGGTAAAAAATCTTGAATTGACAGAGCCGTTAGTTAAAACTACCGAGCAAACTCAATCCCAGTTAGAAACTTGTTGTATTAACTTGAATGTTAGGGCTAGTAGTGGAGGGATTGATTGTCTTGTAGGTCGTCAGAAAGAAGTAGCCAGGACCATAGAAATCCTTTGCCGAAGAACTAAAAATAATGCTTTGCTGGTAGGAGAACCCGGTGTTGGTAAGACCGCTATAGCCGAAGGATTGGCTTTTAGGATAAATAATGGAGATGTTCCGGACGCGTTAAAAAATTCAGTTATATATTCACTTGATATTGGTAGTTTGGTAGCCGGGACAAAGTACCGTGGTGATTTTGAAGATCGGATAAAAAAATTATTAATCGAGCTCAAAAATAATCTATCAGCAATCCTGTTTATTGATGAAATACATAATATTATTGGCGCCGGCTCAACTACTACCGGAGCTCTGGATGCCAGCAACCTGTTAAAACCTGCCTTGGCCAGGGGCGAAGTGCGCTGTATCGGTTCAACTACTTTCAAGGAATACCACAATCATTTCCAGAAGGATATGGCCTTAGTTCGCCGTTTTCAAAAGATTGTGGTAACGGAACCTGATGAAAAAGCTGCTATTGACATACTAAAAGGTCTGAAAGGCTATTATGAAAGCTACCATCAGGTAAAGTACGATGACGAAGCGTTAAATGCCGCTGTTAATTTATCAGAGAGATATATAAATGACAGGCACTTACCGGATAAGGCAATAGATTTAATAGACGAGGCCGGGGCCAGAAAAAAAATCCTTAGACAGAAAGAACAGCAAAGTGCCTCTAAACCTTTATCAGGGCATATTTTACAGATGGTGACTGCCAAAGACATAGAAGCGTTGGTAGCCAGTATTTCAAATGTACCTAATATTGCTGGTGCAGTTGATGACATCAAGCAATTGCAGAAACTGGAAAGTAATCTTAAAGATTCAATTTTTGGCCAGGATGAGGCTATAACCCAGTTATGCTCCAGCATAAAATTATCGCGGGCTGGTTTAAGGTATACAGCAGGACCTATGGGTTGTTATCTATTTGTAGGACACACAGGAGTAGGAAAAACCGAGTTAGCTCGGCAGTTAGCAAAAGCTTTAAGCATGGAGCTTGTTAAATTTGATATGTCGGAATATTCACAAGGATACTCCGTTTCCAGATTAGTCGGCAGTCCTCCGGGTTATGTTGGGTTTAATCAAGGAGGTGCCCTGACTGATGCAGTTGATAAGTATCCTTATTCAGTAGTATTGTTTGATGAAATAGAAAAAGCTCATCCGGAAGTTTTCAATCTACTATTACAGGTAATGGATGAGGGCAAGCTGACCGATGCTACTGGCAAAATCGTCAGTTTTATTAATAGTATAATTATTTTTACCACTAATTTAGGTATGGAGGTTGGTTCCAGTAATCCTATTGGTTTTGCAGGCACTGATAGTAAGAGAGAGCATAATATCCTGGAAGCAGTCAATAAAACTTTTAGCCATGAATTCAAAAGCAGGCTGGACGATATTATAGTCTTTAATCCGCTTAATGAAAATCTTGTTAATATGATTATAAACAAACATTTTGAGGAATTGGCTAAGCAACTGGCTAAACGCAGTGTCAATATTAGGGTAGATAAAAATGTTATTGAACATTTAAGTCGAACCAGTCTTAGTCACGAGAACGGTGCTCGGGGCTTAAACAGGGTCGTTGATGTTGAGGTTAAACAGAAGATTGCCAATGAGATTTTATTTGGTAAATTACAAAAAGGCGGCAAAGTAGTGGTAACCTTAAATAATAATCAGTCACGTCTGAATTTTAAATTTGACGACAAATCCGAAGATACAGCTAAAGCAGCGCTTGAATTTAGTTAAAATTATTGATATTATCCTTGACAGATTATACCCTGAAGTGGTATTTATTTTGTCATCCTGGCTTGTTTGGCTAACACCGACCTCCGGTTCAGGATATTAATTAGGCAAGGGTAATACTTCCTTAGATGCTGAATTTATTTCAGCATGACGTTAATAAAACAAATAAACAAAGATAAATCAGTGACAACTTTTTCTGCAAAACCTTCGGATATCCACAAGAAATGGTGGGTTATCGACGCTAAAAATATCGTGCTTGGCAGGCTTGCCAGCGAAGTAGCCAAGATATTACGCGGCAAACATAAACCATCTTTCACTCCGCACATGGATTGTGGGGATTATGTTATTATAACCAATGCCAGGCATGTGAAATTAACAGGCAAGAAAGCCGCCCTTAAAGATGGTAAGATTTATTACCGTCATACCGGTTTTCCAGGTGGGATCAAGGAAACTACAGCTGGCAAAATACTTGATGGTAAACATCCGGAGCGTGTGATTAAACTAGCGGTTAGTAGAATGATAACTAAGAACGTTCTGGGTTCACAGCAGGTAGGTAATATGTATGTCTATGCTGATGATAACCATCCGCACCAGGCCCAGAAGCCTGAAATTTATGACTTTGCCGCCAAAAATCCCAAAAACAAGAAGTAGTACGTATGACTTTAGAAATCAAAAAAGCTAAAAAACCTGTTGCCGGCCTGGAAACAAAAGAAGCTCCAAAGAAAACTGAAAAAGCTGCCGGTAGTTCATTTTATGGTACCGGCAGAAGAAAAACATCTGTAGCTAGAGTCTGGATCAAAGCCGGTAGCGGTAAAGTAACAGTCAATAAAAGGATATTAGAAGAATATTTTCCACGTGATGCCTATAGCAGGTCTGTTTTAGGGCCATTGTCTGCTACTAAAACTATTGGTCAATATGATGTAAAATGCACCGTGCAAGGCGGTGGTCTTTCCGGACAAGTCGGTGCCATCATTCACGGTATGGCCAGAGCTCTTGACAAAGCTGCTCCTGAATTACATGAAATTTTACGTAAAGGCGGTTTCCTGACTAGAGACTCAAGAACTGTTGAGAGGAAAAAATACGGCTTACTCAAAGCTCGTAAGAGAACACCATTCAAGAGACGTTAATAGCTGGTAATTTTAAGCCTAACATATTGAAATAAAATGCTAATATGAATTCAGCAGAATACACCGACTCTTTTCCGGATTCCCAGGATTCAACTATGGCAGTTCATGGTTCGCAGGACAGTACTACAGACTCTGTATATGCATTGACAAATATATGCCTGTATAAGGATACCAGGTTAAGTACGATAGTGGCACAGAATCCCAATCTTTCGATACATTTATATTTAAAAGATGGAGCTATAGTACGGATTGATGCAGACAGCATTTTATCTCTTTGCCAGGTTACATTCTCTGATACTAAAACTCCTTGTACTATAGTCTTTGAAGGTGTTAAAGATTATTATCATTTTATTCACATAGAAGCTGAAGCAAACGTAACAGCAACAGTAAACTCTACTGAAAAGGGTCTTACTCTTGGTTCTTTGAAGGGTAGTGAAGGGAGCTGTTTTTATGTCTCTAATGTCCGTTTTAGGAAACTAGATGTGGAGTGCCCTGTTTACAACTGTGAGTATACGCTGATCCCTGAGGAGGAATTGTACGCAACATTGGGTGAACAGGTAGAATGTGCTGGAAATCAGCTTGAGTATTTTGAATATTAAGGCGGGATAGCTCAGTTGGTTAGAGCAGCGGAATCATAATCCGCGTGTCGGGGGTTCAAATCCCTCTCCCGCTACCACTGTTACTAAGGCTTCGAGCCGGCAAGCCATAGATGACACCTGCTGTTTTAGGTGGTACAATAGGTAAACACAATACCTTGGCCATACTTATGCAAATTATTTCAGCTTCTAGTTCCCATGCTTTAGCTGCTTCAATAGCCAAAATTCTACAAGCAACGCATATAAAAGCCAAGGCAGAAAAATTTGCTGATGGGGAGTTGGATATTAGGCTTGAAGGTACTATCTCTTCTGATCATATATAGCTAATCCTATATAAAATGATCATAAAATCTCTGCAAATAAATAATCAACATCACATCTTAGTTTTCTGCGATGGGCTTTAGCCTGAGCCCACTTATGTTCAATTGGATTGAGGTCAGGAGAGTAAGGTGGTAGATACTCCAATATGTGGCCGGCATCCTTAATATCACGTTGCATATCCTTACTTTTGTGAAAAGTAGCGTTATCCATAACTAATATGCTTTCTTCAGGAAGCTTAGGGATTAAATCCTCCTTTACCCAACCATTAAAAATATCAGTATTAATGTTAAAATCGAATAACCCTACAGTAAGCATCTTATTACCGATAATGGCACCTATAGCGTTGGTCCTTCCCCTGGCTCCCCAATCATGAATGCCATAGCATCTTTGTCCTCTTATCGAATATCCATGCGTTCTTGGCATATCATGGGCGAAGCCGCTTTCATCAATGTATATTATAGGCTTATTGTTTTTACTATAAGCTGCCATTTTTTCTTCAAAGATACGCCTTTCTTCTGGTTTGGCCTTTGGGTGAGTCAAAGTTTTTTTTATATGTAACCTTTAAACGTTTTAAAGCATACCAGACACCGTTTTTGCTTACTCCAAGTCTATGGGCTCTTTCATATACGTAAGCATCAGGGTATTTTTTTACATCTTCTGCTAAAGCAGCCATATCTATTTTTGTTGCAGGTTTATTTCTTGTTACTTTAGGCATTATCCTTTTTGACCAGTTTACTATAGTCGTTTTTCCTACCCCGAACCTTATGGCAGTCTCAGCAAAACTAAGGTTTTCTTTTGCTTTTATTAAAAGCGCTTTCTTTCTAAAATCTAATGAATAGGTCATAATGACCCACTATAACACTTTTATACAGGATTGGCTATAGTTGTTATACAATCTACTGCCCTGCCGGTTAATGACAATCTCATGGAACTGCTATTCCTGCTGAACCTGGCTAAAGATTCCGGTGTCAGGAAGGTTATAGCTGTAATTCCTTATTTTAGCTATAGCCGGCAGGATCATAATGTTACAGGTAAGTGGGTGCCGGTTGAGCTAATACTTAAACTATTAAAATCTGCCGGAGCTGATGAGGTTTTAACCGTTGATCTCCATTCCCCACGCCTGATTAGCTCTCCAATTATCCCAATTTGTAACCTTAGTGTTGCTGATCTGTTTGCAAATCATATACTGAAAAATAGTAATGCCAAGCGTGTTTCGGACGACCTGGTTTTGGTAGCTCCCGACTTCGGTGCCATAGAGCGGACACGCACGATTAGTGCCAAACTTAACCTTCCTATGGCGGTTATGGAAAAAACCAGGTTAAGTAACGGGCAATATCACATGATCCTGCATGGCGGTGTAGTCAGAAATAAGTATTGTGTTATAATAGACGACATGATTGATGGTGGCGGAACTATCTGTAAGGCAGCTGAAATATTAACAGGGGAGGGTGCTTTAAGGGTGGAAGCCTACGTCACCCACCCTGTATTTGCCTATGCTAAAGTTCTACAAGTGCTAAAAAAATCCCTGCTCAAAAATATTTATGTAACTGATACTATTAGCACGAATCACCTAAAACTGCCTGGGAAGATTAAGGTTTTGAGAGTAGAGTCAGTCATCGCGAGCCGCCTGGCAGAAATGTAGGCGTGCGTGGCAATCCAAAAAAATGTTACTGAATTGCCACGTTGCGGGTGCTTCTCCTGCTAGAACAGTACCTTCAATTTTAGGGAACCCTGATGGTCCTGATACTTCTTTTTTATATGCAGATTATAGTTCAGCGATATTTCCAGATCATTATACTTCCCTATTAAACCGGCACCGGTATTAAAACCAGGTTTTGGCTGTTTGGCATCGGTTGCAACCGTAGAATTATAATAATCCGGCATATTGACGAACTGCGCCTTGGCTTTCTTTGTTTGAGAATTCAAGTCGTTCTCAATCGATGCATACAGCATAGGTGTAATTAACATACCGTTTGATATAGTTTGCGGTAGCATGGCCTTGAGACCTAAACTACCGGTGGTGATGGAATTAGCAGCTCCGCTGACGCGTTTGTTTTCAATATCTGCATCACTTTCTGTATAGGCTTTGGTTTTGTGATGCGCATATTGCAACCCGATATTTGGTAACAGAATAATATTATTGCCGGTATCGTATTTATAGCTCAATGTCGCATCAGCACTATAGCTCTTACCTTTGGTTTTAGCTTGTGCGAACCTGTCAACTAACGGTCTATAGTTCTTTAACTTCAGATCGCTATCTACATAGGATAATATACCTTGCAGGATAAAATTGTTGTCAAGATCTCTTTGGCCGTAGATGGAGAACACATTACTGCGTGCTTCAACTTTATCACCGCTACGTTCTGCTTTATACCTGAAGTCGGAACTAACGTAACCGTAAGAAAGACCCACTATAGCTGAATTTCCTGTTGCAAAGTCAATACCAAAAATCCCACCGCCATTATAGCCGCCGTAAGAGCTACCGGACTTATACCTGCTCTGCTTGCTAGAGCCATAGAGACCTTTAACCCAGACGCTCTTGATTATATGTTTCTCATCATCGCCGGCTGCGATACCCACAGCACTTAAATGTGTACCTACCGCCTCACGGACCAAATTGTGTGATCCGGCTAGTATGCTGCGCTCGACGGCGGTAGTGGTGGATTTTTCCCGCTCAAGGCTTTTTGCTATTATTTCTGGTGTTTTTTCTTTTATTGCAGCAATGCGAGCCACATGTAACAGCATGTTTTGCTCCAGATCGCCTTTTGCTGTATTTGCAGCAATGATGTCTTTATTCAACGCTGATACTGCAAATACCTGCTTGGCCTCCCCCATAAGGCGGATTTTATCCTCGACTTCCTGAGAGTTTCTACCTTTAGCTTTTACCGTTTCTATTATATCGTTATGGTACTCTTTGAGTGCGCTGTTGTCTTTCGTCATTTCGCTGGACATAGCTGTATATATGGTAAAGAGCTTGTCTTCAGGAATAATACCTGCTGGCTGATTTAGCATATTAATACTACGCTCTAGTTGAACATTTCTATTGCCGGCAGCTTTATTGTTTATGTCGTCAGGAACCATGATATTGGCCGGATTTCCTGGAATGCCTTTAAATCCTCCTTCATGACCGTCACCTTCTCCTATAGCTTTGTTGTTCAACTCTGCCATCACGTTGTTAAAACGTAGACGTAGAGCCTCACGATTTACCTGTTCACCGTCAAACCTTAACTGGGCTTCTGTCTCAGCCTTAGCCTTCACATTATCCTGTAATTGTTCCATTACGGATTTGAAATCCAGGTTATTACGGTGAAATTTTGCATCCTCAAACCTAAGTTCAGCTTCGGCTGTAATCTTATTATTCAACTCTGATACTACATCGTTAAACTGTGGACGTAGGGCCTCACGATTTACCTGTTCATCGTCAAACCTTAACTGGGCTTCTGTCTCGGCCTTAGTCTTCACATTATCTTGTAGTTGTTCCATCACGGATTTGAAATCCAGGTTATCACGGTGAAATTTTGCGGCACCGAATCTGATTTCTTCATCATCATCTTGAGCTGCGGCAACTTCGGCTGGCACAACACCATCACCTTTCCATCTGGCTTCGTATCTGTTGTTTGGTTCTGCCATCACGTTGTTAAACTGTGGACGTAGAGCATTGCGATTTTCTTGTTCAGCTTGTTCTTTAGCAACTCTTGCAGCCTCGGAATTAAAGTCAAGTTTAAGGCCGTTTGCTAAATAATTTTTAATTTTATCTTGGTCTCCTGCTAAATCAAGGAATTCATTACTGCTCTTTTCTGAAACTACCGGAGCTTTAACCTCATTATCTTGCATAATTTTTTCAAACCGTTTAAGGTTGTTTTCATAATGCTCTTGTTGTTCCCGCTGTAGTCTAGCTGCTGCAGCGCGGGGTGTAATATCAGGATTTTTTGGATTATTGCTAAAGTTATTTTTTGGACTTATCGTTACATCAACGTTATTAGCTTTTAACGGAACCTCAGCCCGAGCATTATTTGAGTTAATTGGCGTACTAATTTCTACAAGTTGCAAGGGTTCAGGGCGCAGTATCTTGACTTCCTGAATAACAGGATTGTAGGGCAATACCGGTTGTATATTTTCTTTAATGTCCTGACCTGCAGGCATATCGTTTAAGCCAATAGGAAGTGCAGGTCTTGAGTTTATAACTTCAAATTCCATACCTTCACTAGTCCATTTATCTCCAATTTCCAAATTGAACTTAGGTGATGCATTTAATTCCAGGCTAACCGCTCCATTTTCTTCTGGTTTTTTAACTTGTACTGATGATAAAGCTGTACCATAGCCACCAGGGTTGACTGGAGGAGCCGGTGGTGCCGGCGGTGGAGCAAAACCTGGCTTTTGGTTATTAGCCACTTTTACCTCATTTTCTACACCCCCTCTCAGGTTGTCCGTATATATAGATGGATTATTGGTAGCATTAAACGATAGATTGCTTTCCAGATGCCTGAATTCATCACCGAATTTATCGTTAAGTTTTCCTACTTTTATATCTTTTGTTGGTTTTGTTCTATTTATATTTGACTCCACAAGTTTACGCAATTCTGTAAATGACGGCACTTTACTATCGTCAGGATTATGAGTGCTCCTCGGCTTTAATGAACCTTCCAATTGTGCAATTTTTTCTAAACAATTATTATCATTATTACCGGATGCTCGTAATTCATTAATTTGTACGTATGTTAAATCTATTTCCCACTTCTCAATCTGCTCTTTTAAACCAGCTCTTTCCTTATTATTTAGCTGATTTTGCAATTCAGTTATCTTTGCCTGTATCATTGTTTTCGGGATCTGGAGCCAATCTTCTTTTTCTGCCTCTAATAGAGATATTTTTTCCTTAATAGAATCAATATCTACTTCTTCTTTTTTAGGATCACCCTTTTCAAAAATTCCGGAATCCGACATAAAAGCCCTTCTGTCCTTCATTATGGCGGCTACATTGCTCACACCCAAAGAGTCCCTTGCGCTACGTATCTCTCTATCCAGTGATTTTATATGATCGTTAACTGACGGTAGGTTATACAAATCTGGTTTTTGTTGCTGAACGTTCAGGTTTTGTTGCTCTACTATCAGTTGCTCCAATTTGTCGGTAGGGCTCACTATTGTGTATCCAGCAGGTTCATCATCGCTCTCAAAATCACTATCGTAAGTGCTGGCAGTCATATTCCTATGGTTATCTACACCCTTATCTTTCTTAAACTTACTAATTTTACTGTTCATACCTTCAATCATGGAATCAGTCATTCCCGAAGCCAAAGCCTCACTTCCGTTAAATAAAGCTAGAGTAGCTAAAAGAAATTTCAAATCCTTTAAATTGTTGCCGGTTTTAGCCATAATAATTTTCCCCAGGAAATAATTAAATTAAAAATTTTCCATCATTATAAGCCGCTAGAGTTCATTGGTTTAGCGAGCTTGGCGATCCAATAAAAAGCCTTTGGCTTCTATTTTTTTAAATTGCCGCATTGCACCTTAGATGCTTATCACAATGATGGGTGCATATAAATTAATAAAAAGTAAAAAGGAATGAATTAAGACGGGTAAACCCATGCGAAAATCACCTTCAAAATCCGATTTCTAGATTTGTAGGCTTTT
>Ga0206975_1283_pt1 | contig 10446 bp, 9 predicted proteins | sample Alteio_BWOrgHeat_81_FD_152919 | JGI IMG/M metagenome (GOLD analysis project Ga0206975, IMG submission 152919) | Enriched cells from forest soil in Barre Woods Harvard Forest LTER site, Petersham, Massachusetts, United States -... | ecosystem: Environmental > Terrestrial > Soil > Temperate forest > O... | reverse complement strand
TTCTAAAGAATATTTTGAAGATTATTTTGTTGAAGATTGCTGCAAAGCCCCCATCAAACTTAGCAATCAAGAACAAGAAATTATTTTTCCACTTCGTCACTTACCGGCATGGTCTATGGGTGGCAAATGCCATAGCGTAAGAATAGTTTTGCCAGCTGATTGCAATATTCACATCAAAGAAATTACCATCCCAGAAGCAAACCATTTGATGCCATGTGTTTATATACAGCCATTGTCAGATGATCCACCAGATACGATCGAATTAGATAATAGTCACCGCGCTCAGTACATCCAATATGATGCACATTCAATTAATAACTGTAAACAAGTCGTGCTTGAAATCACACATTCACGTAAATTCACAGAGACTCTAGATTTGAATAGCTTTTATAAAGCAGTCATTATGAAAAGAAGAGCTGCAACTTTTAGCGGACAGTTTAAGTTAAACCGATCTGAATTTCCTTCTGAAGAAGGAACCTATATGGCAAGACTGAGAGCTTTGAATGAAGCAGGTACTCAGGTAGGTTTTCCTAGCGATGTTTTTTTTATACACACCGACCAGCAACCAGCGCTGTAAAAACTTACCTATTAAATTCGACAAACAAATTCTGATCTCACTATTTCCACAGCACGAGGGCTAATATCTCAAATATTTCATCTTACTGTAGTCGTAATGATATTCCAGGTCTTTTAGAGTAAATATCTTTTCTGTCTGGAACTAATGGACCAGCATTGCCATTACAAGTATATATTGGGCAATGCAATTTATATGCAATACCGAGCACAACCGGTCTGGTCAATTTGAGTCCACCACGTAAATTCAAATGAGCTGAGTCGCAGAACTCAATCTTGCTAAAATCATTCCAGATCGATTCTGTATCCCACAAATCAACATTATTTCTATGACAAATAGTGGCAATGCGTTGCTTATAGAATTTCCAAAATGTTTCGGGCAACAATATATGGTTACTATTGGTTAACGGTAATTCTATAGCAATAGTGGGAATGTGCTGCTGATGCAAGTATGCGAACAACTCTTGCAAATATCTTAATTGTATTTGGAATTGCAATGAGAAAGGACTTTTATATTTTTTTCTATACAGTTCTGTATCGTCATTAAAAAAATAACCATCGCCAGAACCTATAACAAGTTCTCCAGGACAAATTCGTTCAAAAGGTATGCCTAGGTTTAGAGATGATACGCTTCCTTGATAGTTATGCGGCTGAAAGTTGCAATCTTTCAATGAACGCATATTGTTTACTAAGTTTCGTGAAAGGGGCAAATGATTGTTATATTTTGAAAAAAAGATAAATGGTTCACTAGTGGTCACTGAGCAGTGGGTACTATCTAGGAAATCGCTGGGTGAGAATATTACAGCAACAAGCTTAGGTTTATATTGATTAGAAAATAGTGCACGGCTAATAGCAAATTGATCCGATATCATCGTTCCTGGGAGCCCAGCCAGCAAAACGTGCCAACTCTTGTGAAGGAGTAATTTTAAATCATGCTCAATTGTATAGGAGCGATGATCACCTGCGAGATCAACCAGTCTATTGTAAACAAAGGCATCAGCTCCATAGAGAGGTCCTAGTTGCGAACTACCCAATATAACAATATCTGGCGGTTTTGATTGGGCAAAATATGCTTTCGCCAGCCACCAACTAGCAAGCCCATCTATACCAGCTGACTTAGTTTTACTAGTCAATGCATCTGAAATCAACATACTAATAACATGGCCTCCCTGTGCATTCAGATGAGCTGTGTCTCTAAAAAATGCGTTTGGAAATTTATCTGTATTATGTAGATCCAGCAAAGTGACTCCGGGCATTTGTCCAACCTCAATAACAGCCTGATGATAATCCGCATAAACTTTAGGCGGTAGTAAGTCAATATTTTGCTTAGTTAGAGGCATATTAACGAGTAAGACTTTAATACCTTTATTTTGAGATTGCTGGCAAAATATTTTGAGAAACATTTTTTGTTTTTCAAATTGCATACGATTGAATGTTCTATAGCGTTTGCGATATTCTCTAATACTGTCGTTCCAATCAGTTGATGCAGTCTCGTCGTTTGCAATATTATATTTCGTGGCCTTGCTAGAATTTTTTGAAAATACTGCGTTAGTCAAAGAGGATAGCCTGTTAGCAAATATTGTTTGCAGTTGCTTTCGTTTGTCATATAAGAAACAAAGTTTTTCCATGCATAGGTCTAGCCTTTCATTCAAAGTCATTTTAAAGGGGTTTTTGCTAGAGAATAAATCACTAGGTGTCAGCAGACAATCAAATATAACCGTTCTTGTTTCTTTGCTAATCAGACTGTCAATGAAGTCCCTTGGCCCTAGCCCGTAGATTATCCATTCCGGCTTTTTTGACCCTCGCAAGAGCTTGCTGTTGATTAAGAATTCATCTGATACTATCGCTCCATCAATAGCAAGGTTAAAAACTACTGCCTTTTTCAAACCTCTTGCTCTTAAAATATTCTGTATGGTTAGACTTGAACAATAATGCGCATTGTCAGGCACATAATTTGAATGATTTCGGTCAGATAAAAAAAATGGTTGCCGCATTAGCGAAGATCCTAACAACACTATATTAGGTGATGGTTGAGCTTGCTTATATGCATTAAACGTAAAGTCTGCATTCTTATAGGCGCTTGTGAGTTGCTTCTGCAAATGTTCGATCGAAAGACAACCCATATTAATTAGGATAAATAAAGCAATAGCAAAAGGCGTTATGCAGTGAGCAAAGAATCTTAACTGGTGTGAAATAAAGGCAGGTTTGTTCTCTGTTACTGTACAAATTATAGTATTTAGCATAAATACTTAACAGAGGAGAAAAACCAGCGAAACCTTTTTCTGGCAATCTGGTAATTCGGATTGATCCAGCTCTTCATAAAAAGCTGACCATGTCCGCCAAGAAAAATAGAATCAGCCTTAATGCACTTATTCAAGACAGGCTTGCACTTTATGTATCCACTTATCATCACTGTTTTCGGACTCCTAAACGGGTAGCAGATCAATATACCAGTCAACCTTTGTCAACAATTCCTGAGTCATCGATTTTATTGTTCCATAGCTGAATTATATCTTAGCCATCCCAATTGTCCTTTACTCGCTTTAAGTGTTTGGCAATTAGGAGAGTAGAGGAGTTTGAGACATGGCTTTCTTTAGCCAAGCGGGGCCATTGGCTGATGGATTCATGTACTTCGTTGAATATAGGGGTGATCTGCTTCGCTGTTAGGCTTAGTTTATCAGCTAATTCTTTGAAATGTTTTTTTATTGGATTGAGGACTTCTCCACTTACCATCATGCAATGTTCACCAGCAGGACCAGAGGAAAAGGTTAAATCGTAGGCTGGGGCGACTTTCCATAAACCATGTTCATCCATGCAAAATGCAAAATTTTTAGCGTGGTCATCTCGATTATGAGATAAGACATTGAACACCGCCATGCGGTAGAGCTTGAGCACATCCTCAATATTTTTAGTCAGCAACCAGCCGGCTTTAATTAAGTTATAGTAATCTAGAGATGGAAAACGGTGATCTGCATGAAGCAGTCCACTGGCTGTATGCACATGGATTTTGAGGTTGGGTTTATGGCGATCAAATCGCTGTACTCCAAAAAAGCCTCGTTGTCCTTTTGTAATGAAAAGATGTGTAGGTGGCATTTCCAGGCCAGCTGCCTTTGCCATCAAACTGTAAGCATACTCTATATTGCCTGCATCATTGGTATCACTCAAAGCGCGGAATTTTATAATCCAATGAGTGAAATTTTTTTCAAGATTATCTGTTCCATAAACAATTTGACTTTTGCCTCTGTTAACTCCCACCATTATTTTTGGCCGCGCTCCGGCTGAGGCGCTATTCAATATTAACAACTGTGGCAATAGTTCACTGACAGTTCCTCTCAAAATATGCTGACTTTCGCGAAAAATTGCAGCCAGGTTAATGGGAGCCGAAGTATCGACGGTAGGCGAAAGATCAGGTTCATAGCTTAAGGCTCCCATACTGTGTCTGCCAATGTATGCAAGTCGATCAAGTGGAGAAACAGCGACTTGGGAATCTTGAGCAAGATAGCGGTCTATTAACAAGCGTCCCCAACCGTCCGGAAGACTGTCGTTAAACACGCCGAATAAACCATCAAATACGGTATCAGTGTTTTGCTGTACCTCAGGACGCAACGGTAGTTTAAAAGGCGAAATCTCTATGCCACTAGATAGAAATGCAGAATCATATTCAAAGTAAATTGTTCTATTTTTTATTGCCAATCTGCCAACAAACTGGCGGTTGCTGCCTAAAGTTAGATAAACTTTTATTACTGAATTGCCTCTTACCATTACCGTTTTCGTCCTCTTAGACGAGCTGCTGGCTCTGCTATTAATTCATCCAACGAGAATGGCAACGCCAAGGTTGTATTTAGTAATTTGTCAAAACTATTGGCTTCACCTAAGACAAGCGCTATTTTTGTCAAAGATTCTAATGAAATTTGACCGGATTGCTCAAATCGCTTTAGACTGCCAAGACTTATGGCGGCCCGGCTAGCTAATCCCGCCTGAGTAAGATTCAACTTTAGCCGCCTTTCTCGTGCTCTTTGCGAAAGCGACTGCATAATTTGCTTTGGTGTTGGCTCATTTAAAGATAACATATGAGCCATTATACCATTTATATCCATATATCAGCTAATATATTAATCGTAATATGAATATAGTCAGACCAGTTAAATAACTTTTTATTGTAAAATACCCCATAAAAAATGCTAATTTACCTATTGAGCATAGTATCATAATATGATACTATCATTTTATGCCACATAAGCATCAAAAAATACTAGAAGATATCTTTGCTGTCCCCGTAAAATCAAGCATCCCCTGGAAAGCCATTGAGAATATGCTCCTAGCGCTTGGTGCTGAAATAAGTGAGGGCAACGGATCAAGAGTAAGAATTGCTTTAAACGGGGTAAGAGCTGTTTTTCATAGACCTCATCCAAGGAAAGAAACAGATAAAGGAGCAATTGTTTCAATGAAGAGGTTTTTGACAGCGGCCGACATTTCACCAAGAGGAGGATATTTATGAAGTATAAGGGATATGAGGCTGTTGTAAGCTTTGATGATGAAGCTGAGATTTTCCATGGAGAAGTGGTGGACACTAAAGATGTTATTACCTTTCAAGGCCGGGCTGCTTCCGAATTAAAAAAAGCATTTAAAGAATCAGTAGATGACTACCTTGCGTTTTGCAAACAGAGAGGGGAAAAATCTGAGAAACCTTTTTCTGGAAATCTGATGATTCGGATTGATCCAGCTCTTCATAGAAAGCTGACTATGGCCGCTAAGAAAAATAGGATCAGTCTTAATGCACTTATTCAAAGTAGGCTTGCACTTTAAGTATATGCAGGGCATTTTTTCTCTAACAATTTTTCATCTTTAGTTAGTTCTATGAAGCTGCATTGGTCACCATTTTAATCAGGACTTAATTGGCATGTAGACAATAGGTTATGATAGAGCAATGAGCAATGCAAAACAAAAGTCACCACAAAGTCTGGCAACATACCCGCGTGCTGTTTTGTCCAACGTTTATTTTCTTGGCTATAATTCGCCACTTTCTTATGGCGGCAACAGCTGGTTTGTAGTAAGTGAAGATGGCAACTGGATGATCGATTCACCTAGATTCGTGCCACATTTGGTAGATAAGATAAAAGAATTAGGTGGTCTTAAATATATTTTTCTTACCCATCGTGATGATGTAGCCGAAGCGGCTGCATATGCTAAACAATTTGGTGCTAAGCGCATTATTCATAAATATGATCTAGACGCTCAGCCGGATGCCGAAATAGTTATAGAAGGCAAAGAGCCTAAACAATTTAGCAAAGACTTTCTCATCATACCGGTGCCTGGACACACGCAAGGACATATGGTTTTATTATGGGCAAATCAGGTTTTATTTACAGGCGATCATCTGGCCTTGGATCGTAAATCTGGCAAACCATACGCTTTTCGTGATTATTGCTGGTATTCATGGGAAAAACAAACTCAGTCTATGAAACAGCTGTTAGATTATTCGTTTGAATGGATTTTATGCGGGCACGGACAATGGGGACATCTTCCCAAACAACAAATGCGTGAAGGTTTAACTGAACTTGTTAAAGAGATGAGCACATGAACGTCACTAAGGAAAAAATGGCTAAGACAACTGTGGAACAGAGGCAAAAACCAGTATCTTGGTCTTCTTCAAAATACACACGTGACCGCATTGGTTATATTACCGACGCAAAAAACACACATGGCAACGTGGTCAAGTTTAATTGGGGTATTTTTCCAATTCTGCTAATTAACGAGCCAGATCTAATTCAACAGGTTCTAGTAACCGAGGCACATAATTTTACCAAGGGTCCAATACTCACCAATAATCGCGCTTTTTTTGGGCATGGGCTGCTTAGCAGTGAAGGAAATTATTGGAAGCGGCAACGCAAGCTAGCTTCGCCTGCTTTCAGTTCAAAGCGATTGGAAGAATATGCCCAGATTATGGTTGAACACGGTGCTGCCATGCTAGAGCATTGGCATGGTGGACAGATTGTGGAAATACAACAGGAAATGACGAAGTTAACCCTGGGTATTACTACCAAAACTTTTTTTGACAGCGAAATAAATGCATACGACCAAGACTTAGAAAACACAATAAACACTTTAGAAGAATCACTGGCTCAACGCATAAATAACATCCCCATGCTTATGCTTCCTGACTGGCTACCTTTTCCAACCAATATTCGTCTACGTGCTGCCATAAAAAAATTAGATAAAGTAATTTACGGACTGATAAACGAAAGACGCAATAAAAAAGATACGCATAAAGATCTACTTTCATTGCTTATCGCAGCCCAAGATGAAGATGACGGAAGCGTTATGAGCGATCGCCAAATACGAGACGAAGTATTCACTTTATTTTTTGCCGGTCATGAGACGACTGCATTAGCTCTAACCTGGACACTCTGGTTTATTGCCGAGCATCCTTTAGTCGAACAGCAGCTTGTGGAAGAGCTAGCACGGGTACTAAATGGACGCCACCCCACGGCTGCTGATTATTGGTCTTTGCGCTATACGGAAAAAGTTGTCAAAGAATCGATGCGGCTGCGACCACCGGCCTGGGCCTTAGGTAGGCGAGCGATCAAAGATTGTATTATCGGTGGCTTAGAAATTAAAAAAGGCACGGCTATTTTAATCAGTCAATGGCTCATGCATCATGACGAGCGTTACTTTAAAAATGCAAAAAAATTCGACCCTGATCGCTGGAGCAGCAATTTCACAGACACATTACCGAAGTTTGCCTATTTCCCATTTGGCGGCGGTCCAAGAATTTGTATTGGTAATGGTTTTGCTATGATGGAAACTGTGCTTCTTATTGCCATGATCATGCAGCAGTATCGTTTAAACCATATACACGGACAGTCTGTCGAGTTATTACCCGCTGTCACTTTACGGGCCACCCATGGAATTAAAATGGCTCTAAGCAAGCGTTAACCGGCATAGACAGTTCAAGTTTTAAGGTCAAATCCTCGTAAAGATTTAGTTTGATTATGAGTTTAATCGAAAGAATTAGCTCAAAATGGGCAGATTAGGATTGGATAGAATCTAAAAACAACCATATGGCGAGTGACAATGTTGAATAAAATTAAAAACCAGCTTTCACATAAGCTAGATTTCATTTTTTTGGACTCGCTTAATATGTTTATTGCCCCCCTCGGTGGCGGGGCTGGCGCCTATATAGCCTACTATTTTGCTTCTTGCCGGCATTGGCATGCCGATCAAATAGGCTTGCTTTTGTCGATCATGGCAATATCTCTAGCGTTAGCCCAGATTCCAGCTGGATTATTAATTGACCGGGTTGCACAAAAAAATCGAATCACTGCTATTGCTCTGGGCGTAATTGCCATTTGCTGGCTTTGTATGCTGGCGTTTCCCAGCCAGCCGGTAGTTTTTATTTCACAAGCTCTTGTTGGTGCAGCCTGCGCCTTTTTTGGACCGGCAATAGCGTCGATAACTCTTCAACTAGTTGGTCATGAAGGTCTGGGACCTAGGTTAGGAAGAAGCGGTGTCTTTTCCCACATAGGCAATATGCTAACCGCCATATCAATAGGTGTATTTACTGCCTATCTAAGCGGACAAGCAATAATTGGACTTTTAATATTCTTCGCCATATTGTCCGGTTTTTCGGCATTAGGGATTCAAAGAAATACAGCCGTACTTGTTAATAATTCTGCCGTCAAGGCTGACACTTATAAAAAACGCTTTTATCCTTTATTAAAAGGCATACTTGGTTTAGTTTCCACACCTGGGCCCAGGGCTTTTACCCTGGCGGCATTGCTATATACCTTTGCTAATGCCTCAATGTTGCCTTTAATGGTTCAGCTTATCTCTAAACAGGGCACCCACGCAGCTTCTGTACAATTGCCCTCCGCCCTTCTTATAACAGAATTTGTTATGATCCCTGTTTGCTATTTTGCTAGCAGAATGGTTAATCTAGGCAGACGCCCATTGCTGATTATCAGCTATATTTTCCTGGTATTAAGGGGCATAGGCTTTACTGTAATTAAAATCCCGGCCGCTATGGTAGCCCTGCAAATATTAGACGGAATCAGTGCCGGCATTTTTGGCTTAGTCTTGACCATTGTAATAGCCGATTTTTGCCGCCACAATGACAGTTTTAGCTCTACTTTAGCTGCCATATATATGATAATGACACTTGCCAATGGCTTAAGTGAGTTTAGCTCCGGCATGCTGGCCAATTATTTGGGTTTCAACGCCACGTTTGCTATATTAACTGCCGTAGCTTTTGTTGGACTTATGATAGTTGTCACTTTACTACCTGAAACTCGCGAAGTAGCCAAACCAATACTGGTAGACAACGAAAATGCGTTACCCGCAAATTCCTGATTTCCGCCAGCTATGTTGGTGGATATTAGATTTGCAAAAAGAACAATCAATTTTTCTTGCACTTGTATCTTTAATCGTTTGTGCTCCTACTGTTATGGCACAAACGTTAGGAAATACCAGCCTGGCTGTGTATAACCCGGCTACGCTCAACTTTGTAGTACCGGCACCTCTTGCGCAATTTGGAGTTTCACCGGCACCGTTAACCAATCGTCGACAAAACCCCGCATCAACAACCATCACTCCTTTATATCCGCTGCTTCAATACAATCTGTCCCGACTCGATTTTGAACAAATTCAATCAATAATTATTCCCGGCGGCATAGTCGATACGGTGAATAAAATCGTTTACTTGGAAAATGGCACTAATAATATAATCAAGCTAGATCTGGGCAGCGGAAAAATACTCCGGCAAATAAATAATGTTTGCGTGCCTATCGCGGTAGTCGATAATTGCCTGCTTGCCCTTGCTAAAGCAAGAAAAGAGGCAAAATTTTATTATGACCTGGTTAGGCTTGGCGAAAAACGCTCAGATCGCACAGAATCTTGGAGTCCAATTTTATTACCAGATTGGCTAGATCTGCCAGCCGATGGCGAAAGACAAAAGTTTGTATTCAGTAACCACTGTTATAACGGAATATTGTCAGTAACCTGGCAAGCTAGTAAACAAATGATGTTTCCAAATGCGCTCTCCTGGCTGGCACCGTATATGACTCGCCCATCTGCGTTTCAAGGTCACTTTTCTTGCGACTTAAATTCTCAGGCTATTGTTAGTCAGTCAATAGAAGAAAGCAATGATGATTTTCTAGCCTATTTGTCGGTCAATGAAAACACTTTGCCAGCCCAAATCTCCCTAAACGCGGATAATGTTGCCATTAACACTTATGATAACTATTTGTTCTCTCTTGTGCGCGCTTTTCCACCGGAGCATAACATCTCTAAAGCTGGTGTTGTCGGAAAGCGAGAATTGCAAGTAACGGACTTAAACACTGGTAAGATATTGTGGACACATACTTTGCCAGCTACGTTTACACCTCTGTCGTTCTAGTGATTAAACTTTTTAGCAATGGAAGCGCAGAATTACTTGCAACCCAACAAATCGCCCTGCAATCTTCCCGCTAGCCTTACTGCACTAGACATATCATGCCTTTTTCTCGCTCCCCTGGCCGGTGGAGCAGGTAATTATATGGCACTTTTCTTTTCCTCTAATTTGCATTGGGGTCCCAATCAAATTGGTAGCCTGCTGGGAATCATGTCTATAGCTATGGCAGTGGTACAAATTCCTGCTGGAGTCTCGATTGATAAAACATCTAAACTTAAGCAAATAGTTGTTGCTGCTCTGGCAGTGTTAGCGATGGGATGGTTGTTCATACTAGTTAATCCTATCTTCTCTGTAGTGGCAGTTACCGAAATATTAATAGGCGGATGTTGCGCCTTATTTATGCCTGCTATGGCATCGATCAGTTTGGGACTGGTCGGTTTGAAAAATTTTGATATCAGGCTGGGGCGCAACGGTGTATTTTCTCA
>Ga0206975_1282_pt1 | contig 10454 bp, 6 predicted proteins | sample Alteio_BWOrgHeat_81_FD_152919 | JGI IMG/M metagenome (GOLD analysis project Ga0206975, IMG submission 152919) | Enriched cells from forest soil in Barre Woods Harvard Forest LTER site, Petersham, Massachusetts, United States -... | ecosystem: Environmental > Terrestrial > Soil > Temperate forest > O... | reverse complement strand
CGTGGTGATGGGTTCGCCGGTGCGCGTGGTGAAGCGGACGAGCGCGCCGCCGCCGCTTTGCTGATCGAGAATTTTTCCCTGAAAATCCCCTTCTGGATGCGCGAAGATCGCGCCGATCGGCAGCTTTTTGGCCGGGCGCACGAGGCACCACCAAATTTCGGCGCTGCCTGGTTCGGGCCGCAGCAGCAGGCATTCGATGGTGCCGCCGCTCGGGCGGCGGGCGTGCAGCCGTGCGGGCAGGACGGCGGCGGTGTTGCGAAACAGCGTGTCGCCGGCACGCAGAAATCGCGGCAAGTCGGCGAAGACATGGTGCGCGACCGTGTGCGCGGCGCGATCGACCACCAGCAGGCGCGACTGGTCGCGGCAGGCTGCCGGCGTCTGCGCGATGAGCCGCGCGGGCAGCTCGTAGTCGAAAAGTTCGGTGCGAAGGCTCACGAACGAGAGATAGACCGGCGTAAAAAAAATCCAAACGCCAAATCCCAAAAAAATCCCAGGACACCGCATTGCTCAGAACTTGATTTCGGTCGTCAGCCGCACGGTGGCGCCCGGATAGGGGCTGACGGAGAGGCGGCTCGCGGGTTGCCAGGCGAACTTGGAATTGAGGAGGTTATCCACGTTCAAGTTGAACCGGCAGCGGTCCCAGCGGTAGCTGGCGCCGGCGTTGTAAACCGTCCAGGCGGCGACGTAAAAGCCGGTTTGGGTGGGCGCGCCCTGGGGCGTGACGGCGACGCCGGTCTTCGGATCGTTTTGGGCATTTTCGCCGGCGGCATTGCCGACGTGCACCACCCCGGCGAAGACGGTGAAGTTTTTCAGCGCGCCATCCGTGAAACGATAGTTGAGCAGCAAATTCGCCAACTGGTCGGGCACATTGCGGACGCGGCGGCTGAAGGGATCGCGGAGCTTCATCTCCGTGAAGCTAGCGATGACCGACAGGTTTTTCGTGAGGCCGCCGACCAGGTTGAACTCGAAGCCGTGATTGGCCTGGTCCGAAAGGGTGTTGGGCGCATTGTGCGCGGGATCGACATTATATGCCGGATTGGGCGTCACGAGATTCGTCTGGGCGATCTGAAAATGGGCGGCGGTGAAAGCCAGCCGCTGGTGGAAGAATTCACTTTTCAGACCGAACTCATGCTGTCTGCCCTGTTGCCAGAGCGGGTGCGTGTTGAAGGTGGTTAGCGCCGCATTTGAGGAAAAAGTGTAATACAATGCAACGCTCGCGACCGGCTTGAAAAGGATCGAGCCCAGATAGGTGTCCCGGTACCCACCCAGGGTCAGCAGTGCCGGTGGCGCCGACAGGTCGGAAATGTTGTAGGTGTAGGTGTTGCTGTTCACCCAAGTGCGCGAAACCCCGCTGGTCAGAAGGATCCGGTCGCCATACAGGCCCGCCTTGGTCAGCGCATAGACCTGGCTCTGCCAGGCATTCGATTTGAGTTTGGCGGCGGGGGCATAGGTGGACAGCAGCGGCTTCGATGGATCGTAGGCACCGGCGAAAAGATTCGCGGGCGGCAGGGCGAACTGGCGGGTGTTGCTGGTGTTCGCGGCTTGCTGGTAGGCCCATCCGGCCACTGGTTGGATCGAGATTTCACCGAAGTGAAAGTCCGTCGCATAGTCGTTTTGCAATTGGACATCGCGGCTTATCCCATGGTTGTAGCGCGCGACCTCGGGCAGGGCGGCGGGGTTAGGCGAGGAAAGGCCGGTAACCTGGCCGGTCGCCGGGTCGAAGGTCTCGGTCGGGCTGAAGCTCGGAAATCCGCTGTCGCCAATATTGTTGTCGAAAAAAACTTCAGCGCCCAGCCGCATGCTGACCCGGTCGGCCACGGTGGCGGTGAACTGGCCCGAGACAAGGTTGACGCGGTCGAACGTGTGGCTCCAGGTCGCGTTGCCGTTCCAGCCGTTGTAAGTGAAGCCCGACGGCGGCGGCGGCGTGCCCCCGATGGTAGTCCCGCGGATGCTGCCGGGATCGGTCACTTCCCAGCCGTTGTCGTTGGCATTCGCCATGGCTCCGGTCAGTTCCCACTGAATGCCGAAATATTTGAGCGTGAGCTCCGCCGTGTCGGAAAACCGGCAGGTCAGCTGCGGGCTCACGTTCCACTGCCGGATGCTGCCGGGAACATAGGTCCTGGCGTCCTGGTAATCGCCGATCACGCGGTAGGCCCAGTGTTTTCCGCCCCCGAGCGGCCCGGTGGAGTCGAGCGCGACCTTGCCTGCATTATAATTGCCGATGGCGACGATGAGGTCGTTGGCGCGCTGGAATTGGGGCGACTTGGTGACGATGTTTATTGAGCCGCCGGGGCTGCCGGTTGGCGCGAGGATCGTGTCCGGCCCCAGCACCACATCGGCGCGCTCGATGAATTGCGGCTCAAAGACAGCGACAAAGCCGTTGTTGGTCGGGATGAGTTGGCTTGAAAAGTTGTCGATGGTTTTGGTGAAACTCTCAAACCCACGGAAATTCTGGCGGTCCATGATTCCGCCGGGGCCGGTTCCGCGGCCATTGCTGACGCCCGAGAAATAGCGGGTGGCCTCGTACATGCTGTTCGCGCCAATATCGATCCGGTGCACCAGCCGGGAAATATTTTCACTAACACGTTGATCGAGAGCGGCGTGTCGAGGAGAAACCCGCGGATGCGTGCAGCCGAAGTCGCCTCCGCCGGGCGGTAAGGATCGGCTTTGGTGCCGGAAACGCTGAACTGCGGCAGCCCGACGACTTCATCGGCGCGGGTATTGCTGCCGGTCTTGGCGGGCGGCGGGGGAACGGGCTTGCGGATTTCCCGCTCGACCACCGAAAGGCGCCCGTGCGATCATCTTGCACCGCGCGGAGGGGGGTGTTCTGCAGCATAAGTTCCAGCGCGGTGCGCGCGCTCATCTCGCCTTGCACGGCGTGCGTTGTCACGCCCTGCACCTTGCCGACGAAATAGAATACCTGCGCGCCCGACTGTTCGACGAATTGCTTCAGGGTAATCATCGCATCGCCGTCCGGCAGTTGAAAGGGTTTCTTCCCCGGCTCCGTCGCTTGGGCGGTGGCGGCCGTCAACGCGGCCAGCATCACGCATTTTGGCAAAACCACGGCCGCATGACGCATGAATCGGCGCAAGCGCACGAGGTGGGGGAACATAAGAAAATCGGCCGGTTCCGGCAGGCCAAGATGACGGCCAATGAAGCCGCGGTGTAAAGGCCGAACCGCGCCGGCAAAAAAGCGGTGCGCCACCTCTGACGCACCGCTTCAAACCAATCCCCAAGAACAAAAATCGGCTAGAAATTGACCGTAGTGGTCAGCCGGAAGGTGATGCCGGGATAAGGGCTCACCGACAGGCGGCTGGCAGGTTCCCAGGCATATCTGGAGTTCAACACGTTATCCACGTTCAGGTTGAACCGGTAGCGATCGATGGTATAACCGGCCCCGGCATTAACGATCGTCCAGGGGGCCACATAAAATCCGACCTGCCTGGTGACACCGTTTGAGTTGAATCCCGTCTGGTTTTCGCCCGCTGTTCGGCCCATCCGCTCTACCGCTCCGAACACGTTGAAGTTTTTTAGCGGGCCATGAACAAAATGGTAATTCGCGAGCAGGTTGGCTATTTCATCCGGGACATTGCGGCTGCGCCGGTGAAATGCATCGCGGTATTTCATCTGCGTGAAGCTTGCGATCATCGACAGGTTTTTCGTCACGCCGCCGGTTACATTGAGTTCGAAGCCTTCATTGGTGTTGTTAGTGAAAATATTTCCCGGCTGGTGCACCGGATCGATATTGGCCAGGGGATTCGGGGTTGAGACATTCGTTTGCGACATCTGGAAATGGTCGCCGTTGATCGAGAGCCGCTGGTTAAGCCATTCGGTCTTGAACCCGAACTCGTGCTCACGTCCTTGCGACCAGAGTGGAATTGTGATGCCGCCACCGGGATTCAAAGCCGTGACGGAATTATTGGTGGAGAAAGTATAATAGAGCGCGACATGGTCCGCCGGTTTGACCAGCACGCTGCCGATGTAACTGTCCTTGAAGCCCTTCAAGGGCGGCAGCGCACCGTTGGCCACAATCGCGGTGAGCGAGGGATTGTAGGTGTAAGACTGGCTGTAGACCCACTCGCGCGTCGCGCCACCCATGATGAACACATGGTCCTGATAGAAGCCGGTTTTGACCACGCCGTAGAGCTGCCTCTGGGTTGCCTCGCTTCTGGAGCGATTGCTGAAGGTAAACTGAGTGATGCCCGGCCGCGGCGCGTTGTAGTCGCCGGCGAGAAGATTGGCCTGCGGCATGGCCGCGGTTCCTGTCCGGCCGAACGGATGGCTGTCGTGCTGAAACGACCAACCTGCGATCGGCTGGATGGAAACTCCATACGGATGGAAGTTGGCCGCGTAATCGTTCTCAAACTGATGCATGTAGTCGTAGCTATTGTTGTAGCGCCAGACCTCGGTCACGGTGGTGGGGTCGAACACAAAGGGTGCGCCGCCGAGCGTGAGGCCGTTGACCTGGCCGGTGTTCTGGTCAAATGTCTCCGACGGCGACGACAACGAATTCGCGAACGCCGCTCCGGTGGCTCCGGTGGGGAAGGCGCTGTCGCCGATATTGTGGTGTTCAAGGAGCTGGCCGCCCAGGCGCACGCTGATCAGGTCGAAGAGCGTTCCCGTGTAGACGAGCTGGAGCGTGTTGGTCCGCTCCTGTGTGCTGCTGTTGGTGTCGACACCGTTATTGCCGTTGTACTTGACGCCGGCGGTCTGGGGATGGTTGGACAGGGTGTTGCCGAACAAGGAGGAGGAATCATAGACGAGCCAGCCGTTGTCGTTCGGCGCGGAGGCATTGCTGTTGGCCCGGAAGTCCACGCCAAAATACTTGAAAGTGAGGATGTCGTGGTCGTTGAACTTGTAGGAAAACTCCGCGGCCACGTCGGATTTCTTGTAGTTGCCCGGGATATAGGTCTTCGTATCCTGGCCGGTGGCGATCACGCGGTAGGCCAGCTTGTTGTTGCCGAAGATCGGAATGGGCCCGGTGCTGTCGATGGTAAGCTTCTGGGCGCTGTAATTGCCGCCCTCGCCCTCAATGTAGTTTTGCCGTTTATAGAGCGGTGATTTGCTGACGACGTTCATCGATCCGCCGGGCGTTCCGGTCGGGTTGAGGATCGCATCGGGGCCCAGGACGATTTCGACCTGCTCGATGAAGGCCGGCTCGAACGTATCGATGGAGGTGCTGGTGCCGGGGATAAACGTGCTCGAAAAATTGTCGACTGTGCGGGTCTGGCTCTCGAAGCCGCGAAAGTTCGTGCGATCGTTGATGCCGCCGGCAGTGCCGGCTCCGCGGCCATTGCTGACGCCGGCCATATAGCGGCTGGCTTCATATGTGCTGTTCGCGCCGAGATCCTGGACCAATTCCTTCGGAATGACGTTGATCGACACCGGAGTGTCGATGAGGGCGCCCGCGACGCGGGCCAGTGAAATGGTGTCCGCCACGCGATAAGGGTCGGTTTTTTCGGATGAAACCGAGAATGCGGGCAGTGCGACGACTTCTTCCGTCGAAGGACTCTTGGCGTTGGCGGCTGGTGGCGGAGTGGGCTGGCCATGGCTCGGCAAGGCAAGAGCGAGCCAAGGCAGGAGGATAAGACTGGTGCGCAGGGTAAGGTTTTTCATTGGTGTAGGCAGAAGGCCGGCCATGCAGGTGACATGACTCGACGGATGTTTGGCAGGGTGAGGAACTAAGCGGACCCAGTCGGCCAGGAGGCAAACCGGCTATCCATTGAGACGAACCAAGCGCAGGGATGGAGTAGCGCCATCCGTATTATTTTCAGGACGGTCGTGGTCGGCCAATGGCCTAGCGGTATGGCTTTCCAATTAGCAAACACTCACCTAACGCATCTGGCGCAATATAATCCGGCTTGCAGATGGGCGATCGACGCTGATGTCGCCTCCCTGGGCCAGCAGCCGGACGAAGCCTTCGATATTTTCCGGGCGGAAACTGCCGCTGATCGGCAGCGCGCCGAGCGAGGAATCACCCAGCTCGATCTGTACCGGGTTGTGCCGGTTAAATTCGCTGACGACCTCCGACAAAGGGGTTGCGACGAAGACCAGGCGGATTCCCTGCCAGGCCAGCGCATCGCTGATGATGGTCGGACTGACATTTTCAATCACTGGAGCGGATTCGGGATGGGAAGTGTCCATGATCGCGCGCTGCCCGGCCGCGAGTTTAGTCGGTTCGGGTGCACTGTCCGCCATGGCGGAAGCGGCTGGGTTGGCGGTTATATTTTTTGCCAGCGTCACCTTGCCCTCGGTCACGAGCACGTCGATTTCCCGGTCGGTGATCCGCACGTCGAAAGCCGTGCCCACCGCCCGCACCTTGACCGACCCCGCCTGGACCCAGAAAGGGCGTTCTTTGTTTTTCGCCACGGTGAAATTGGCTTCACCGCGCATCAGCCGCACCCGGCGCTCGGCCGGGGTGTAATTCACCTGTATCTCGCTGCTCGCGTTCAATTCTGCGACCGAGCCGTCCGCCAGTGTCACACGTTGATAGCTGTCGGCGGTCGTGGCGTACACCTCGGACGGGGCGTTCCGGGGGGGCTGCGAGTGCCACCAAATTCCACCCGCCAGAGCCAGTGCGGCTGCCGCCGCGGCTGACCAGGCGATAATCCGGGCAAACGCCGGTTTGCGCCGGCGGGCGGGAGCAAGGAGATCGCGATCAGGGTGGCCCTGCGCCTCGGGCCTGAAATTTTCCAATCCGAGCAGGGCGTTCCACGCCTCTTCCAACCGCGCCACCGCCGCTTCATGCCGCGGGTTGCCCAGACGCCAGTGCAGAAATTCTGTTTCTTTTTCCGGCGTCAGCCCATCGTCGCGTTCTGCCAGCCATGCGGCGGCGATGGCCTCGATCGCCTCGTCATGGCCCGGGAAATTTTTGTCGAAAGGTTTCATGGCTTGTTTTTCGGCGCAGCTGCCCGGTCTTTCACCAGCCCCCGCACTTTGAAATATTCCGCGCAGCGCCGCATGCCCTTGGCCAGTTGAGCCTTGACGGTGAGGTCCGAAATGCCGAGGTCGGCGGCGATTTGCTTGTGGGAAAGCCCGTAGAGCAGGCGGAGAGTGAGCACCTGGCGGCAACGCTCCGGCAGCGTCCGGACCGCATCGGCCAGAAGCGCAAGTTCCTGCTGTTTGTTGACGGTTTCAGCGACATTCTGGTTTTCATCTATGACGGTTTGGCTGGCCAGATCGCCTATGGGTTCGAATGAAACAACTTTGCGACGCCGGCATAAGTCGAGCGCGGCATTTCGGGCGATGGCGAAAAGGAAAGCCTTTACGTAGTGCACCTTGCCCGCCTCTTTGGCCCGTAACAGGCGCACATAGGACTCTTGCACCAAGTCGTCGATGTCCGGCAATGAGGGAAAGACCCCGTGCAAATAAGCCCGCAGCGCCGGTTCGTGCGGCCGCACTTCGTCGTGAAACCATTGGGATTGGGCGGTGGGCGGGGAGTTCACGGGAAATGCGGAAAATCTTTCCGGAGCAGGCGGTGCCCGCAGGGTATGAGGAAGAGCCCTGCACAAAAACCGCCGTGCTTCAAGCGCCGCGTTTCGCCCGCTCTTTACCTGGTGCAGGCTAATTGCGTTTCCCTTAGTGTATCGGATGATCGCCGTACCTAGAATGCGCCGTACCGGCAGCTCGCAGTCGAAAAGTTCGGTCAAAAAGGCTCGCAAACGAGAAACAGAACGTCTCCGGAGCCCTCGTCAAAAACGGGAGATGGGCGGCAGGAAGGCCAGGCATTGGTGAACTTAACGACTCAACCGACTGTTGGGGATTTGCCCCTACATAAGTTGATCAGCTGATTACCGAATCTGCGCAACCTTGCATGCTTGATAGCGTCTTTTGGTGCGGAAGCGGCGAATGCGCCTGCCTGCGATGGCGCGAAAACTTTACTGCGATGTTGTCCGGCACAAAAACACTCGTACACAAAGTCATCATCACCGGCACTGGCCGGGCGGGCACCACGTTTCTGGTGCGTCTGCTCACTACACTCGGCCTCGATACAGGTTACACGCCAAAAAATTGGCCGCGGGATTACTTCGCGCACTGTGATGCCGGTCTCGAACGCGACCTCGCCGCGCCCGACGCACCGTATATTGTCAAGAATCCCGCCCTTTGTGAAACGCTCGAATCCATTCTTGCCGATGGGCGCGTCTTGATCGACCACGCTTTCATTCCCATTCGTGAGTTGGAAGCTGTTGCGTCCAGCCGTATCCGCGTCGGCGGGGCCGATGAAAGCGTGCCGGGCGGCCTTTTGAAAAATCCCAACCCCGTGTTCCAGAAAGCCGTGCTGGCGGAAATGTTTCACCGGCTGGTGCACACGCTTGTCGCTCGCGACATTCCGCACACGTTCCTGCTTTTTCCGCGCTTCGCCTGCGATGCGGATTACGCCTACGTCCGGCTTCGCCCGATCCTCGGCTACATGCCGCTCGAAACATTTCGGAAAGCCTTTGCCCTCGTGTCCAATCCCGCCCTGATCCACGATTTTTCCAGGCCGGAAAACTGCCTGGCCGGCGTCGGGGAAAAACAATATCGGCAGGAACGGCAGCACCGCCGCCGCGTCCGCCACGCTGTCCGCTGGGCGCTCACCAGCGCCGCCGTGCTCGTTTTATTGTTATTTTTTCCGGTCAGGCATAGATTGCACTGGGCGCTCCTTTCGTCGTCACCGGCCGTGGCAAACCTCGATCCACTCCCTCATGGCCCGGCCCGCTGAGTGGCAATGAAACCCCGGCGCGGCGGCAAAAGAGGCTTGCTCTCATCGGCGCGGCGGGTTTCTTCCACTGTTCCACTGACGCCAACATAGCTCAGTTGGTAGAGCAACGCTTTCGTAAAGCGTGGGTCGTCGGTTCAATTCCGACTGTTGGCTCCAGCCTTCGCTCTTTGAGCTTCCGCCTTCGCTGAAGCTATGGCGGACATGCCGGCTTGGCAGGCCAGCCCGCGAACACGACAGGCAGGGAAGCCTTTTGGCCGTTGAAGCGAAGGCCCATTCGACAGGCTCAGGGCCCCGAGCCCAGTCGAGGGGCTGCCACCGCGTAGCTCTCGCCAAAGCAAAGCCGGGTCATGCGCTTTTCCAGCTTAATTTCACAAGAAATAAGTTGAGAGGGAGGTTTCGGACGGTACTTTGCCGGCATGTACCTCAAGGTCCGCCCCATTGTCCTGTTCGCATTGTCCCTGTTTCTCCTGGCCAGGTTGGAGGCCGGCTCTCTCGTGTGGGGAAAAGACAGGATAAGCACGGAGATTGTCAAAGGTGAGCAGACGGAAGTGAAGGCGGCATTCTCTTTCAAAAATACAGGCGACCATCCCGTGACCATTACCGGGGCACAACCCAGCTGCGGGTGCACGACGGCCGTGCCGGACAAAAAAACCTATGCTCCCGGTGAGAGCGGAGAGATTGCGGTTGTCTTTCATCCGGCCGACCGCACCGGCTTGCAGGAAAAAACCATCGCCGTCACGACGGACGAACCAAACCAGCCGCCCAAGGAGCTCTTTTTTGAAATAAAGATAAAGGAATATTTGACGGTCGAACCGCGCCTGCTGGCTTGGAAGCTGGGAGCAGATCCGTCGGAACAACGCACGGTCGTTTCCGCTTTGCCCTCGCGCCCGATCACCGAGGTCACCGCGCAAGGCGTACTGGCGGGAACTTGTGAAACCCGGGTTGAAGTCGTCGAGAAAGGGCAGAAGTACAATCTGTATGTGAAACCGGTCTCAACCGCGAAGGTGCTGATCACAAATGTCGTTATTCAGGCCAAATTTGCCAACAACACGGACCAGAAGACGCAGGTTTATGTTTATGTGAGTCCGGCGGTCAACAGCCAACCGGATCCGAGCCATTAGCCGGGAGCGGATGGCCCGACGGGCTTCGTGCTCCCGGCTCTCCATGCCGTCGGCAAAAACATTTTTGCACGCTGGAAATCTCGCCGGCGGTGCGCACTCTTACCAAGCCTCCACGCCTTTCACGGCCTCCTTCAAACCCGATCAGCATGAACGGCCACTACGACATCATCATCATCGGCAGCGGCGCCGGGGGCGGCACGCTCGCCTACAAACTCGCGCCCACCGGCAAACGCATCCTCCTGATCGAGCGCGGCCCCTATGTCCCGCGTGAAAAGGACAACTGGAACCCCCGTGCCGTTAACGTCGAGGCCCGCTACAATACCAAGGAAGAGTGGCTGACCAACGACGGGGCCACGCTTCACCCGCACACCAATTATTACGTTGGCGGCAACACCAAATTCTTCGGCGCGGCACTTTTTCGTTTTCGCGAGCAGGATTTTTCGGAAATCCGCCATCACGGCGGCGTTTCACCCGCGTGGCCGATTTCCTACGCCGACCTCGAGTCGTATTACACGGCCGCGGAAAAACTCTACCACGTTCATGGCGCGCAGGGCGAAGACCCGACCGAGGCGTGGCGCACCGGGCCGTTTCCTTACGAGGCGATCAGCCACGAGCCGCGCATCCAGAAACTC
>Ga0206975_1280_pt1 | contig 10491 bp, 9 predicted proteins | sample Alteio_BWOrgHeat_81_FD_152919 | JGI IMG/M metagenome (GOLD analysis project Ga0206975, IMG submission 152919) | Enriched cells from forest soil in Barre Woods Harvard Forest LTER site, Petersham, Massachusetts, United States -... | ecosystem: Environmental > Terrestrial > Soil > Temperate forest > O... | reverse complement strand
CCTTACCTCGCCAGCCAGCGTCAGGCCGGTCATCTCCGGCATCTCAATGTCGGTCACCAATACATCGGGCTTCTGTTTGGCGATCGCCGTCAGTGCCTCGCGGCCGTTAGCAGCTCGTCCGCAAACGGTGATATCCGGCTCCGTTTCAAGAAGCGCAGCCAGCGCACCGAGCACCATGGCCTGATCCTCGGCCACAATCACGCGAATCTTGGTCATGACGTCATCTCGGCTTCATCAAGGGGGGCGTGCACATCCGTCGGCAGCAGGATCGTCAGCCGTGTACCCCGGCTGCCATCGACGGCAAACTGCCCGCCCAGCGCCTCGATGCGCTCCCGCATGCCGCGCAGCCCGTTGCCTTCAGCGCGGACGCCCCCGCGCCCGTCGTCTTCAACCACCAGTGAGGTATGTCCGTTCTGTGCTGAAAAGCTCATCGAGCAGCGGCTCGCCTGCGCGTGCCGAACAATATTCGTTACCGCTTCGCGCACTATCAGCGACACCACACTCTCGACCGCTGGAGTCAGCTCCGGAGGCTTATCCTCGCACACCAGAGTCACGCCAGCAGCATCCAGCGTGCTGTGTGCCCGCTTGATCTCCGCCGCCAGACCTTCTGCCCGGTAGCCACGAATCGCTTCCCGCACTTCCGTCAGCGCCGTGCGCGAGATCATCTCCACATCGGCAATCTCTGCCGCCGCCCGCTGCGGCGGGTGCATCGCGGGCTGCGGGTGGTGGATCCCGACCTGGCGGCGGAGGCGTGGGACAGCGGTGCCGATCCGCTGACCGAGCGCGAGCGGCAGATTCTGTGGCGGGCGGGCGAAGGCAAGTCGAGCCTGGATATCGCAGAGGAGCTGCACTTGTCCGAAGGCACGGTGCGGAATTATCTTTCTGAAGCCATCAGCAAGCTCGGTGCCGCAAATCGCGTCGACGCGGCGCGAATTGCACGAGCTAAGGGGTGGCTGTAAAGGGCTCAGGGACGCTTAGGCCATTTGCCGGTTGCTCCTATCCTTGTGGGTGCCTGAGGGAGAGCAATCAGGTCCTTCGACTTCGCTCAGGATGACGGATCAAGTGGATTACCTCCCATCCTCGGCGGCAGTCTGGAAGAATCTTTCCCCTCTCCCCGTAGCGAGCCCTGCACCCTGAGCCCTGCCTTTAGGACATTCCTTCTCCCGTGAGCGGGTTGATCTGGTTTGGCTTCGCCGCGGTGGGATCGGCCGCCCGCGGCGTTGCGGGTTCGAGCAGGTTGCCGGGAGCGGCTCCATTCGACGGAGCGGTGTTGTAGACGCGCAGCGGATCGCCGGGAAGCATGTTGTGATCGGCCAGGGCGATGCGGATGCGGCGCTGCGTTTCGCGCATGGCCGCCCACTGCTGGTTGGCCTTGGTCTTGAGCTGCACCGGATAGATGATCTGCGATCCCTTAATGGAGTCGACGCCGAGGAGGGTTGGGTCGGCAAGGAAGACGTCCTTATACGCCGGGTCGTTACGTACACTCATCGCGACGTCTTTGAGCAGGGCCATCACTTCGTCGGGATTGGCAGAGAAATCAACCGAGACGTTAATCGTCGCGATGGAGAAGTCGCGAGTGACGTTGGCGACGATGGTGATCTGCGAGTTGGGGATGATGTAAAGCGTCCCGTCGCCGTCGCGGACCTGGGTTTTGCGCAGAGACATGGTCTCGACGGTGCCGCCGACACCGCCGAGCTTGACGACGTCGCCCACATTGTACTGATCTTCAACGAGGATGAGGATGCCGTTGAGGCAGTCCTTGACGATGGTCTGGGCAGCCAGGCCGAGAGCCACACCGGCGACTCCGGCGGAGGCCAGCAGCGGCTCCAGCTTGAAGCCGAGGAGCGGCAGGATCTCGAGGGCGGCGATGAACCCGATGATGCCGATGCCGGTGGCCCGGGTGACGGAAGCCAAGGTACGCACCTGGGCGATGTTCCCGCGGGACCGGCTCTCGGCCAGGCGGATCATGCGCCCGGTGACGAGCTTGAGGATGCGGGCGAGAATCCATGCGCCAACGACGATGATGATGATCTTTGGCAGGGCGGCGTGCAGGAACTCCTGCAGATCGGCAAGCCACTTGGCGTCCAGCTGTGAGAAAAACTCACGCGGGCCGAACCAAAGCAGCGCATAAAACTCTTTTTCGCTAGGGGGAAACATCCGTTCCTATAATTGTCCCAGAAAGTCTGATTGGAGACCCATGCGATCCTTTGATGCGATTTTGCCGGCTGCGATCCTGCTCCTCGGCATGGGTTTGTTTTACGGCGCGAACCCAAACGGGGCGCAGCAGGCGCCTGCGCCACAGCTTCCCTCCCAGACGCGTCCTCCTGTATTGCCGGGAACCGGGCGTTCCGGGGAGGACGAGGACAATCCCATGGCGCGGCAGATGGCCGAGCAGCAGTCGAAGCGCCGTAATAACCTGCGCCAGAAGCAGATCGTGGACGACACGGCGAAGCTGCTGCACCTGGCGCAGCAGCTGAAGGATGAAGTGAGCAACGGAAAAGCTGCGGGCGACGCATCGTTCACCAAAAAGGCGGAGGAGATTGAAAGACTGGCCAAGTCAGTCAAAGACAGGATGCGGGAGGGCCAATAGCACAATCGCCGAGATTGCGCCTCAAGCGTCCGGTCCTGCGCCTCTTATATCCTGAAGAGGTATGCCCACACAGACCGAACTCGCTCCTCCCGTTGCCGCTACCCATCGCAAAGAAACACCGATCCACGGACGCACGCTGGCGGATGACTACGCCTGGCTTCGCGAGCGCGATAATCCTGAGGTTATTTCTTATCTCGAGGCGGAAAATGCCTACACTTCCGCGGTGCTCGAGCCGACGGCCGAGCTGCAGAAGACGCTTTACGCCGAGATGGTGAGCCACATCAAGGAGACTGACGTCTCGGTTTCCTTCCGCGAGGGCCGGTTCTGGTATTACTCGCGCACCGAAGAGGGTGCTCAATACCCGATCTATTGCCGCAAGCCGGGGTCCGCCGAGGGCCCGGACGCGGACGCTGCGGAACAGGTTGTCCTCGATGTAAACGAGCTGGCGAAGGGGCAGGCGTTCATGGCGGTCAGTGCATTGACCGTCTCCGATGACGGTAACTTGCTCGCATATTCGATAGACAACAAGGGGTTCCGCCAATACACGCTGCAGGCGAAGGATCTGCGCACTGGCGAGCTGCTTCCAGAGCGCGTGGAGCGGGTAGGCTCCATTGTGTGGGCGGCTGATAACCGGACGCTCTTCTACACCGTTGAGGACGAGGAGCAGAAACGCCAGTTCCAGTTTTACCGGCACAAGCTGGGTGCGCCGCACACGGAAGATGCGCTGGTGTACGAAGAGACCGACGAGCGGTTCAACATTGGCTCAGGACGCACGCGCGACGGACGGTACATCATTCTTGAAAGCTCGAGCCACACGACCAGCGAGGAGCAGTTTCTTTCGGCCAGCGATCCGGAAGGAGAGTGGAGGCTGATCAGCCCGCGCGAAGACAACATTGAATACTATGCGGATCACCGCAATGGGCTGTTCTTCATCCGGACGAACGATAGAGGGCGCAATTTCCGGCTCGTCACCGCGCCAGTTGAAACTCCGGGGAAGACGAACTGGAAGGAAATATTGCCGCACAATCCAGAAGTAATGCTTGAAGAAATTGACGTATTCGCCTCATTCTTAGTGGCGTGCGAGCGGAAGATTGGACTACAGCATCTGCGGGTGTTTTCTTTCCGGGATTCGGGACTGGAAACGAGCGGAGAACGGGAGATTGCCTTCCCCGAGCCGGTTTACAGTGCGCACCCGCACATCAATCGCGTCTTCGATACGCAGAAATACCGCTATAGCTATCAGTCGCTGGTCACCCCGAGTTCAGTCTATGAATTCGACGTTTCGACGGGAGAGTCGAAACTCCTCAAGCAACTGGAGGTGCCGGGCGGATTCAACCGTGAGTTGTACGCTTCGGAGCGGCTGTTCGCAAAGGCGCCCGATGGCGTGGAGATTCCCGTGTCAGTGGTGTATCGCAAGGATCGGCGCGAGCCAGGAAAGAATCCACTGTACGTGTACGGATACGGGTCCTATGGCTATCCGCTGCCGCTGGGTTTCAACAGCAACCGGCTGAGCCTGCTCGATCGCGGGTTCGTGCTCGCGTACGCGCACGTAAGAGGCGGCGGCGATCTGGGCAAGCCGTGGCATGATGCGGGACGCCTGATGGAAAAGCGCAACACCTTCACCGACTTCATCGCCGTAGTCGAGTATCTGTCGGCGCAGGGATACGGAGACCCGAAACGGGTGGCGATCGAAGGCGGCAGCGCCGGCGGGTTGCTGATGGGCGCGGTTTCAAACCTGCGCCCCGACTTGTTCCGCGCGGTTGTGTCTCATGTCCCTTTCGTCGATGTGATGAACACTATGCTGGATTCGTCGCTCCCGTTGACGGTTCCGGAGTACGAGGAGTGGGGAGACCCGAACGGGCTGGAGGCCTTCGAGTACATGCTGGGCTATTCACCCTATGACAATCTCGAAGCCAAGGCGTATCCGGCGATGCTGGTGAAGACCTCTCTTTACGACAGTCAGGTGATGTATTGGGAGCCGGCAAAATACGTGGCCAGGCTGCGGACACTGAAGAAGGACGGCAATTCCCTGCTGCTGCACACCAATATGACGGCGGGCCACGGCGGAGCATCGGGACGGTACGACTATCTGAAAGAAGTTGCGCTGGATTACGCCTTCATCATGCGCGAGCTCGGCGTCTGAGCGGATTGGCCATCGCAACTCGGTTGTGCGATCCAAACGCGTGTCCCGCCGGAGCAGTAATCGATCTGAATGTTGAATCTTGGTGATTTGAAGGAAGAGAACGATGCTTGACCACATCATCCTGTCTGTCAGCGATGTTGAACGTTCGCTGGCGTTCTATGAGGCCGCGTTGAAGCCTCTCAATATCAAGTTTTTCCTGCCCTACAAGGGCGAGGGTGGCCATTTCGATCTGTGGGGGTTCGGCGATGGCAAGAGAGCATGCTTTTGGCTCAAGCAAGGAAAGCCTGATCCGGCGTCGATCCATTGGGGATTTGTTGCGAAGAACAACGACCAGGTCGATGAGTTTTATCGAGCTGCGATCTCCGCAGGAGCAAGAGACAATATCTCACCGCGAGCACGAGTTGAATACTATCCGGGATACTATGCAGCCGATGTACTTGACCCGGACGGCTATTCGTTCGAGGTCGTGCATAAGAGCTGAGGGTTATCGGTAATGACTTTCCGCTTGGACGTAAAGTCGCAACCTGATCAACTTGAGTTAAGCAGGCTGGTTCCCGCGAGACTGGAAGACAAAACTACGCGAAGCCGGCTATACAGCAACCTATGTTCCGTGTGCCCCAATTACCACCCGCCGATGTGTGCGCTCGGCAGGTCTTGGCGTTTGATGACCTCGACGTCAGGTGCTACCGATCTCCCGGTCATATGCCATTGCAAAGAATGTGAAGGTGCAACTGCTTCTCGCGCTTATGTTCTCCTGCATGGCCCTCAACTCGGCGGCGGAGTCAGCTGTCCCACAGACGAAGGACTCCCCAAACCCACCCTTCACGATAGATGTAACCGTAGATCGAGTGCTGGTGCCGGTCGTCGTTCGTGACAAACAGGGCGATGCTGTAAGCGACTTGAAAAAAGACGACTTTCGCGTCTTTGATGATGGCAAGCCGGTATCAGTATCCGTATTCATCGTTGAGAAATGGGCGGCGACCAGGAGCCATTCTGAACATAATTCAGCCGTCCTTGCGCTTCCTCAGGCTGTTCCACTTGCCGCTCCGCCACCCACTTCAAGACACCGATTCATTGTCCTGCTGATGGACGACATGCATCTGGATTTTGGAGACCTAGTGCACACACAGAGGGCCGCGGTGAAAGCGTTGGATGAAATATTGGCAGAATCGGACGATGCTGTAGTGATCTCCTTGTCCGGGAAAACCAACAGCGGATTGACACACGACCGCGCGACGCTGCAGAACGCGATCATGAGTGTCAAGGCTCAAAGCGTGTTACGGCCAGAGAACGATTGTCCGAAGATCGACTACTACCAGGCCGATCTGATCGAAAACAAACACAACTCGGCGGCGCTCCAGGACGCGGAACAGAAGGTGGCCGCTTGTAAAACAATGCCGCAAAGCATGCTTGAAAACGCGGCAGAATTGGCCGCCAGGTCAGCTCTGGCAAAATGGCCAGCATGACGTTCAGATGACCTTTGCCTCGATCGGAGCAGTTTTACATGCGATGGCTACTTTACCGGGACAAAGCACCTTGATCCTGATCTCGCCGGGGTTCCTGACAATTACGCCAGAGGCGCGGAATGCGGAGTCGCACATCATTGACCTGGCAGCAGCGGCCAATCTCACGGTGAGTGCCCTCGATGCACGGGGGGTATACGTCACGGAAGCCAATGTAACTGACGATGCACGTGGCCGATCTCCACTCGAAATTGGTGAGCTTCGTAATAGTTCGATGAAACTGACCGAGGGCGTGATGTCAGAGCCCGCTGATGGCACGGGAGGAACTTACATCAACCATAGCATCGACCTGGATGCCGGCTTCAAGAGACTAACAGAGGCGCCGGAGTGTGTTTATTTGCTCGAATTGCCACTCGGGAACGTGAAGGCTAACGGTTCCTTTCATCGCTTAAAAGTCACAGTAGATCGCGATGGATTGCAGTTACAGACGCGGCGCGGTTACTTTGCCCCTAATGCGGCAAAAGACAAGAAATAAAGTTCCTTTCTGTGTCGAAGCAGCTTCGACAAACGGCGTCGACGGCAAGAACGATTTACTTGGGCGTGAAGTTCGCCCTGGGCACGCTCGCACCAGGATCCGCCTGCGAATATGCTTCGCCGGAAATTGTTGGCCGAATATTTCTCGCGGCCGGCTAAAATAAAATAAGAGATAAGAAAGCCCGGCCCGTTGCCATGCCTTTTCTTTGTGGGGCCTGCCGCATGTTAAGCCATTTGGAATGAGATCTTTGCAGATAAAGACTCTGTTTTCAAATCTTTACCGGCGTTGAGGCCCATAAGGCTCCTCGAATCAAACGCTTTCAGATGTAGCCGAGAGAGGGGGGAGGGGTTCGGGCACTAATCAGCGGAAGGCGCAGTCACTAGCCCTGATCGTCGTCCCCAGTGAACCTCTGCCTCTCGCCTCTGGATCCACCAGAGCACGAAGCGACTGGATATGGCCAGTGACCCGTCGGTGAGAAGACTGGCCACGGCCGCGCCCTGCCACGACCAGCGCGGAATCAGCAGGAAATTCAACAACAGGTTGAGGGCTGCCGCGCCGAACTGCGTCGCGGTGCAATTCCACTGCGAGGCCGAGGCGGTAATGGTGGTTCCCCAGGCATAGTGGAAGACGCGCAGCAGCGGCAACAGGCAGAGCCAGCGCAGTGCCGCAACAGAGCCCTGGAACGATGCTCCGAAGAGGCGCGGAAGAACTGGCGCTCCGAAATAGAGAGCCGCGGCGACGATGAGTCCGTAGGGGATGGTCCGCAGCAGGAGACGCCGCGACTGGGCGCTGGCGTGGCTGACGCTCCTGCCTCCCTCGCGAAAGAGCCGCGGAGTAGCGGCGGTGTAGATGCCGTAGAGGGGCGCAGTGGCGACATCGACCACCCGGTAGGCCGCGGAGTAGATGCCGGCGGCATACGTCTGACCAAGGCTGACGAGAAATGTCTTGTCGATGTCGTTGTAAGCGGAGATCGAGGAGTTGGAGAACGAGAAGCTCAGCCCTTCGCTCAGGTCGCGGAGACGAAGGCGTGCGAAGCGCGGCCAGCCAAGCTGCGACGTGATAAGCCAGAAGGCCAGGATAGACACCGCGAAAGGCGCAAGCCAGTAAATGCGCCCCCAGGTGTAGGCGTCGGGATGACCGCCCCAATAGCGGGCGTAGAGGTAAAGGGCTGCGGCGAGAGCCGCGCGGGCGGCATACACAAACGCGGTAAGCCGTGCGCAGTAGGACATTTCTCCCGCCCCCTGGAAGGCGCGGCTGGCGAGCTGGACGACCTTTCCGAAGAGGGCATCGCCAATGGCGATCCAGGGAATGAGGACGCGGAACTGCGGACGCAGGGTGAGCGATCCGATGAGCCACGCGGCGGCGAGGACAAGCACAAAGCCGAAGGCGGTGATGAGCAGCGCGTTGCCCCAGGTGGACGGGAATGACTTGCGGTCGCGGCTGATGTTGCGCAGCAGGATCATTTCCATTCCAGCACTGCTGAACTGAGTGAGCAGGGCGACGAGGGCGACGACTCCGACGAAGGCTCCGTACTCGCGGCTGCCGAGGGTGCGTCCCATCAGGACGAAATAGGCAGCCTGAAAAGCCATGGAGACGAACTGTCCGGAGACGATCCAGGCGGAGCCATGCAGCAGCCGGTGCTCTTTCATTGCTGGCGAAGGACCTCGTCGTATTTGTCTTCGAGCAGCGCCGTCTGCGTGCGGAGGTCGAAGTACTTTGCGGCGTGCTGCCTTCCCGCGACACAGAGCCGTGCGCGAAGTGAGGCGTCGGCAAGCAAGCGGAGGATCAATGCGGCCAGAGCCTCGTGGTCGCCGGAATTGACAAGCATGTCGGTCTGGCCATCGATGACCGCCTCGTCCACGCTAGGTCCGCGGAAGCCTGCGATAGGGAGCCCCATAGCCTGCGCTTCGCATAGGACGATGGGGAGGCCGTCGGTGTCGCCGTTTTCCGCAACAACACTGGGGGCTGCAAGCACTCCAGCGCGACGCATACAGGTTCGAACTACGTGGGAGGCCTGAGATCCGAGGAACGCGGCGCTGGGCGATTGTGTTCGAGCCTGACTCTCGAGCTCGGAACGGAGCGGGCCGTCGCCGACGACCACCAGGCGAGCCCGGGCAGCTTCGCGTTGACGAGCGCCATGGCGCGTATCAGGTGAGCGCAGCCTTTCTTTTCGACCAAGCGGCCGACGAAGAGAATGATGGGCTGGGGACCAGGCGATCTAGCCAATTCCGAGCTGTGCAGGTCGATGCCGATGCGATGCACCCAGAGCTTGTCGGCGGGAAATCCACGCTCAAGCGCGGTCTGGCGGATGTGCTCGGAGACGCAGACGAAGAGGCTTTCGCGCACCCACGCCAGTGAGAACTGCCAATCGAGTGCCCGGCTCACGCTGGGGCGGGCGTCTTCGACGCGGAAGATGGTCAGAGGTTCAGAAATCACTTGAAAGCGGACGCCGGGATAGGTGGATGCACGCAGCAGCCAATCCCAGTCCTGATGACGTTTGAGCCCGCGGCGAAAGGGCACGGCGACCATCAGGCTGCGCGGCACAAAAAGCGTGGAGGTCTGCATAGCGTAGGGGCCGTCGTCCAGGCGTCGGCGGCAGAAGAGGTGTTCACTGACCTGCTGGTCCTGTTTACATGTGTGGAGGGCCTGGGAGAAATCCATTCACGGCGTACGAACGATCAGGTGCGAGGAGGTGACCGGGAATGCCGCCTCGCTTGCGTAAGCTGCCGTCAGCTGCAGGGAGACTTTCTGCGGGAGCCATTCGTCGTCGTCGTCGAGGAATGCGATCCACTCGCCGCGGGCGGCGCGGACTCCAATGTTTCGAGCTTCGGCGCCACCGACATTGGCAGCGAGCAGGAAGATGCGGACACGAGTGTCGTGAATCTTTGCCAAGGCGCTCTCGGTCGGCGGGTCAGGGCCGTCGATGACGACGATGACTTCGATGGGAGGGTGGGTCTGATGCAATGCGGACTGCACGGCTTTCACGACTAACTCAGATCGATTGCGCGTAGGAATTACGGCACTCACCAGCTCAGATCCGGTCAAAGGCACGGCGCTTCTCTCCGCGTCAGAAAATAACGGCAAGTGAATCGGCAAACAGCTTGAATGTGAAAACTGCGTACAGCATAGGGCGGGATGGGTTAAGAGTAGAAGGCAGAGAGGACACCGTCCGCACTTTAAGTAATGTCTTTTGTTCGGCCGCGTTCCATAAAGGGAAAGCACGGATCAAGAGGTATCAGAGTGACACTATTATCCCGATCTGGCGGAACGCGCTATTCTGCCCTCAGCATGCAGCGCAGCCCGGCAGGCATTCTCCGGTGGCTCTTTGATCCGCGTTTCGGACCGGGAGGGCGGCATATTCCCCGCTGGATCTTTTTGCGGGCGCTGGCAGCGATTTATTTTTCGGCATTCTACTCACTGCTCTTTCAGATTCGTGGACTGATCGGTCCGGATGGGGTTTTGCCTGCGGGCCAATATCTCGGTCTGGTGCGACGGTCGATGCCTGCGGCACGTTACTGGTTCGCACCCACCCTACTGTGGCTCTCCTCGAGCAACGCGATGCTGATGGCGCTGTGCTGGATCGGGCTGGTGGCGTCGGTAGTAGCGCTGCTCAACGTGTGGCCACGTCTAAGCTTCTTCATCTGCTTTGTGTGCTACCTGTCGTTTGTTGCGGCGGCCGGTGATTTCTCGGGCTATCAATCAGATGGCATGCTGCTGGAAGCCGGGTTTTTAGTACTCTTCTTCAGTCCAGCGGGGCTGA
>Ga0206975_1274_pt1 | contig 10680 bp, 4 predicted proteins | sample Alteio_BWOrgHeat_81_FD_152919 | JGI IMG/M metagenome (GOLD analysis project Ga0206975, IMG submission 152919) | Enriched cells from forest soil in Barre Woods Harvard Forest LTER site, Petersham, Massachusetts, United States -... | ecosystem: Environmental > Terrestrial > Soil > Temperate forest > O... | reverse complement strand
CAACACGGCTTACGTCGGCTTCACCGCAGGCACTGGCGGATTGACCGCAACTCAGAGCGTCCTGACCTGGAGTTACTCCACTACGTCTGGAACCCCGACAGCGGCGACACCCACCTTCTCGCCCCTCGCTGGCACCTACACCAGCGCGCAGAACGTCACCATCAGCGACACCACCACCGGCGCAACCATCTACTACACAACCAACGGAACGACGCCGACCACATCGTCCTCCGTATATTCCGGGCCAATCGCCGTCAGCGCCACCGAAACCATCAATGCCGTCGCCGTTGCAACCGGCTTTACCAACAGCGCGACCGCTTCTGCCGCATATACCATCAATCTGACCGCAGTAACCCCCACTTTCTCGCCCGCCGCCGGCACCTACACCAGCGCGCAGAATGTCATCATCAGTGACACCACCCCCGGCGCGACCATCTACTACACCACCAACGGCACAACACCGACTACATCATCCGCGGTCTACTCGGGACCGATCGCAGTCAGCGCGACTCAAACCATCAATGCCATAGCTGCTGCTACAGGCTTCGCAAACAGCATCGTTGGAACATCGGCCTACACCATAAATCTGTCAGCCACAGCCACACCGACCTTCTCTCCCATTGCGGGCACCTACACGAGCACGCAGAACGTAAGCATCACCGACACAACCGCCGGAGCAACGATCTACTACACCACCGACGGATCGACGCCCACGACTTCCTCCACTGTTTACTCCGGCCCCATCACGGTAAGCGCAACCCAAACCCTGAAGGCTCTCGCCACTGCAACCGGCCTGACTAACAGCGCAGTCGGAACCGCGGTCTACACCATCAATCTGCCCGCGGCTGCCACGCCTACCTTCTCACCCGGCGCCGGCACCTATACCAGCGCGCAGAATGTCACCATCAGCGATACAACCGCAGGCGCGGTCATCTACTACACAACCAACGGCGCCACACCGACTGTCTCCTCTTCGGTCTATTCCGGAGCGATCGCGGTGAACGCAACCCAGACACTCAAGGCGATCGCCGTAGCACCAGGCTTCAGCAACAGTACTGTCGGTTCAGCCGCTTTCACCATCAACCTCCCAGCAGCTACACCGACCTTCTCGCCTGCTGCCGGTATCTATACCAGCGTTCAAAACGTCACCATCAGTGACACGACAGCTGGCGCAACCATCTACTACACCACCAACGGAACAACACCGACCACCGCATCCACGGTCTATTCCGGCCCTGTCTCCGTTGGTGTGACCGAAACCCTCAACGCCATCGCCGTCGCTACAGGCTTCTCAAGCAGCGCAGTCGGATCGGCCGCTTACACCATCAATCTGTCGGCAGCCGCCACTCCGACCTTCTCTCCCGTCGCTGGCACTTACACCAGTGCCCAGACAGTTACCATCAGCGACACCACGACCGGTGCAAAGATCTACTACACCACCAATGGAACAACCCCAACCACCGCGTCCACCCTCTACTCCACGCCAGTCACAGTCAACGCAACACAGACGCTGAAGGCCATTGCCACAGCGACCAGCTTCTCCACCAGCGCAGTCGGCTCCTCCGCCTACACCATCAATTTGCCTGCTGCCACACCGACCTTCTCTCCCGTCGGCGGCGCCTATGCCACTGCCCAGAACGTAACCATCAGTGACACGACTGCTGGCGCAACCATTTACTACACCACCAACGGAACAATCCCTACCACTTCTTCTACCGTCTACGCCGGACCCATCAGTGTCGGTGTGACTGAAACCCTCAACGCCATCGCCGTGGCAACCGGATCATCCACCAGCGCAGTTGGATCAGCGTCCTACAGCATTTCGCCTCTGACGCCGGCACCCGCCTTCAGCGTTCCGGGCGGAACTTACAACACAACGCAAAGCCTGGTCCTGTCCGACACCGCGGCTGGCGCCACCATCTACTACACCACCAATGGAACGACGCCAACCACGTCATCCACTGTCTACACCGGCCCCATTTCGATCAAGGCAGCCAAGACGACCATCGAGGCAATGGCTGTTGCCTCCGGCCTGGGCAATAGCACCGTAACCACAGCCGTCTATACGCTTGTCTCCGGATCGCCAGTAGCCAGCCCGCCAGCGGGCAGCTACGCAGGGTCTGTGAGCGTAACTCTGACCTCCGCCACGCCGGCCGCAAACATCTACTACACCACCAACGGCAACAATCCCACGACCGCCTCTACCCTTTACAGCGGTCCGATCTTTATCTCTGCAAACCAGACCATCAAGGCAATCGCCGTCGCTGGCGGATTCACGAACAGCGCCGTAGTCACAAATGCGTATACCATTTCGCCGGCTACAGCTCCGCCGACCTTCTCGCCTGTCTCGGGCACCTACACCGCCGCACAAACTGTCACCATCAGCGATGCAACCGCCGGAGCAGTCATCTACTACACCACGGAGGGCACAACACCAACCACCGCCTCCGCCATCTATTCAGGACCCATCACCGTCAGTTCGACGCAAACAGTGACCGCCGTCGCCGTAGCCTCCGGCTTAGCCGGCAGCGCAGCCACTGCCGCCGCCTACACCATTTCCGCCGCGGCGCCTAAGGTAAATTACGCGTCCGGTTTCACCACCTCTAACCTCAATCTGTATGGAACGACAGTTACAGGCGGCGCTCTGCAGTTGACCGACGGTGGCGCAGGCGAAAATCACCTCGCCTGGTACCTCACACCCGTCAACGTTCAGGCCTTCACCACCGACTTCAATTTCCAGGACACATCGGCGGCAGCCGACGGCTTCACCTTCGTTATTCAGAATTCGCCAAGCGGAGTCTGGGCACTCGGAGGAGGCGGAGCTAATCTCGGCTACACCGGTATCGGCTCCAGCGTAGCGGTCAAGTTCGATCTCTACAACAGTTCAGGTGAAGGCATTAACTCAACCGGCTTCTATATCAATGGGGCAGCGCCTACAGTGCCCTTCGTGGACATGACCCCATCCGGAGTAAGTCTACACAGCGGAAACATCCTCCATGCCCACATCACCTACGACGGCACCACTCTCACTCTGACCCTCACCGATACCGTCACCAACGCAGTGTTCACCACCTCAACACTCCTCAACATTCCGTCAACAGTCGGAGGCACCACAGCCTACGTTGGATTCACCGCCAGTACAGGAGCTTCAACCGCAATCCAGAAAATCCTGAACTGGACATATCTGGCGAATTAGAAGCATCTATATAAGTTGTTAATTTGGCAAACGGCATGAGACCCGCTTCAACAGCCGGTCTCATGCTCAGCGTATCGCAATACTGCCTCTTAGCGCGCAATGCGAGCATCCAAACTGCAGTGCGATGAAAAGAAATCTATTGCAGCTCAGGTGAAGGCTTGCCCGGCCTTGAATCGACCACCGCCGTAGACGCTGGCAAACCCTCGCCACTCGCGGTGAGCTTGATCTGACCTGCCTTGCGGGTGGTGCGCAGAATAACCAGGGCTTGCCCGTTAAAGAGGTCGAACGAATCCCCGAAATAAGACTCTCGGGATTGTCCGTTACCGTTTCCGACTGCGGCAATCGTTCCTGCTCCGCTCACCGCAAAGTGAATCTTCTGATCGCTGTTCTGCTGCAGGCGTCCCTTGTCATCGACCGCTTCAACAGTGACAAACGCAAGATCCTGTCCGTCCGCACTGAGCACGGTCCTGTCAGCCGTAAGCTTCAGTCGAACCGGATCTCCAGTAGTTTGGAGCACGCTTTCAGCAACGACACGATCTCCGCGAAGACCTTCCGCCTTCAATGTTCCAGCCGCATACGGAACTTCGAACTCGGCCTTGAACGCCTGGTCGCGGCCGGTAGCCTTTTCGCCAATCAGTTTGTCGTTTAGATAAAGACGTACGCGCTCGGCACCGGAATACACTTCTACCGTAACCGGCTTTCCATCCTGTCCAGGCCATGTCCAGCTTGGCAAAGTAGGATACACGGCCCACGCCGCGGCAATGATTTTCTTTCCTTCCGGCTCCGGCAATCGGACGGTCGCGTAAATCCGATCCCCACCATTCCAGAGAATATCGCGGTAATAGGACGAAGGCTTTCGAAATCCCGTCAGGTCCAGGTCGCCGCAATACGCGGCATGCCATGGAAACCCCGGCGAAATTGGACTCGGTGGCTGCCCATTCTGAAACGCCGCCATCGGATTCTTCCCATCGGCGCCCATCTTGGCCATATACACTCTCAAAAAGTTTTTCATCTGACTGATTTGTGTGGCCTGTTTCGGTTCACCGTAGCTCCACGCGCCGATACCGGACTCGCCCAGGTAATCCATGGCAGTCCAGACAAATTCACCCACCACGTACGGATGATCTTTGACAAGCTCCCATTGCTCAAAAGCATCCGCGGGAAAAGACTCCGTTGTCATCATGATGCGCTGAGGCACACGGCGATGATCCTCAGCCATGTTTTGGGCAAGGTTATAGTTGTAACCGCCAATATCGAGTTGAGACATCACTGAGTCCGGATTAGGTCCATAGGTCGCGCCCGGAAACGCTTCAGTAAGCGGCCTGGTCGAATCCAGCAAGCGCACTCGAGCTGCAAGTTGCTTGGCTATCGGGGCGCCTCCTGCTGTCCATACCTCCGGAATCTCGTTGCCGATTCCCCAGACAACGACAGAAGGATGATTGCGATCTCGCTTCACCAGCGCATCGATGTCCTGCTGCCACCAATCTTTGAAGAATCGAGCGTAATCGTACGTACGTTTGCTTTCCGTCCAAACATCGAACGGCTCATCCATCACAAGCAAACCCAAACGGTCGCAGGCATCCAGAAACGCTGTCGACGGCGGATTGTGAGCGGTACGGACAGCATTGAACCCCGCTGCCTTCAGCAGTTGCACCTTCCGCTCTTCGGCCCGATCGAACGCCGCCGCGCCAAGCAGTCCGTTGTCGTGGTGAACACTGCCACCGGCAAGCTTGATAGGTGTGCCATTCAACAACAGCCCTTTGTCGACAGACCAGGCAAGCGACCGAACCCCGAACGGAGCTTCCACTTCATCGACTATTTTTCCGCCCTTAACAATCTGAGTGATGGCACGGTACATATGGGGACTCGCAGGCGACCATAACGCCGGCTTATCGACAGTCATCTCCTGCGTTGTTTCTGTCGTCTGTCCCGCCTGCAGAGTGACCTTTCCCACCAGTTCGCGAGACTTCTCGCCCGATGGTCCCACGAGAATAGTTTTGACTGTAACTTCACCGCTTTCCTTTGAATCGTTCTGCACCTCGGTCTTCACAACAACTCTGGCAGACGCAGTAGAAACATCGGGAGTACTGATAAATACGCCCCACGGTGCAACGTGAATAGGCTCCGTCACAACAACACGAACATGCCGATAGATGCCGGACCCGCTATACCACCGGCTGTTTGGCTGCATGGAGTTGTCGACGCGCACCGCTAAGACGTTGGCCGCCAGCAGATTCAGGTGCGACGTGATATCGAAGCGAAAGCTTGTATAGGCATACGGATGATTGCCGAGCTTTTGGCCGTTGAGATAAACGGTGGTCTCTCCCGACACGCCATCAAACTCAAGGCTTATCTGCTTCCCTTTCCAGCTTGCTGGCGCCGTGAACGCCTTTCTGTACCAGCCAACGCCTGCCGGATAATAACCACCGCCTGATCCTGTCGGGTTCTTCTCCGCAGTCGTTCCCTCAATGCTCCAATCGTGAGGAAGAGTTACTGTGCGCCATTCATGATCGTTAAAGGTGGACGAATCAGCACCGCCAGGATCTCCAACAACGAACTTCCAATCCGCATCCGCCGAGACTACTGTGCGTGGCGCCGGCATCGTCTTGGCCGAAAGGTGCAGAGCGACCATCACGAGAGTTGCGATCACAAAAAGCCGAGAGGCCTTCGTGACAGTCTTCGTGGAACAGACCATATCTAACTCCTCCTGCAGTTAAGGCATGACGGGGCGACGCCGTACTCCCACAACAGAAACAGGCCCGAATATCGGGCCGTTATTTTGACAGCGTAGCCGTGAAGTCCCCATCTACTCCAAATTGCTCCACGCCCACAGTTCCAGCAATCTTGTTCGTTGCAGAGTCCAGTGTTCCGTTAAACTTCACCGTGATAGCCGTGCCGTTGTAATCGGTATCGTACGACCAGGTGATTTTCGCCCCGTCCACCTTCCCGCTCGCGGTTGCATCCCCGCTTTCAGTTGTGCAACTTCCCGTTACAAGGTTCTCTTTCTGGGTTAACGTACAGGTCGCGTCGCTTTCAGTGCCTGCGATGCTGCTGTGAACCTTCCATACGCCGCCGATAGAGGGGCTGTCAGCCGCGACGGCAACAACGGCCGCCGACGCCAGCAGTGCTGATACGAGCAGTGTTTTCATTCGACAATTCCTTTTTGAGCTAAATTGGCACTGAGTGCCAGTCGACGTAGTATATTCGGCACAGGGTGCCATCGTCAACATTTAGTGCTGGCAAAAAAAGACCGCCGGCTCATCTCGAGAGTGGTTTCGCAGTTGGCACTTAGTGCTATCAATGGCACATATTGGATATACTGCGAGAGGAGGAACCTTGACCAGAGATAGTCTTCAAGCCCGCAAACAGCAATTGGTACGCAGCGCAATCTTTGACGCCGCGATAGAGTTGTTCGCAACCAAGGGCTTCGACGAAACCACGGTGGAAGAAGTAGCCCAGTCAGCCGGTGTCTCGCGACGTTCGTTCTTCCGTTATTTCGCTAGCAAGGATGATTTGTTGGCGCAGAACGTAATCCAATATGGGGTTGCGCTTACCGCAGCAATAGCAGCGTGCCCGTCAACGTTCACTCCCCTTGAAGTCGTACAAGAGACGGTTCTGTCTGTTGCGAAGCACACTGTTGCAAACCCGCGCACACGTCAGGTAATCGAGATCTCGGAGCGCAGTGCTTCGGCCAAGCAAGCGCAGATGTCGCGCCTCGTTGAAGTAGAGGATGATGTCGCAACAGCCTTTGCCGCACGCCTCAGGAGCGCCTCAAAGTATGACCTTAGGCCGCGCCTGCTAGCCAGCCTGACCATATCGTCGATGAACGTTGCGATCATCGCATGGTTTCGTGGCGAGTATCAGGACCTTTCGACAGCGGCAAAGCAGGTATTCTCTAATCTCACCCGCATCGTCTGCGACCAGACAAACTCAAACCGATCGAAACCAAATGCCACGACCAAGGCGAAAACCGGTAACTCCCCCCAGCCAGCCAAAATCCCGCGGGTTGAAGCGGTAAACCAATCAGATCCTGGCAGAACGTTCCCCCGGCAAAGAACGGTGTCTCCAAACCGGGGAGGGTATCCTGTTTCCATGAGTGATCTACCAGGCGGGAAACCGGCCAGCGCAGGACGGATCTGTGTATTCTGCGGGTCAAGCGTGGGGGCAAACCCAAAGTATCTTATCGAAGCGAAATCGCTGGGACAGCAGATGGCTGGCGGCGGTTGGGGCATGGTTTATGGAGGAACTTCCGTAGGGTTGATGGGCGCGATTGCAGACGCTGCCCTCTCCGGCGGCGGTGAGGTGATCGGGGTGCTTCCCCAGGCCTTGCAGGACCGCGAGGTTGCTCATCAAGGCCTAACGAAGCTGCACATGGTAGGAAGCATGCATGAACGCAAGGCACTCATGGCGTCTTTGTCTGATGCCTTCATCGCACTACCGGGCGGCTACGGAACGCTTGACGAATTCTTCGAGATCGTAACCTGGGCGCAACTGAATATTCATTCCAAGCCCTGCGTCCTGATCAATACAGATGGCTACTATGATTTCCTCCTGCGGTTTCTCGACCACGCGGTTAGAGAGGAATTCGTGAGGCCTGTCAACCTAAGACTGGTGCAGACGGCTGCAGACTGCGCAGAAGCTTTGCACTGGATTGAACAACAGCGGGATAAGGCTTCGCTCAATCAAAATGTCAGCGCGCAGAATGGCGACGGCCCTAAGCCTTAGCCATCATCGGAGCCTGAGCGTAGTACCCCTAACGCGAACGTAAAGCAGTTGCGAGGACAGAAACGCCGCACATCAGGAAGACACTTGCCTGTAAGCTATTGATTGCATGGTGCCCGGAGGGGGACTTGAACCCCCACAGCCTTGCGGCCCGCGGATTTTAAGTCCGCTGCGTCTGCCGATTTCGCCATCCGGGCGAGTAGCGCCAGGTGCCAGGGAAAACCACTTAGCACGCGTGCTCATCATCACCTATGCTACCGGATCAGACGCTCCCAACACGATAGCCCGATACACGCCCCGATGAAGCCTTTGTCACCACCTGTCATCACTGCACAGAGCGATAGCGAATGTTGTCGCCATCAAAACCAAACTCAGCAGAACAACACTCTCCGCCGCAGATCATCGTTTCAAATCCATGCAACTGTCGCCGCGTGATCAGACCGACAGTGCCGCAACCAGGGCAGGCAAGCACAGCCACGAAGGGGTTGTTTCCCTGCCCCAGCGAGTTTGGCCCTTCCAGCAGAAACACTGTGCCGGGCTCCATCTTTTCGGGAATCCATGCTTCGAGGAACTGCAACTCAGCCGTCATCTTCCCCTCCAATGGGTGAATTCGACAGGGCTGCGGCCTTAAAAGTGAGCCGCAACCGTGGGTGGTTCGCAGCAAGCCGTGAAGTGGAACAAATAACTTTTACAGTTCTGATCGGGTTACTTGCAATCAGTCTTTCGTGTGATGCCCATTTCGTCAATCGGAATCTATCACGATGCTACCCCGAAGAGTGTGCAAGGTGATTCCCTTCCCTAAACCTCACTGAATCCAGTCATGCTAATTAGACGGAGCTGAACTCGTCTGGAGTTGCGCAGTCGTCGCCACAGCCGCCTTGCTTCCGTCGGCGCGGTCCGTAGCCTGCTTCTTCTGCGCAGCATAATCGTCGATCCCGCGATAGATATCCTGATTTCGCACGATCGCCTGCACGTAATCTCTCGTCTCCGAAAACGGAATCGACTCTACAAACTCATCCACGCCGTTATAAGGCCCTGCAGCCTGCCAGTCCACCACGCGATTGTCGCCTGCGTTGTAGGCGGCAAGCGCATACTCCGGCACCCGTCCAAACTTGTCCATGATCTGCCGCAGATAACGCGTGCCCAACCGTATATTCAGTATCGGATCCAGCAGTTGCCGTGTCTCGATCGATCCGAGACCTTCCTCGCGCGCCATCTGCTTGCCCACCGAAGGTAGCAGCTGCATCAGCCCATAAGCATTGGCATGCGAAATCGCCCCCGGATTAAACTCCGACTCCTGCCGAATCAGCGCAGCTACCAGATATGGATCAAGCCCGTTCTTGGCAGCCTCGGCGCGAATTGTCTCCCAGTGATCCTCAGGAAATAAAATGCGCCAGTACGCCAGCGGAATCGACTTGATCGGCGCGGACGCTGCGCTCGGCAGCGCGTGCTTCAGCACTCGCATCGCGCGAAACGTCTCGCCATACGCGGCATAGATCTGCGCTTCTGCAATCCCGCTCCATGAAGAACTTCCAGGTGCCGCTGCAATCTCCTGCGGAACATACTCACTCAGCCCCGCATTCACCAGCAGGTGCGCCTTCACCATATGCGGATCGCCCGCTGGAAAAGTATCGTCCAGCTTGGGAATCGTGGCTGCCACATACTTGTCCAGATGCGGCACTGAAACCGGCGCCGTTTCTCCCAGCGCAACCAGCCTCTGCCGCGCCATCTGCGCATAGAAGAAATGCGAGTAGGCCGTTATCAGCGTGCGATAGTGCGCCGCTGCAATCGCCGGCTCATGGTCCTTCTGCTCATAGAGCCGTGCTCGCCAGTACAGCGCGCTCACCGTCTCCTTCGCGCCAGGATACAGCTTGATCTGCTCTTCAAATATCTTCGCGGCCTCGGCATACTGGCCTTGACGATAAGACCACCATCCGGCCCGCCAGTGCGCCGCGGCAGCATTTGAATTCTGCGGAAAATGCTCCGCCAGTTCCGAATAGTAAGTCACCGCCCGCGGATAATCCTTGCGCAGCAGGTACATATTCCCGCTTGAGAACAACCCATCTGCAAACCACTGGCTGTGCGGGAAGCTCGATCGCAGCATGTCGACATACGTCGTCTGTGCAGTCAGATCATCGCGATTCCGGGCCAGCTCCATGAGCAGGTAAAGACGCCGCGCTCCGTTCTCGTCATTCGATGGCGCAAGTGACTCGGCCTCTTCCCGCGTCAGTCGCTTAAGCTTCAAATCGCACGCGGCCGCAGCCACCGCAAATCCGTTGCGCTCTGCCGGATTTCCCGAGCTCAGCCTCGCCAGCGTGTGATACTGCTCCGCCGCCTCGGCATAGCGCCCGCCGTTGTAGTAAGCGTCCCCCAGGCTGCGAAGCTCGCTCACCGTCAGGGTCGACTCCATCCCCAGCGCAGTGAGCCGCGTCCTCGCTGTAGATGCCTCATAGCTCAGCGGCCACGCCAGCAACACATGCTTATAGATTCGAACCGCCTCGTCCGTCTGTCCCTGCGCCTGATTCACCTCGCCCAGCGCCAGTTGATAGCCCACTCGGCCCGCATTATCAGGATTAGCCGCCAGTACCGCCTGCGCCCCGGCAATATTCTTCATCCCCAGCAACACCTGCGCCTCAAGCTCCGGAGCCTGATTCACAAAGATGCTGTCAGGGTTGCGCTCGGCAAAGTCCTTCAGCAGTTCTTCAGCCGCCGCATCATTACCGCCGTCATGGTCCGCCTTCGCGCCAAGAAACTCCGCATAG
>Ga0206975_1123_pt2 | contig 10725 bp, 8 predicted proteins | sample Alteio_BWOrgHeat_81_FD_152919 | JGI IMG/M metagenome (GOLD analysis project Ga0206975, IMG submission 152919) | Enriched cells from forest soil in Barre Woods Harvard Forest LTER site, Petersham, Massachusetts, United States -... | ecosystem: Environmental > Terrestrial > Soil > Temperate forest > O... | reverse complement strand
GCGCCGGCGCATGGGTGTCCTTGGAAAGAAAGATTGCGTACGCAGCGGATTTTAGGGGTTACGCGGTGGGGCGGGCAAATTGTGAGTCACGATCTGTGCGGGCGTCAGGATCTATGGTGCATCGAGCGAGCGTTGATAGCGAATCTCGTCTACGGTGATATTCCACATTGAGGCGGTGCGGCGAAGACCGTCGGGCGACCACTTGTCGCGCAGATAGAAGCGTTCGGCGCGGGCGTTGCCTGCCATAATCCAGAGCAGAGCCTGCTGAAAGCCTCGTTCACGGAGGCGCGCGCATGCGACTGAGACGAGCATCAGGCCGATGCGCTGTCCCCAGTGTTTGGGATCGACGTAAAGGGCACAGAGCTCTCCGTGATTTGGCAGGTCGGCGTCGCGGGAGGGCATGATGGTGGCGAATCCGTGAATCACGTCATTATCGAGCGCCACGATGGTGTGAGGTTTCAGGGGGTCGGTGGTGGCGAAGTCGTATGTTTTGGCGCGATCCTCGGGGCGCAGCTGGTCGAGGTAGTCGTCAGGAAGGAGGGTACGATAGGCCGCTTGCCATGAGCGCACGTGGACGCGCGCTACGGCTATGGCGTCTTGTGGTTCGGCTGGCCTGAGAATCATGGCTCAGTATCGCATGAAACGCGGCGGGGGACCGGGGGCGATCGGTGGTTCTGTATTCTTAAGAGTTGTTCTCAAGGAGTTAGCATTGGCGAAGTATCTGGTGACTGGGGCGGCTGGGTTTATCGGGCGTTCGATTGCGGCCGCGCTGATTGCGCGTGGAGATTCTGTGCGCGGGGTGGACAACTTTTCGACTGGCAAGCACGCGAATCTCGCCGGGCTTGAGGCCATGGAGTTTGTGGAGGGTGACCTGGCAGATGCGGCTGTCTGTGCCGCGGCTTGTGCCGGTGTGGAGATTATCTTTCACCAGGCTGCCCTGCCTTCTGTGCCGCGATCGGTGGCTGATCCGGTGGCGAGTAACGTGGCTTGCGTGGATGCCACGGTGAACCTGCTGTGGGCGGCGAAGGAGGCCGGGGTGCGGCGGGTGGTGTATGCGGCTTCTTCTTCGGCCTATGGAGATACGCCCACGCTGCCGAAGCATGAGGGGATGCTGCCTGACCCGATCTCTCCGTATGCGGTGGCGAAGCTGGCCGGGGAGTACTACATGCGCTCGTTTGCGCGGGTGTATGGGATGGAGACGGTGGCGCTGCGCTACTTCAATGTTTTTGGGCCGTACCAGGACCCGACTTCACAGTACTCGGGCGTGCTGGCGATCTTTTGCCGGAAGATGCTTGCCGGGGAAGAGCCTACGATTTATGGCGATGGGGAGACTAGCCGCGACTTTACGTACATTCAGAACACAGTAGAGGCAAATCTGATGGCGGCGGCTGCTCCGGCAGATAAGGTGGCGGGGCGTGTGATGAATGTAGCGACCGGCGAGCGGATCACGCTGAATCAAGTGGTCGAAGAGCTGCGGGCGATTACAGGGTATGCTGGGCCGGTGGCGTATGCGCCTGAGCGAACAGGGGACATCAAGCATTCGCTGGCGGATATCGGGCTGGCGCGGGAGCTGCTTGGGTATGCTCCGTCGGTGGATTTTCGCGAGGGGTTGCGGCGGACTGTGGAGTGGTATCGGAGGGCAGTGGGTAGCGGTCAGTGAACAGTGGTTAGTGTGAAGTGCGAGTGTGAAGTGTGAAATGCCTGCTGCATTTAGCAATGATGAGTGGGCGATGATTTGAAGTTGTGGTTGACGGAATGGGTGGAATGCTGGAACATTGCCAGTACATTAGCTCGCATACATTTCTGTACCTCTTGCTTTAATTTTTCCCAATCTGCGCGTGCGTACCTGCCTGGAGTCATGTCCGGGGTTGAGGATATTGTTGCGTGCCGGATTCTCCTGATGATGAAGTAAAGCCTCGCCTTGTATCGAAGCCGGAGGGTGCGGAAAGGCGCTCCTATTCGCTGCGTGAGCTTGCCGGCGTGATGCGACGGCGGCGCAGCTTTGTGCGTGGGACGGTCGGCGGTCTGCTGCTGCTGTGCCTTATCTATTGCCTGATTGTGCCCAATCAATACGAGGCGACGGCCAGGGTGGCGCTGCGGATGCAGGCGGCTTCATCACTCAATTTGGACGCAAGCGAGGCGTTTTCACCCGCGTCGATTTTGAGCACTCCTTTACAGCTTGAGACGCTGGTAAATGAGTTGCGCGCAAGGCAGCTTGCGTGGCGGATCATTACAGGGCTCAGGCTATATGAGTCCGATGCTTTTGTGCGGAACTTTGTGGGACGGTTTCCGGGTTTCGATGCGAGGAACCCGGGGGCTGAAGCTCAGAACTACCTGCTGGATCGATTCGCGAAGCGGCTGCATGTGCGCGCACTGCCGCGGACGCTGCTGATTGAGGTGGGGTTCCAGTCAAAAGATGCGGCGCTATCGGCGAAAGTGGCCAATGAACTGATTCGCAGCTTTATGGCGCAGGAGAGCGAAGGCCGGACGAGCGCGACGATGCAGGCTTCGGCATGGCTTGATGGGCAGTTGAAGACGCTGACGGCGCAGGTGGCGATCAAGGAGAAGCAGCTTGCAGCGTTCGAGCGCGAGCATGGCTTTGTGAGCACGCAGCAGGCATCGGCTGCGGGCGCGCCGATTGAGACGCTGCATGATCCCGCAGTACAGCAGATTGACGAAGCGGGCAGGCTACTGGCGATGGCAGGCGGTGACCGCATTTTGCGCGAGGCGCTCTACAGGCAGGCACAGCAGGGCAATCCGGAGCAGGTACTGGCGGCGAATCCTGAATTGCAGGCGGAGATGGGGCCGGGCGGCGCGGCTTTGGCGCAGCAGCTTAGAACGCATATGAGCGAGATTGCGGTGGAACTGGCGCAGCTCAGAGCCGAGCGTGGACCGAACTATCCGAGAGTGGTGGAACTGCAGAGAGCGCAGGCAGATCTTGAATTGCAATTGAAAGCTGAGGACGCCAACCTGATAGAGGCCTTTGGGCGTACATGGAAGGCGGCGGTGGATCGCGAAGCTCTGCTGCGGCAGCAGTTGGATGCGCGCATGGCGGAGGGTCTGCGGCAGAACGATGCTGCGATTCAGTATTCGGTGCTGCATGAGGAAGTGGTTGCGGGCCGGGAGCTTTCGAATCGGCTGCGGCAGCGGATCGAAGAGGCCAGCCTGGCGGCGGGAGTGCATCCATCGAGCATTACAGTGGTCGACCCGGCGCTGGCGCCTTTCAAGCCTGTTTCTCCTGACATGCCGCTCTACCTGGCGATTACCTTGTTTGCGGCGCTGTGGATTGCGTTGGGAGGAGCGCTGCTGTTGGAGCAAATTCGCCCGGGGCTGAAGACGCTGGCGGTTTGTCTGCTGTTGCTTGCAGCGGTACAGGGGCAGGGGCAGGCGCCTACGCCGAGCACTTCAGGGCTGCCGACCGGCGTAGTCAAGCTGCCTGCGGATGTGCCGGCTCATCCGCAGGTAAACCCCAAAGAGGCACCGCCGATATGGAATGGCGCGAATCCGGCGGATGCTGCTGCGCTGCCTGATGCGGCGGCACGGCCCGCGGGTGTCCTGGGCGCGGCGATGGCGCTGCCGATCGCTGCGGGTGATTTTCTGGATGTGAGTGAATTTCGAACGCCGGAGTTTCACGCAACGGTGCGTGTGGCGGCGGACGGGACGGTGATGCTGCCGCTTGTTGGCCAGGTAAGCCTGCTGGGACTGAGTGAACAGGATGCATCGGGAGCCATCAACAAGGCGCTTGTGGAGCATGGGATGCTGCTGCATCCGCAGGCGGCAGTGCTGGTACTGAGCGCGGCGGGGCAGGACGTGAGCGTGCTTGGCGAGGTGGCGCGGCCAGGGGTATATCCATACACCGTGCATCACCGGCTGCTGGATGTGATTTCGGCCGCGAGCGGGTTGGGGCCGAACGCGGGAAGGTTGGTGAGTGTCTTCCATCGTGAAGATCCGCATACCGCGCATCCGATTGTTCTGGACCCCAGCGGCACGGATAGCAAGGTTGATCACAATCCTGAGCTGGCGCCGGGGGATACGGTGCTGGTGAGCCGGGCGGGGCTGGTTTACGTGGTTGGCGATGTGGTGAGGCCGGGGGGATTTGCGGTTGATCCGGTGCAAGGGTTGACTGTTGTGCAGGCGCTTTCGCTGGCGTGGGGCGCGACGCCAAATGCTTCGGCTGCGAAGGCGATTCTGATACGCGATCAGCAGGGCGGCCGGACGCTGACGACGCTGAACCTGCACAGGATGATTCGCGGGCAGGACCCGGACCTGGTGGTACATGACCGGGACATTCTGTTTGTACCGGATTCGACGGCGAAAGCCCTGATGAACAAGACGCTGGAGGCTGCGATCCAGTCGGCGGTGGGCGTGAGCATTTATGCGGGGTTGGTGTATTCGCAGAGATTCTGAAGTGAACGGGGATTCATGTAGCTTGGGGGGCTCATGACACGGACAGCTTCTGTACTGCTTATCCTGTTTGCATTTGCTGTGCCCTGGGAGTACTCGCTGGACCTGGGTGAGCCATTTGGGAACATCGCGCGAATTCTGGGGCTGTTGCTGCTGGCTGCGGCAGTCTTTTCGGTGATGGAGCAAGGAAGCCTGCAAGGGCCGGGCGCGGTGCAATGGCTGTCTCTGGTGCTCTATCTCTACTTCGCCTGCAGCTACTTCTGGACGATCAGCCCAGAGATGACGCTGGGAAAAATTCGCGGTTATTTTCAGGTGATGATGATCGTCTGGCTGGTGTGGGAACTGGCCAGGGCACCGCGCGATTTGCGCAGCCTTATGCGGGCATTCGTTGCGGGCTGCTGGGTGCTGGCTCTGCAGACCATCCTGAGCTACATCGCTGCGGGACCACTGGCAGAGCAGGCGCGCCATGTCGCCGAAGGGCAGGACCCCAACGACGTGGCGCGATTCCTTGACCTCGGTTTTCCGCTGGCGGCACTGCTCTTCGCCACGGAAGGCCGCCGGCTGGTGCGCTTACTGGCGATCGCCTATGTCCCATGCGGACTGCTGGCAGTGATGCTGACGGCGTCGCGTGGAGGGTTCTTTGGCGCACTGACAGCGCTGCTGGGGTCGGCGGTTCTGCTGGTGCTGTGGAGGCCTCGCGGGGCCTCAATGGTCTTTCTGGGACTGGCGGCGACGGTGGGCGCGCTGTGGCTCTTTGTGCCACTGGAGTCACTGGACAGGCTGGCGACGATTCCCAGTCAGTTGACCGGGGGCGATCTGAATGACCGCGTCGGTCTCTGGATAGCGGGCTGGCACGCGTTTGCTCGCGCGCCGTGGTTAGGGTACGGCGCCGGAACTTTTGCGGCCGCAGCGGGCCTTGCCGCTGAGGATACGGCACACAATACCGTGATGGCGATGCTGGTGACCGGGGGACTGGCCGGCATGGCAATTTTTGCGGCGACCGTGGGAGCGGTCCTATGGGCAATGGCGAGAACTCGCGGGTTGTTGCGCGTGGCTCTAGGCACAGCAATGGCGGTGTGGGTGGTGACTTCGATGGTGGGCTCAGTTGAAGAAAACCGGACCACATGGCTGATCTTTGGCATGGTGGCCCTGGCTGGGCGGCTGGCGATCGAGCAGCCGCGCTCACTGGCGTACATGTTTGCAGGGGTGGAGACGAGGTCAAGAGCGGAGGCGCAGGCGCTGGCGGTGCGCTGAGGCACTCTGTTTCAACTGGCAGGTCTGTTTTTGCTTCGGCGGCGGAATGCCATAAACTTGGCACATCAATGAATTCAGAAATGAATGCCGGGAATTCTGAACCCAGTACCGGCGATCCGGATTCGACGATTCATAATCCGGGTACGAGCGTGAATCGCCGAATCTTTCGCGCAGCAGTTACCGTGACATTGGCCGGGGTGCTGGTGAAGCTGGTGGCGGCGTCGAAGGAGTTCGTCGTAGCCGGAGTCTTCGGCCGCAGCGATGCGATGGACGCGTTCCTGATCGCGTTCCTGGTGCCGGGGCTGCTGGTGAACCTGTTTTCCGAGTCGATGAACCAGGCGCTGATTCCAACGCTGATCCGGGTGCGGGAGACGGAAGGGCATGCCGAGGCGCAGGAACTATTGAGCTCTGCAATGGCCTGGATGTGCACGCTGCTGGCTGGCGGATCGCTGGTGATGGCCGCGCTGGCGCGGTTCCTGTTTCCGCTTGTTGCAGAACATTTTTCGGCGTCAAAACTGGCGCTGACGCAGCAGCTTTTCTACGGGCTGCTGCCGGTAGTGCTGCTTGCCGGTGTGGCCCAGAATTGCACGGCGGTGCTGAACACGTTTGAGCGCTTTGCATGGCCTGCCGTGGCGCCGGTGGTGACGCCGCTGACAATCATTCTGGGCGCGTGGTTGACGCCCCGATGGCTTGGTATATGGTCGCTTGTCTATGCCACGGTGGCGGGCACGGCGATTCACGCAGCGATCGTGATCTGGATGATGCGCAGTCACGGCTATCGCTTCGATCTGAAGTTTCACGCGCTCAGCTCAGGAGCGCGTGAGGTGGCAGGGCAGTATGGGCCGATTCTGCTGAGCGGGCTGGTGGCCTCAAGCGGGCTGCTGGTGGACCAAGGTATGGCTGCTGCGCTGCCGCCGGGCAGTGTTTCGACGCTGGTGTACGCGAATCGCTTTGTGAGTGTGATTCTGAACCTGCTGGCCGGCGCTATTGCAACGGCGGTGACGCCGTACTTCTCACAGATGGTGGCGCGGCAGGACTGGGCGGGCGCACGGCATACGTTGAATACGTACGTGCGGATCACAGCGCTGGTTTCGTTGCCGGTGGCTGCGGCAATGATCTTTGGGTCGCGGCTGCTGGTACAGCTGACATTTCAGCATGGCGCCTTTGGGCCGCAGGATACGGATGCGGTGGCTCCTGTGCAGGCGATGTACGCGATTCAACTACCGTTTTATATCGTGAGCCGGGTGTTTTATCGCTATCTGGTGGCGATCCGGCGGACGAAGCTGATTCTCTACTGCGGCGTGATTAACCTGGTGCTGGATGTTGTGCTGAACCTGGTCCTGATGCGGTGGTATGGCGTGGCGGGCATTGCGCTGGCGACATCGCTGTGGATGGTGAGCACATTTGTCTTTCTCGGCTATTGGACGTATCGCTTGCTGCCTCCTCCGGGGCCGGCTGATGCTGAGGCGACGGCATGACGGCGGAGTATCTGCTGCGCTTTGACGATTTGTGTCCGACGATGGATCGCGCGCGTTGGCGGAGGTTTGCCGCGCTGGTGGAGCGCTTTGACATAAAGCCGATTCTGGCCGTGGTGCCGGACAATCAGGACCCTGAGCTGCGGATTGAGCCGGCTGACCCTGAATTCTGGAGTGAGATGCGCTCGATGCAATCTGCTGGCGCGACGGTGGGGCTGCACGGATTCCAGCATCTGTGCCTAGCTGAGGGGCGAGGGTTGGTGCCTTTCCATCGGCAGACGGAGTTTGCTGGTGCGCCGCTGGACTACCAGCGTGAGTGGATTCAGGCAGGGATGAGTATTCTGCAAGATCACGGACTTGAGGCGCGAGTGTGGGTTGCTCCACGACACGGGCTGGATCGGCGGACGTTGGTGGCATTGCGTGATGCGGGAATCTGGGTGGTTTCCGATGGGCTGGCGAAGCAGCCGTATCGGGAATACGGCGTGACGTGGATTCCGCAACAGCTATGGGGACCGAAAGAGAAGCGAGCAGGGTTGTGGACGATTTGTATTCACCCGAACTCGGCAAGCGATGAATTGCTGCAGGCGCTGGAGAAGTTTCTGGGCCGGTTTGCGGAGCAGTTCACAAGCGTTGAGCGTGTGGTGACGGAGTGGCCGGTTCGCGAGAGGTCGTTCGCTGACCGGCTACATCACAACGAGGCGCTGTTGCGGATACGACTGAAGCAAAGGCTTCGAGGTTAATGGGCCCGGTCTGGGATGAAGCGGAACGGCGGCGCAGAAGCTTGTCGTAAAGCTGCTCCCATCGATCTACGACGTTGGGCAGAGCATAGGTTTCGTTGATGAAGCTGCGGCCTCGTGCGCCCATCTCCAGGCGATCGGCAAAGGGCATGTTCATGATGCGGGTCATGGCGCTGGCGAGTGCGTTGGAGTCGCCGACGGGAACCAGCAGGCCGGTAATGCCGGGGATGAGGGCTTCGCTGGTGCCTACGCCGCTGGTGGCGATTACGGGCAGGCGGGCGGCTGAGGCTTCGAGAACGGAGATGGGCAGGCCTTCCCAGAGTGAGGAGAGGACGAAGCCGTCAGCTTCAGCCAACAGCGCCTGTATGTCGGCCTGGAAGCCCGCGAAGTGGACTCGCGAGGCGATGTTGAGTTCGGTTGCGAGTGCGCGGAGTTGTTGTTCGTCGGGGCCAGAGCCGGCGATAAGCAGTGTGGGTTTGCCGGGCAGATTGGTGAAGGCGCGCAGGAGAGTTGGGTAGTCTTTGACGGGGGCTAGGCGGCCGACCGCGATCCAGCGGAATGAGGGTGCGGGTGTGATGGCTGGAAACGATGCAGCGGGTTCGTGCTGCGCACAAATCTGACCCCACATCTCAGAAGCTAGATGTGGGGCACCCGGCGTGGGTTGGCTTGACGGGGGGGCACTCGGAAGTGAAATGCCGTTGGGGATCACCTCGGCGGTATGGGCCATACGCGTTTGCAGGACTGAGGCAGCAACAGACTGGCTGACGCAGGTGACCCTGCTGCTTAGCGGATGTGTGAGGCGGTAGGCGATGCGACGGCCGAGAGTGCCGGTCTTGCTTGTATGGATGGTGTCGATAAGGACCGGCACGGGGGCTAACAGGCGAGACAGGCGTGCGAACCACGTTGCGTGGGGCAGGTGAGCGTGGAGGATCGCTGGTTTTTCACGACGATGCCAGATGAGATAGCGGAGCCAGCCACGCGGATCGATCCACGCCTTGCGCATGCCTAGTGAGAGAAACGAGACGCGGGCCGTTCTCAACTCCAACGCAGCATTTCCTCCGTCGCCGGAAAGGGCGATTACTGTAACGCGCCAACCGCGACGGGCGAGTTCTTTGCTGAGCTCTATGACCTGCCGCTCTGCGCCGCCGATCTGGTCGATGGTAGGAATGAGCATGGCTGCTCGACGCGGGCTCATAGTTTCGTCAATCAGCGTGGCGTATGCGGCGATGGCCGGAGCGATTTCAAAAGGCGCGAGAAAGCTGTGCTCAAATCCTGGATTGCCGGTGGTCTGGAGTTCGTTGAGCGCTGTAAGGATGGTTTCAGCGATAGCCTGAGGGGTGATCGCCGCCGTGAGCCAGCAACCGGGAGCGTCGCGCAGCAGGTCGACTACGCCGTCACAGCAGGGCGTTGCGACGACTGGCAGCCCGGCCGCGGCTGCTTCAAGCAGGGCGTTAGGCATTCCTTCATAACGCGAGGGCAGGACGAAGAGGGTTGCCTCGGCGAAGTAGCGAGTGGGATCTGCATGGCCAGCGAAGGTGACTGCGTTGTCGAGGCCAAGGAGTGTGGTCATTGCATGGAGAGCGGTTTCTTCAAGGCCTGTGCCGAGGATGGTCAGATGAATTTGCGGGTGAATTTTGCGCACGCTGGCGAGAGCGTGCAAGAGCAGGTCTGCGCCTTTCTCACGCGAGAGACGGCCTACGTATAGCAGGTGCGATGCTGAATGCTGGACAGGCTGTTGCATTGCGGGCCGCATGATGGGGTTCGCGAGCACTGATAGCACTTGGCCAGGGATGCTGAAGCTGATGCTGAGATCGTCGGCCATGGCCTGTGACTGGCAAATGATTGAATCGGCATACCGATAGAGCCACCGATAGGCAAGGCGTGTTAGTAAGCCGCTCGCTGCGGCCGAAGCTGTCGTGTTCTGGCGTACCAGGATGCGCGTGCGGCGCGGCAGCAAGGGTTTGAGCAGCAGGAGGAGGAAGCTGAGATGGGCCATGCCCGACAGGATTACGCCAGGCCGTTCGGCACGGACAAGACGCAGCAGTGGAAGCCATGCGTGACGAACGCGCGTTGCGTTAACGCGATGGACGATGACGTGAGCAGGCGGTGGTTCAGCGCCCGGTGCGTCGGCGCTCACAAGGGCGAGATGAATCTCGAATCTTTCTGGATCGAGATGACGCGCAAGAAGCGCAATGACGTGTTCCGCGCCGCCACCGCCGAGATGGGGGACGGTCAGCAGTAACTTAATACGCTGCCTCATGCTGGAGGAAACATTCGAGAAAGTTCTTCAAGAGTACGTGAAAGATGTGCATGGAAAAATGTTACGAAAGTACAAGGAAGATGCATTGGCGAATGCAGATTGAGGAAGTGAAAGTCTGTGGACGTTGTAATTCCCGTTTCGATACTATGTCCTAACTTGCTTCACGTTGAGTTACTTCTCCTGATCCTTGCGAAGTTTTGTCGTTCAGCTGTCCGGTGTGGATTTCAACTGAGACTTTCGCAAGGTGACTCCTTTCTTTCAAGAATCATTAGAGGCTGAGGCCTCTGTTGTTGAAGCCGCGCCACTCGCAAATTTGCGGGCCAATGCTACGCGTCCACGCATGGTGGTAGGCGTAACGAGTGCGCAGACCTGCCTGGTGCTCGCGGGGCGGCTCAGAGCGTTGCGGTTGGCGGGATTTGACGTAACGCTGGTTTCATCGCCCGGCTCGCTGCTCGACGAGCGAGCAGAGGCGGAAGGTGTGCGGGCATGTACGGTTCGCATGTGCAGAGGCATTGCGCCGCTGGCCGATTTGTGGTCTCTGATTGGGCTGTCGCAGCGCCAAAAGTTGCTGTCGGCGCGGCCGCTGGAGCAGCAC
>Ga0206975_1272_pt1 | contig 10761 bp, 8 predicted proteins | sample Alteio_BWOrgHeat_81_FD_152919 | JGI IMG/M metagenome (GOLD analysis project Ga0206975, IMG submission 152919) | Enriched cells from forest soil in Barre Woods Harvard Forest LTER site, Petersham, Massachusetts, United States -... | ecosystem: Environmental > Terrestrial > Soil > Temperate forest > O... | reverse complement strand
CTGGAACCGATTGAACTGATAGCTGCCCGCGGAGCTAACACGCTGGACACAAACACGGTCACGAGGCCCAACCGGGTTCGGTGGGGAAACGGATGCCGTGCAACAGACCTAGCATGCTTTTAGCTTCGGCTTTCTTCGAGAGGACTCATTACTACTTCATAAACAAAGCGAAATCATTATCGTATTGAGTTGGCACATGATAGAAATAACCTGCCTCCAAAAAACAGAAGTGTGAACAGGTTTTGGTGTCGTGGTTACCCGAGACGGACTGACCTGACCCCATTTTTCGTCCGGTTGGGTGTATTTATCAGGCAGGAAGGCGAAGCGGCGTGGTTCAGGAATTTACTTGGGAACTCGGCGACTTCAGGCTAGGATGAGCCATGTTCAACTGCACGACCTTTTCCTTGGCTATAACTCTTTTCACATTGTTGTCTTTGACGGTCCGAGCGATTTCAGCGGCATTGCCGAGTGCGGCGCCACAGTCCCTCGGCCCTTCGATCGCGCATTTGGAGCGCAACTCGGAGGGAGACCTTGAAATAGGCGGCGAACTGGCTGGTGCATCTGCGAGTTCTGTGCGCTACCTACGTTATGACGACTTGCTTATGTTGCCGCAGGAAACTTATACCGTCTCAGATGACACGAATCTTAAAGGAAAGACAGAGATATCAGGCGTTGCGCTGACGACACTGGCGAAGTTGTTCGGCCAGACGTCTCACTCAGATTTGATCGTCGCTATCTGTTATGACAAGTATCGATCTAACTATCCGAGTGACTATCTTGCAGCGCATCATCCAATACTGGTGCTCAGGATCAATGGAAAGCTGCGAGATAAGTGGCCATCCTCAGAATATGGTGGACCACTGGGGCCTTATCTGATCTCGCATCCTACATTCACGCCATCATTTTCGGTGCTTTCGCACAAGGACGAAGCACAGATACCGTTTGGCGTCACGCGGCTTGATTTTCGGACAGAGTCAGTTGTGCTGGGGGCTATTCGGCCTGCGGGCAAGTGGAATGTGAACTCCCCGGTGTGGCAGGGATACCGAATCGCGAGCCAGGATTGCTATCGCTGCCACGGCCTGTATGGCGAGGGAGGCGAGCGCGCGTCGCGGTCGTGGTTGGTGCTGGCTGCATGGGCGGCGACGGATGCTACGAGTTTTAAGAGTTATATTCACAAACCCCAGTCGATTCAGTCGTGCGCGAAGATGCCGCCGCACCCCGACTACAATGATGCTACGCTCGATGCCCTCACTGCCTATTTTGCGACCTTTGTTCCACTAAGGAATTCGAAATGATCACGCGCACTGCGAAATTACTTTTGTTATTGGGGATAGCGCTTTTTTATACGCTGGTTGTCCTGAATAACATCACTGACTTTGACTCGAACTATCAGTTTGTGCGGCATGTGCTGATGATGGACACGACCTTTCCCGGTAATCGAGGAATGTGGCGCGCGCTCAACTTACCAGTCTTGCATCTCGTTTTCTACTTTTCGATCATCGCCTGGGAGATTGTCACTACCATTCTTTGCTGGTGGGGAGCTTTCCGGCTGTTTCTGGCATTGCGCAGCCCTGCCGATGTGTTCAGTGTGGCAAAGCGGATGCCGATTGCCGCGCTGACGCTCAGCATGATGATGTGGCTGGTTGCATTTCTTTCTGTGGGTGCGGAGTGGTTTCTGATGTGGCAATCGCATCTGTGGAACGGACAGGAAGCGGCATTTCGCATGTTCGTAGTGGTCGGCATGGTGTTCCTGATGATGTTGCAGCCGGACCGGGATGAGCAGCCTTAACGGTTGATCCCGATGTTCTCGGCTAGACTGAATGGGATGTCAGTGCCCGCGATCATTCTTGCTGCAGGAGTAAGCCGACGGCTGGGCCAGCCCAAGCAACTGGTGCGTGTGGGCGGCGAGACTCTTCTTGAGAGAACGATACGCGTGGTGCGCGAGGCTGGGGCGCAGCCTGTCTTTGTCGTACTTGGAGCGCACCGCGAACGTATCGCTGCTGCTGTGGATTTTGAGAGAGTTCGTACGGTTGAGAATCTCGAATGGGAAGAGGGCATTGCTTCTTCGATTCGAGCGGGAGTTGCCACGGTGCGACAGGAGATACCGCATGCAGCGGCGATGCTGCTACTGGTGTGTGATCAGCCGAGACTGATGGCTGAGCATCTGCGCAATCTCATCGCGGAACAGGAAGGCTTTGCTGAGGTGGCGATTGTTGCGTCTGAGTACGCAGGGATTGCGGGCATCCCTGCGATCTTTCCGGCGAGTGAGTTTGCGCGATTGATGAGCTTGCGAGGAGATATAGGAGCAAAGAGCTTGTTGCGCAATCCATGCTGCTCTATGAGGACGGTTGCCTTTGATGGTGGCGAGGTAGACGTGGACACTACAGCGGACCTTGAAGGCCTCTGATTAGCTCTGCGCGCGCCATGCATGCATCAAGGGATCATGATGGAACGCATCTTTCGCACAGCCTGAGGTATCTTGTCGGGGGCTGTGCTGCCGTATCCGAGAACGAACCCCGGGTGCTTTTCGCCATAATAAGAGGGCGATAGAGGCCACAGCCACAGTCTTTCCTGCGCGGCTCGGGCTGTGATCTCCGTGTCAACGAATCTCTCGGGTAAAGTGACGGCAAGGTGCATACCTGCCTCAGAGCCGTGTATTTGCAATCCGAAGTCCGAAGGGAACTCATCGGTCAGGGATTCGATCAGGGTTGTGCGGCGTTCTGCGTATGTCTGACGCATTCTGCGAATATGTCGCGTGAAGTGACCGTCGGCGATGAAGTCTGCAAGCACCTCCTGAAAGAGGTAGGGCGGAAAGATATCCATTGCATGTCGAATAGCGACGAAACGGTCGACGAGGTCTGGCGGCATGACGAGGTAGCCGAGCCGGAGAGAAGGGAAGAGTACCTTGCTGAAGGTGCCGATGTAGATGACGCGTGAGTTTACGTCAAGGCCGTGAAGCGACGCGATGGGAAGGCTGCCGAAGCGATATTCGCTGTCGTAGTCGTCTTCGATGATCCAGGCACCGGAGCTTTGCGCCCAATTCAGGAGTTGGATACGCCGGGAGGCGCTCATCGTGGCCCCGAGCGGATATTGGTGCGATGGTGTCACGAAAGCGGCACGAGCCTTACGACATTTTCTGATTCCGGCGGAGACGTTCATGCCTTCATCGTCTACAGGAACGGGGATTATGCGGCAGCCGGCGGTCTGGAGCACGATGCGTTCGAGGGAGTAGCCGGGTTCTTCGACCCAGACAGGCGAGCCGGGATCGAGCAGGACTCGCGCGGTAATGTCGAGCGCTTGCTGCGAGCCGGAGACGACCATGATTTGGTCGGTCTCGCATTTGACTCCGCGAGCGGTGCGCAGGTAGTCGCAGATGATGCGGCGAAATCGCTCGAGGCCAAGTGGGTTGACATGATGGATGGCGTTGGCGTGAGGGTTGCGGCTATGACGGGTGACCAGGGTGGACCATGTCTGGAATGGGAACTGGTCGAGCGCGGGTTGGTGCACACCGAAGGATCCCCAGCCACGCAAAGCGGGTCCGTAGCGGAAAGTTGGATAAAGGGCGGAGTTGCGGGAGACCGGGCGCGGCCCGGAAGGATCCTGCGTGAGATGACCGACGGGCTGAGTGACGGACATTTTCTGCTCAGGAAGCGAGCCTGAGACGAAGGTGCCTGAGCCTACGCGGCTCTCGAAGTAGCCTTCTGCGAGCAGTTGCGAATAAGCGCTGAGAACCGGAAAGCGGGAAACCCGCAACTCAGTGGCGAGCTCACGGCTAGACGGGATTCGTTCGGCGGGACGAAGGTCGCCGCGCAGGATGGCCGCTCGAAATCCATCATAAATCTGCTTATGCAGCGGATTGGCCGTTCCGCGTTCGACGGAAATGATTGGCAGGAAGGCCGGTGATGTGCTGTTCACCGTTGCAGTATAGAGGCTTGTACGGGTGAGGCACTAGAAGCAGTTAGTTGCGAAGAGACTCGGTTCAGGAGAGCCGAAACTCTGGGCTGTATGACGGGAGTTATCCGACGGGGACCAGGGTCATGTCGAGCGCCTCTTCAGGATGGGCGTTGTTGAGGCGCATGGGAGCCGGCGTGGCCGACAAGTGGAGTTTCTTCCGCACGGCTACAAAACGGACCAGAGTGTTTTTCTGGTCAAACGTGATGGTGAAGTTTTGCATCGGGGAGGAGCCGAAATTCACCAGGGGGAAAGCTGGATTGATTTCAACAAATGGGTGCTGGAAGGTGTATGTGCCCAACTGCACATCCGAGGCCAACTGGCCTCCTTTGACCTGAAAGCGTGTCGAGATCGAATACGCGTTACTGAAGTTCGCGGGATCCGATGAGAAACTCAGCCGCGACGCAAGTTGTTCGGGAAGGCTTAGTCCGGCCCCGCCGGAGTCGAGAAGCGCCTCGATTCGCGTATCGCCCACCTTCATGGAAACGACCGGAATACCGTCAGGCATGCGGAATGGCAGGACGGAGCGTTCGCCATCGGGCGAGAGTACTCCTGAAGTCAGCTGCATCTGGTGGTTGGGGTAGTCAAGCGTCAGCAGATAATCGCGAAATAGAACGAAGCCGAGCAGGCCCTGACAAAGACCGTCGCCGTTACTTAGATTTTGCACAGAGGCTTTTACTCCAGCGAAGCTCACGCCGGCAACCTGGAGGGACTCAAGCGAGACGAGGGGCACCTTGCGACTGCCTTTTCCGCTGGGGTCGCTCAAGCGCATCTGGCCAATACGGGGAAGATTTAGCTGGTCGGCGAGTGCAGTGGTTACGAAGGCTTCACCACCGGTGCCGGTGTCGATTACGAAGCGGAACGGACCCTTGCCGTTGATCGTGACCATTACGAAGGGCTTACCGTGGCTTATATCGAGACGGGCAATGTGCATGTCTGCTTGTGCAGCCAAATCTGCACCGCAGCATGCAATAGACAGAATGCTAACGCTGATGAAACCTAACGCCTTGAACATGACAGATCACCGAGGAACTGCCCGCAACCTTCGCAGCTTGCTATCATTAGGCTCCGAAAAGCGGTCGAACGCAATAGCCACTTTTCAGATTTCTGGCATGTCCACTGATTCCATTAGGCTTGCATCCGATCATCATGCGCAAGATCGTTCATATCGACATGGACGCGTTTTATGCATCCGTCGAGCAAAGAGATGACCCGCAACTGCGGGACAAACCAGTTGTAGTTGCCTGGCGTGGCAAGCGCTCGGTCGTCTGCGCTGCCTCGTATGAAGCGCGAAAGTTTGGCGTACGCTCTGCCATGCCGACAAGCCGCGCCGAACGGCTATGTCCTGATGCGGTTTTCATTCCGCCGGACTTTCCGCGCTATCGAGCTGTTTCGCATGCGACCCGGGAGATATTCAAGCGGCATACGGACCTCATTGAGCCTCTGTCATTGGATGAGGCCTATCTGGACGTTACTGAGAATAAGACGGGCCTGGCGACGGCAACGCGTGTCGCTAGCGCGATTCGAGCGCAGATTCGCGAAGAGCTGAAGCTGACAGCTTCGGCGGGTGTGGCTCCAAACAAGTTTCTGGCGAAGATTGCGTCGGACTGGCGCAAGCCGGATGGCCTCTTTGTGATTCAACCTGACGAGGTCGATGGCTTTCTTGCTCCTTTGCCCGTTGGACGCATTCCTGGCGTGGGAAAGGTGACGGAGGAGAAGTTGCATCGGCTGGGTATCCGGATGGTGGGCGAACTGCGGGCCCTGGAAGTGCGCGCACTGGAGAGCGACTTTGGTCGTTATGGCTTGCGCCTCTATGAACTGGCTCGGGGCATCGACAATGCGGCGGTCGTTCCTGATCGGCCGACGCAGTCGATTTCCGCTGAAGATACCTTTGAAGTCGATGTGGCGTTGGAGGAGACGGAGGAACTGATTCGCCGGTTGGCAGAGAAGACGTGGGAAGCATCACGCAAGGAGCCACGTGCGGCGCGCACAGTAGTGTTGAAACTCAAGACGAGTGATTTCCGAATCCTTACAAGAAGTCACACGCCTCTGCGTCCGCCTGCCTCGTGTGAGGAACTGACTGCGATTGCGTTAGGTTTGCGGGATCGAGTGGAACTGGGACCTGATCAACGCTTTCGCCTGGTGGGCGTAGGTCTGAGCAACTTTCGTGAACCGGGGAATTCAAGGAGTCAGACCGTGCTCTTTGAATAGCAGCACCGCGGTTGCCTGAGTCGTTCGATCGTCTTCTGCTCAGTTAGTGTCGCGGGCAGAGCCTTTGGGACGCGCAGGAGATTTACGCAGGTCTTTCATGGTGCCGCGCGGATAGCCGGTGGACTCGCGGACGACAAGGTGTGTGTCAATCTTGTATTCGCGAGTAGATGATGTGCCTTCGACATGCGCTCGGAGCGCGGTGACGGCGGCACGCGCCAGCTCTACGCGAGACATCATGATTGATGTGAGCGGCGGAATGGTTACGCGGGCCATTTGAATATCGTCAAAGCCGATGATAGAGAAGTCATCAGGCACTCGCAGGCCTGCGCGATACATCTTGTGGAGCACTCCGATAGCGGTCATATCGTTGGAGCACATGACGGCGGTTGGGAGGTTCTTGCCGGCGAGGATCTTATCCATTGCGCGGATGCCGCCTTCCAATGTGTGGTCCCCTTCGATCACCCAGGATGAGTCGGCAGCAATGCCGCATTCGCTGAGAGACTTGGAGAAAGCAGCGAGACGGGATTGTGCGGAGTGCAGACGCATGGGGCCTGAGATGAACGAAATATTTCTGTGGCCGAGCGCGGCGAGGTGCTGCACTCCCTGACGAATGCCGTGATGGTAGTCCACCTTGAGGACGCCGACGCCGGGGCTATCTGGCCCTACATCGACAAAGACGAGCGGGACATTACGTTCGGCGAGCTGCTCAAGAAAGGGCTCTTCGATGCCGAAGGTCATGACGGCGACGCCTTCAACTTTGCGCTCGAGCATGCGGCGTATACAGAGCGACATTCGCTTGGGATCGTAATTGGTCGAGCTGATGAGAATCTCATAGCCGTTTTCGATGGCTACGTCTTCAAAGCCCTGAATGAGTTCGGGGAAGAAGGGGTTGGTGATTTCAGAGACGATCAGGCCAAAGATACCGCTGCGGCCAGAAACGAGTGCGCGGGCCTGGGTGTTTGGAAAATAATTGAGCTCTCGAATCGCCTCCCAGACACGCTTGGCCATCTTTGCATTTACAGTAGGGACGTGATTGATGGTGCGAGAAACAGTGGCAATGGAGACGTTGGCCCGCTGCGCCACGCTTCGAATATCCATGAGCAGAGACTTCTTTGCGGAGCTTCGGCGACTTTTGGGTGGATTGGTGGCCATTTGAATGATCGTTGAGAATTCGTTTACAGAATACTCCATCTCTAAAAAATGAGAAATGAAGACTTCACGGCTGTTGAATGTGGAATCTACGTTCCTTTTGAGTTGGTAAAGGTTTACCTGTATTACCTTTCTTCGCTACTGATCGAAAGCTGTTGCGCCCAAATTGGGTAACTGTTCAACACTATCAGGAAGACTGTCACTCACTTGTCAGCGGCGGGGGTTGTTGGGCTCTCCACAGCCCTTCCTTTTTGCTGCGCTTGCTTGAGTTTGTTGAAGACGGTGTCGTTGGCGGCTTTGTGAAGGTTGCTGGTTGTTTGGAACTCGGCATTGGCCTCAGTCTTCTTGCCCATTGCCATGTAGAGACGCGCGAGCCGGTAGTGTATTGCGGGATCGTTCGGGCTCAGCTTCACGGCTGTCTTCAGTTCGCGTAGAGCATCGTCGCGGCGTTCACTATCCGCATAGACGATCCCGAGGTCAAGATGTGCCTGTGCCAGGTTCGGATTAATCTGAATGGCTTTCTCAAGCAGTGGGAGTGCAGCTTCAGGGTGGCTCATCTGCTGATCGCAGTCAGCGAGATACGTTAGCGCTTCAGCATGATTGGGCACATTTACAAGCTCTGCTTGAAACTCCTGCGCTGCTTCTTCAAACTGGCCCTTGCTCCACAGTAAGTAGCCGAGGCCGAAGTGTACGTTTGGCACTTTGGGATCAGCTTTGACTGCAGCTCGAAACTGCTGGATGGCGCCGTCGTGATCACGCATCTCATCCAACGCTTCACCTGCGAGCATGTCGGCCTCTGCTGATTCAGCATTGAGTGTCAGGATCTCGTGATAGACATCGAGGACGCATTGGTACTGTTGCGTTGAGAGGCAGCTTTGCGCAAGAAGAAGCCGGAAGGGAAGATTGCCGGAGTCGCTTTGCGTCGCCTGTTTGAGAAAAGGAATCGCAGCGGAGAATTCGCCGAGACCATAGTGCGCAATGCCGATCAGCGCGGTCACGCGTTGAGCATCCATTGAAGATAGAGGCTCGCTTTTGAGCAGAGGAGTGAAGGTCTCAATCGCCTGCCGGAGTTCACCACCCTTGAAGAGCGCGAGGCCGAAGTTGAGGCGCAGGTCAGGCATTGAGGGATTCAATGAAAGAGCCTTTCGATAGAGCGGAATTGCTTCCTTATAGTGTTCCTGGCGTGCTTCGAGAAGGCCAAGATGCGCGTAGCCTTCTGCGTCGGCGGGGTGAGAAGTGACGACGGTGCGCCACGCCCTTTCAGCTTCAGGAAATTTACCCTGCTGCTCCAGGGCAAAGGCTGTGTCGCGCTCGCTGGATGAGGAGGCTGAGGCCTGCGCCATGCAGATGGATGCCGCAAGAATTGGAGTCATCATGAGGATGGCTCCCAGTTGCACTACTTGCTTCACGCGCATCTCCTAATAGACCTCGGTGCATTCTCGCTTGGCAGGATCTCGGCGCGCAAGAAAGCTGTCATCATATCCTCAAAAGAAGAGCGCGACAGAAGATAACTGCCGCGCTCAGATGGTCACATGAATAGAAGCTAGAAGATGAACTTGCCGCCAAGCTCGAGAGTACGGGGACCGTAGTCTCCGGTAATCTGGCCGAAGTTTCCATCATGCGAATTCGGATCGACGTTCTGGAATTGAGTGTGGTTGAAGGTATTAAAAGACTCAAATCGCAGCTCGAATCTCGGCAGTCCTTCACGAGCGAGTGGAATGCTCTTGAAAAGCGAGAGGTTGAAGTTGAAGAGTCCGGGGAGCACCACCGCGTCTTTGCCAGAAGTGCCGAAGCCGTTGGTTGTGCCGCCATTCCATGGCGCGACTGGATCAGCAAAGGAAGATGTGCTGAACCATTTGCCCACCTGTTTGGGATAGCTGACGCCCGAAACCCTGTTGGGACGATTGGTAAAGCAGCAGCCGAGGCCGACCACGTCAGGACCGGTGTAGAAGATGTACTGTGGCACACCTTTCTCGGCGATCGTTATGCCTGAGATCTGCCAACCTCCAAGCACCGTGCGTTGAAACACGTTGCCTGTGTGCAGGTAGAACGGAAGGTTGTAGACATAGCTTGCGTTGAAGATGTGACGGCGGTCCAGGCCGCCGGATCCACGGTCGTAGTGAGCATCAAACGGGTTAGAGAGACCATTGAGATCGTTGCTGACCTGATCGATCGCGTGAGACCACGTGTACGCAAGTTGAGTGGTGAGACCGTGGCGATTCTCAATGCGTATGCCTGCCTGGAGGGAGTTGTAGTTGAAGTTGGTCTCATTCTCTTCCTGGTTGATGGCGCTGAAACCAGGATACTGCCGGTAGATGTTGGCATTGAGTGATCCGTTGGCTACGCCTTCCCTATTGTCATAGGGATTTGCCGGATTGTTTGGATCGACGAGCGGAAGTGTGTTGATCTGGCGGGTATTGTTTTGGTCCCACGCCACGGCCCCGACATACTGCACCTGGATGATGATCGACGGCGCAAGCTGATGCTGCATCCCAAAGCTGTAATCTGCCGTGCCCGGCTGTGGGTAGTGATACTTGATGTTAGTCAGATTGGATGGGAAAGACTGAGTCGTTGTCTCTCCGGTCAACGCGCTTGTATGTGGATTGGAGAAGTACACGTTGGTTGCGGAAGGAATGTATGCAAAAGGCGGATTCAAGGCAGCGTTGTAAACATCGTTGCCCTGAACACGTTCATAGAACACGCCGAAACCACCACGGAAGACTGTCCTTCCATTTCCACCGACGTTATAGGCAAAGCCAACGCGCGGTTGCCAGGTGTTGAATTTGTCCTGAACGACACCGCGAGGAAAGCCTCCGACGCCCGCTTCGCGAATACCGTTGAGATAGAACTGCTCGCTGCCTGTGTCGCTGAAGGTTGAGAGCGCGTCAGGATCAAGAGTTCCGTCTGGAGCCACAGGATTGCCGAGCGAGAAGTCATAGTCGGCCGGGACGAAGTTAGCGAACTGGTCATAGCGTTCAAAGGTGTGGGGAAGGCCGTCAAAGCGAAGACCAAGGTTGAGAGTCAGGTGCGGCGTGACATGCCAATTATCGTTCCCGTAGAAGCTATAGTTGTTGGTGACCCAGTGTTTACCAGCAAGAAATTCGAGCTGACTGAAACCGGATTCATCACCCAGTAGGAAGTTAACGTAGGAATCGCCGGAGAAGTTACTGGAGTTGAAAGAGGCAATTCCATTGGTGTTGTACTGCAACTGCTGATTCTTATAAGCATGCAGCCAGCTGAAACCGAATTTGAACTGGTGCCGGCGCTTGGTCCACGAGAGATCATCGCGATACTGGAAGCCTTCGTAGCCGTTTTTCCACGGATAGTAGCTTGGGCTCCAGGTTGTATTCAGCGGCGAGCCTTGCAACTGAACCTCGGGCAGGCGCGTCATTTCGTTGTTGGCGACTGGGAAGAAGCTGGTAGCTGTCCATCCGCTGGGCTGTACGAAAC
>Ga0206975_1271_pt1 | contig 10798 bp, 7 predicted proteins | sample Alteio_BWOrgHeat_81_FD_152919 | JGI IMG/M metagenome (GOLD analysis project Ga0206975, IMG submission 152919) | Enriched cells from forest soil in Barre Woods Harvard Forest LTER site, Petersham, Massachusetts, United States -... | ecosystem: Environmental > Terrestrial > Soil > Temperate forest > O... | reverse complement strand
TACTAAGCAAAGAGTATTACCTACAGCCCCGCCAAGCCTGACCTTAAAAGCTGCCCAGAATCCTTCGCTTAAACCCCGTTTTATCATCTCAACACTAACAGGCCCAATAGGCATAGCTAGGGTTATACCCAAAAGTATTTTTTCAATAAGAATCTCTGGGTGCATGTTTTTTACCTTTGTTTCATAGTTATATGGATAGTAGCTTAGTGATTAGTGGTGTCAAGAATATTGTTAACTCTACCCTTCTATCCCGCTAAGTTTAAGCAAAGCGTCTATCTTTGGCCTGCGGCCACGGAATTTTATAAACAAATCCATAGGCTCCTGTGAGCCGCCTTTTTCCAGGATATTGTGCAGGAATGAGCGACCGACATCTTTATTCCAGATACCTTTTTCCTCAAACATACCAAAGGCATCGCTGGATAGCACTTCTGCCCATTTATAGCTATAATAACCGGCACTATAACCACCATCAAAAATATGGCTAAACCCGTTCTGGAAGCAGTTATAACCTGGAGGTTTCAATAACGTTACGTCGTTTCTCACATCATCTATAATCTGCTGAACGGTTCTGTTGACATCTTTACCCTCGTGCATATGCAAACGGAAATCAAACAGGGCAAATTCCAGTTGCCGCAGCATAGCAAGCGCCGAGTTATAGTTCTTAACTGCTATCAACTTCTCAAATTCCGACTTAGGTAATGGTTTGCCGGTTTTGTAATGAACGGAAATATCTGCTATAACCTCCCATTCGTAAGCCCAGTTCTCCATAAACTGGCTTGGCAGCTCCACTGCATCCCATGCAACATTGGTACCTGCTACGCCTGGATAATCAACAAGCGTAAGCGTGTGGTGCAACATGTGACCGAACTCATGGAACAAGGTTTTAACTTCTCTATGCGACAATAATGCCGGTTTGCCTTTGCCAGCCTGAGTAAAATTGGCAGCCAGTACGGCTATTGGGGTTTGAACCGAGCCGTCTTTATACTTCATCCGTGAAGTAAGACCATATACCCAGGCACCGCCCTGTTTAAAATCTCTGGCAAACAAGTCAGCATAAAACTTACCGCGCAATTTGCCGTTCTCGTCCCTGATTTCAAACAGACGGACGGTTTTATGCCATTTGCTGAAATTATGCACTTCCTCAATTTTGATACCAAACAGGCGCTTTACCAGTTTAAACAACCCCTTAAAGACCTTATCTTCTAGAAAATACGGCCTTAAATCTTCCTCTGAAAAATCATAATGAGTTTTCTGATATAGAGTTGAATAGTACCCGGCATCCCAGGCAGCAAACTCTTTAATCCCGTCTTGCTCGCCGGCAAATTTTTCCAGCGTTTTAAGTTCTTTCTTCCCTTGAGCTTTCGAGCGGCTCGACAAATCCTCCAAAAACTTCATCACCTCTCCGGTATTTTGTGCCATTTTTGTGGAAAGTGAATATTGCGCATAATTTTTATAGCCGATTATATGAGACTTTTCCTGCCTTAAACGCAAGATTTCATCCATGACTATGCTATTGTCAAACTGCTTAGCCTGTGCTTCAAGCGAGGCACGAGTGTTATAAGCTCGGTAAAATTCTTCCCTTAACCCCCTATCTTTGGCATAAGACATCACGGCTATATAGCACGGTTGATCTAGCGTTAGAACCCAACCATCCTTTTTCTGCTCTTTGGCTTTGGTACTTGCTAAATCTATGGTCTGCACCGGCAAACCATCTAATAATAATTTTTTAGCAATAGGCACATGAAAATTCCAGGCCTGGGTTGCATCAATAACATTTTTTCCAAATTTGTTACTGAGGTCGCTTAACTTGAGGTTTATCTCTTTGAGACGAGCTTTTTTATCACTGCTTAACTCTACACCGGCATTTTTAAAATCCCTTATAGCATGTTTGATGATGATTTTTTGTGCATCATCGTAACTGGCATATTCTTTACTATTTTGTAGCTTTTTATAAAGCTCATATAAATCCTTATTTTGGCCTAAATCGGTGAAAAAATTAGATATTTTGGGCAATATCTTCTCATAAGCTTTACGTACCTCTTCTACATTATTCACTGTGTTAATGTGAGTTACTATATTCATAGCAAATTCAAAATTTTTACCTTCCTCATCAATCTTATACAAAGTATTCTCCCAAACTGGGTTTGGCTCTTTGGTAACTTTGTCTACAGTAGTTTTGTATGATTTTAACAGCTCATCAATTGCTGGCTCAAAATGTTGTGGTTTAATTTTGTTAAAATCAGGTAGTTCCTTATGGTTTAGTAATGGATTCATGTGATTCTCTTTAGTTGCTGCAAATGTATTTATGTTTAATGAGATAGAGAGGATTGCTAAAGTTTTCAATATTTTCATAAGTGCTTAACCTCACTATATTGTCCTTAATTAACGTAAGTCATTTTCAAACTGAGCGGCAATTAATACAAAATTGCTACGCAGGTCAAGATCGTACTCTACCGTATCATTGATTATTTTCTCTATATTTTCAGCTTTTTCTAAAAACTTAGTAGTAGGCATATCACCAAAATACCCCATGATTTGTTCTTCCGTACTGCTTAAATTCACATTAACACCGGCAGTTTTTTTTGCTAGTTTCGTAATAAAAAAATGAATGTTTTTAGCAAATTCCAACCACAATTCTTTATTTTTAGTTGTTAGCTCCTGCAAAAAATCCAGTTTAGTTTTTTCATCTAGCCCCGCTGCCATTTTTATATCTTGCTCATATAACCCCAGGTTCTGACCGGCATTATCCTGAATACTATGCCGAATTTTTATGCAACGTGATCTAATAGTCGGCAATATACAAGCAAGATTATTAACTATCAAAAATATATAAGTATTTTTTGGCGTATCTTCTAGAATTTTCAAGCACGAATTGGCGGCGTTTGTATTCATTAAATCCGCCGGTACGATTACCGCTATTTTGAAAGGAGCAATAGAGGCAGTTTTATATAAAAACTCCTGCAACTCCCTGATTTGGTCAACCAGGATGGCTTCGCCCTTCTCGCTTGTAACCAGCTTAAATTCAGGATGATTCTCAAGATCAATTTGCTCTCCCAACAAGGACTGCTTAATAAAATCCTGTAACGTGCCAAGCGTTGCTTTAGCATCGCTGCTTTGTATCATGATGCTATTATAAAGCCGTCCGGCTTTTAGCTGTTCTTCCAGGTAATGCCTCATTTAAGCAGTTTCTTTAATCTGTTTATACTATGTTGCCTGCCGATGATAGCCATAATTTCAAAAACACTTGGTGAAGCAGTTAAACCGGTGACCAGAGCGCGCAGAGGCATCATTAATTCGCCAATTTTAAGATTATACCTATCGGCAATGGTTTTTAAAGCCGACTGCACTGTATCCTTATCAAAGACAGTAAGTTCCTGCAGGGATTGAATTACTTCCTGAATCAAGTTTTTATCACATGAATCAATAACGTCCTGTGCTTCTGTAGAATATTGCACGTCAGAATCTACTAAATAAATCCTGGCAATATCAGCTAGTTCGAGAGTTAGCTCGGCACGTACTTTCATACCTGACATACCTTGAATTATATAATTTTTTGATTCCCGGTTCACGGTGTAACCTTGCTGCTCAAGTAAAGATAACGCGATATTAGTAAGTTCTTCATCACTTAAATCTCGCAAATAATGAGCATTAAGGTTTTTCATTTTAGCAAAATCAAGCCGCGCCGGTGATTTACCAAGCCCACCCAAATCAAACCATTTTATAGCTTGATCCCTGGAAATAATTTCAGCATCACCATGACCCCATCCAAGACGCAGCAGGTAATTACATAAAGCTTGTGGCAGATAGCCCATTTCTCTGTAGGCTTCTACTCCTAAAGCACCGTGGCGTTTAGATAATTTTGCTCCGTCCGGACCATAAATTAGCGGAATATGTACCATTTCCGGCACCTGCCAGCCAAAAGCTTTATATAGTAATATTTGGCGGGCCGCGTTAGTTAAATGATCATCACCCCTAATTATATGCGTTACCTGCATGTCATGGTCGTCAACTACTACAGCCAGCATATAAGTCGCTGTACCATCACTACGCAACAGCACCATATCGTCAAGATGGATATTCTCAATTACTACATCACCCTGCAGCCTATCCTGAATAACTGTTATCCCTACCCTGGGGGCTTTCAGACGCACTACCGGCTTTATATCAACCGGATAATCCTCTTTTTTGGCATCCCGCCAGGGGCTATGAAAGATGAATGCTTCTTTTTTGTCTAAAGCTTTTGTGCGCTGTCCTTCAATTTCCTCTTGCGAGGCAAAACAGTAATATGCTCCTCCTTGTTCCACTAACTGCAAGACGGCTTGCTTATATAACTCATTCCGCTGTGATTGATAGATAACCTCATCATCCCAGTCCAACCCTAACCATTTTAGACTAGAAAATATGGCATCTATGGCTTCTTTAGTTGACCTTGCTCTATCTGTATCTTCTATGCGTAATAAAAATTTTGCCTGATGCCCTTGCAGTTGATGGTGCCTGGTAAAAAGATAATTAAATAAGGCACATCTAGCACTACCGATATGCAAATATCCGGTAGGAGAAGGCGCAAATCTGGTGATAATTTTCATATCTATAGTATTAATTGTTTTCCTAGTTTTATAGTAATGTCCCTCTTAGTGCAAGATTATATTAGTGGTAGGTTGTTGTGTTATTTAATGACATCTACTAACTTACAGCGAGTGTCATACCGGCCTCCGCCGGTATCCAGTCATAAAAGCCGTAGGCTTTTCCTAAAAAATTCCTGCTTACGCCGGATGGCGATTTCTGGATTCCGGATCACGCTCAAATCTAAAGATTTTTGCTGTCCGGAATGACACCTACCCTGAAATAAATATTAACTACAATAATAAAATTATACATGTTCTCTCGGCTCTTTTCAAAATTTGGTGGTCAGCTTGGCAAAATTTACGGCGGTGGAATTTTAACGACCATAGGACGTTATGCCGGCAGAATGCTTGGCAGCTATTTAGACCATATAAATCATGAACCAGATGAATATTATAAATTTAACAATATCAAAGATAGTTTTAGTATTTCAACTGCTGCTTTTGGGCAGCCCATACCTTTAATCTTCGGTAGAGCACGTGTTAACGGTAAGATTATTTGGGCTAGCCAGATCAAAGAAATACAACAGTATACCAGCGAAGAAAAATATTTTAAGGAACCTAAATTTTTGCATATTTCGCAAGTAAAAAACATCCGCCATATCATAACTTGCGAATATTATGTGTCTTTAGCTCTTTGTTTATGTGAAGGGGAGATTACTGAAATTGCCAGATGCTGGGCTAATGAGCAGCTACTTGACCTAAAAGATTATAATTTCCGCCTTTACACCGGTTCTGAAGAGCAATTACCAGACCCCATTTTAGGCCCTAACGCACCAGCTTTCCGTGGCTTATCCTATATAGTTTTTGAAGATTTACCCTTGCGTGATTTTAATAATAGCATACCTGATTTTTCTTTTGAGGTGGTACGTCATGCTAAACTCGTTTCAGCATCTCACGAACCATCACTGCTACCGCGTGAGATCCCGAAACAAGTTCGGGATGACAAGCTTCTTCCTACCGAAGACCTCATAAAATCCATAGTTATAATCCCGGGTTCCGGTGAATTTGTTTACGATACTATAATGCAATACAAAACAATACATAATGAATATGGTGCTGAAGTTTCCAGGCAAGCCATAAATTCTCATAATTATTATAATATAGCTGATAGCGTACATAACCTAAATCAATTACAGCTAACTATTCCTAATCTGGAATGGGTAGCAGTAACCGCTTGCTGGTTTGGTGACAGCCTTGATATATCAACCTGTCGCATTGAGCCATGTATTGAATTTAATGACCCTTACGTAAGTTATTCCGAAGATTGGCAGGTATCATACTATAGTCGCTCTACTGCCAAACCTATATCGCGTGACGATAGAGGCAATCCGCATTACGGGGGCAGTGCAAACGATGCAAGTTTGCTACGCTACCTACAAGAAATAAAAAATCGCAACTTAAAAATAATGTTTTATCCCTTGCTGCTACTTGATGTTCCAGGTAAGCCCTGGCGCGGGCATTTAAGCGGTGTAGCCGGTGCTATGCGGAATTTTTTTAATAAGCCGCAGGGTTATAACGAGTTTATTATTCATTACGCCATGTTGGTTAAGGATTACGCCGATAGTTTTATCATTGGCTCCGAATTTATAGGGCTGACTAAAATACGTGAAGAAAGTAATTTCCCGGCCGTAGACGAGTTAATTAACTTAGCCGGCATAGTGAAGAGCATTATGGGTCCCAAGATACAGATCTCTTACGGCGCTGATTGGTCGGAATACCATCATACCGACGGCGGCTGGTATAACCTTGATCCGCTTTGGGCCTGTGAATATATTGATTTTATTGGCATTGATGCATATTTTCCGGCTAGCAGGACCACCGACAGTATTATTTCAGAGGAAGAATTAAGCAAAGGCTGGCAAAGCGGAGAAGGATATGATTACTATATTGATAAGGATGTTAAAATACCCTTATCACCTGAATATGCCTGGAAAAATTTATGTTTTTGGTGGGAAAATCAACATAGAAATCCTGATGGTCAAATTACACCGTGGCAACCAAAAATGAAAAAAATTTGCTTTACAGAATTTGGCTTTCCCTCAATTGACAAAGCCCCAAATCAACCGAACATATTTTTTGATCCCTTATGTGCAGATGGCGGATTACCTTTGTATTCTTCAGGAGAAACAGATTTTGCTCTACAGCACCGCTGTATCCGAGCCTTTATAGAATACTGGCAAATGCATGAATTTATAGAGAATATGTTTTTATGGTGCTGGGATGCAAGACCTTACCCCGCCTGGCCACATACGGGTATCTGGCGTGATTCTCGATTATGGGAAAAAGGTCATTGGATAAATAACAAATTCGGTACCAATACTCTAGCAGCAATTATACAGGAACTATCAGAGAAATGTGGAATTGATACGAAACATGTTAGCGTTGAGAGCCTGGATATATCAGTTGAAGGCATAGCTTTTGACAGACACATGTCAGTACTGGATGCCATGAATACTCTGAGAATCGGTTACTTTTTTGATATAGAGGCAAGCTGGGGAAATATCATACAATTTATCAAACGTAGCTCTACGAATCTCCAAAACATTGATAACAAGAATCTGGTTAAATTCTCTGCTAACAGTTTTATGGAACAAACCATCATTACACCGGAAAATATCATCAATACGGTAGCTCTGCATTTTATCAGCCGACATAAGGATTATAGTGAAGGTTACTGCCTGGTGGCTAACGAAAATACTTCTTGTATGAGCAACACTGTTATTAAGTTGCCGTTATTGTTGTCCGATAGCGAAGCTAAAAAACTAGGGCAACTAATTTTAAAGAATGCTGCAAGTGAGGATAAAATAATCAAGTTCAAACTCTTGGCTAACGCCTTGCAATATCAGCCCTCAGATTTTGTTACCCTAACCCATAATAAACAAGTATGGCATTTGCGAATAACTGAAATAAAACTACTAGGATTGGTTTTAGAATTTACTGCGATTGTTGATGATACAACAAATTACCATATATAATCTACCCCTTAACGCTCAGATATCTGGTTGGTATATTAAAATAATTAGGACAAAAACGAGGAATTATGATTACTTTACTTGCCTCAATAGCAGGATTCATTAGTTCAATAATCCCTGAGCTATTGAAATTACTGAAAGACCGTAATGATAAAAAGCATGAACTGGCTATTCTTGACAGACAAATTGAGCACAGCAAACATAGTAATGCCAAAACCCTGGAAGAAATTCACGTCTCACAAGGATTACTGGAGCAGGCCTCGCTCTATTCAACCTATAAATCCGGAAATCTTTTTGTAGATGCCATTAATGCCTCAGTACGGCCAATCCTGGCTTATAGTTTCTTTATAATGTATGCAGGAGTCAAGGTTGTTCAATATAGAGCAATAACTGCCAGCAAACCGTTAGTGGAATATCTTGATATCATCTGGAATATTGACGATCAAGCTATTTTTGCCGGCATCATCAGCTTTTATTTCGGCCACCGCACCTTTAGTAAATTTTGGCGCAACAGGTGAGCATGCACAGATTCACCAGCAAGAATGGTATTGACTTTATTAAGCATTTTGAAGGTTTTAAACCCACTAAATATATTTGCCCGGGAGGATACCTGACAATAGGTTATGGCCATAAATTATTACCTAATGAATATTACGAGCAAATATCAAAAGATGCAGCTCAAGCACTATTGATTAAAGATTTGCATAAAACAGAACGTGCAGTGCTCAAATATATAAATGTCGAAATTAATGATAGGCAGTTTGATGCACTGGTCTCATTCACCTATAATCTGGGCGCAGCCAGCCTGCAACGTTCAACCTTAAGGCAGAAGTTGAATTACCGACTCTATAGGCAAGCCGGTGATGAATTCTTACGCTGGATTTATATCAGTACCAGCAAGGTTCCGGGACTAATTTATAGAAGAAATGCTGAAAGGAAGATGTTTTTGAGCTAAAGTTCCAGTCGCATTGAACTTGTTGCAACATGACCATTTTCTTCAAGATGACTCTTTAAACCTTGCATTCAGGTATATTAACAGCAATATGGCCGGCAGCCCTAAAAGCACCGTCAGGCTAAAATACATATCCCAGCCAAGGTAGCGCACTAAAGTACCTCCTTTGGTTACTATGGTGTTATTAACCAGGCTTGAGAGACTTGCAAATAAGGCATATTGGGTGGCTGAATATTTTTTGTTACAAAGCATACTCAGGTAAGCAACCATAGCAGCAGACCCCATAGCTCCACCAAAATTTTCGACAAATATAGCAATAGCAAGGGCTACAAGATCGGCCCCTTGATGATGCAGCCAGACAAATACCAAGTTATTAACGCTTTGTATTACACCAGTTATAATTAAGGCTTTAAAAACCCCAAGCCGATAAACAAAAAAACCGCCGGCAGCAGTACCAAGCAAAGTTGCACCTAATCCCCACCCTTTAACTATACCGCCAATCTGCAGCTTGCTAAAACCCAGCTCAAAGTAAAACGGCATACTAACGATCCCCAAAAAAGCATCGCCTAGTTTAAATAATATTACCGTTGATAGAATAAGTATGGCACCATCACGCTTTAAGAAATCCTTAAATGGATTTATAATCAGCCTTATTATTGCATTAAGAGAAAAACTATCGACTTTTTCTCTTTCTATTTCTTCTTCCCTGGCAAGTATAATAAACAGTATAGAAGAAGCATATATGAGGCTTAGAACTGTAAAAGTTAAAGGCCAGCTCTCGGTGAAATGCGCAAGAGATAAAGCGCCGGCAGAAGCTATTATTATACCTATTCTATAACCGTAAGTAACGCTAACGGCAGCAAGCCCCTGCTCTGCCGGCTCAAATTTTTCTACCCTAAAACCATCAAAAACAATATCATAGCTGGCAGAAAAAAAACCAAGCGCTATAGCTAAAAAATAAAGAGGCGAGAGCAACTGCCCAGGCTCCTGTCTTCCCATAGCAAATAATATCAGGCTAATAGCTACAGCACAAACTATTAACCAGCTCCTGCGCCTACCTAGCATGTGCAGCCCGGGCACTCTAAAATAATCAACAGCCGGTGCCCAAAATGGCTTCAAGGAGTATGATAGCCTGGCAACTGCAAAAGTAGTTATCAGCTCCAATCCGACATTAACATCAGACAACCACGCCGGAATAGTATTAAAAAGCACTGAAAGCGGCAAACCGCTAAAGATACCAAGGATAAAGACTTCCAGTAACCTGCGGTCTTTAAAAATTGTCGAAATGTTTGATTTTGTCATTGTTGTGTTATGTTAATACAGGTTATCACAGCTATTAAATCCCGGGATACAGTAAAGGCTAGGCCCCATACAAATCTAAAACATCTCCCATAACCTTATCGCAATTTATATCCCAAACGCTCAGATATTCATTAGCCAAATCTTGGACGACTTCAGAACCAAAACATCTAAGTTCCCAAAACTTCATAGCATCAGGGTTATCGGTAATATCAGTATTTAAATAATGAATTTTGAATGATATGCAGGCACTTTTAGTTTTATTATCAAATACCCCATAATTTGACTGATCCTGTTCTACAACAGGGTAACCCAGTTCTTCCAACTGGCTCTGCAAGTGTTGAACATCTTCTAGCGTCTTAACCTTATAAGATACCAAAATGTCTGGATTATCTTCTTTCTTTATTAAAGGATATACCCCAAAATCATGTTCAACTCCAGGGTATAGTGTAGATGCTTTTGCTAAAGTTTGCCACGGAAAATATGGGCTAGGATCGATTTTCCGGCCTGGATCCCAATCAGCGTGTCCAATTACATATTTAGGGTTAATTTTGTATTGTTCTACTAAATAATCAAGTAGATACACGTTAGACTTTATTTGAGCTTCCTCAAATGGAGTAACAGCATTATTAACGTTTTCTATGCCAATAGACCAACTATTCATATCATTGGTAATATTCTCCATAAAAGGGTTTAACTTACTATTATATTTTAAATTCCCTCTACCTGCATGATAAGCTCTCTTATCATCAGCAACCATATGCTGAATAGTACCGTCTTCTGCTATTACATAATGTGCAGATACAATTTTATGAAGAAAGATATCTATAGTACAGTCATAATCAGACACAGTATGATGTTGCATAATCCACTTGGGCTCACCACCGTTTTTACGGTCATTGAAATTATTACACTTTCCTATCTCAGGATCACTTTCTCTATCAATTGTT
>Ga0206975_1270_pt1 | contig 10828 bp, 11 predicted proteins | sample Alteio_BWOrgHeat_81_FD_152919 | JGI IMG/M metagenome (GOLD analysis project Ga0206975, IMG submission 152919) | Enriched cells from forest soil in Barre Woods Harvard Forest LTER site, Petersham, Massachusetts, United States -... | ecosystem: Environmental > Terrestrial > Soil > Temperate forest >... | reverse complement strand
CATTGTACATTCTGCGACCAAGTACCTGAGTGGACACAGTGATGTTGTGGCAGGAGTTGTTTGTGGATCCAGAGAACGGATTCAGCGCATGATGGCAGAAGAATATATGACACTGGGTGCTGTCATTTCCCCTCAAGATGCCTGGTTAATACTACGCGGAATGAGAACGTTAGAACTACGTGTTTCCAGAAGCGCGGAAAGCACACAGCAGATAATTAACAAATTGGAATCTCACCCCAAAATAGAACAGCTCTTCTATCCTTTCGCTCCTAAGGGGCATCAACTCAAACTTGCTCAAAGCCAAATGAAGCGAGGGGGAGGTCTTTTTTCGATAAAGTTGAAAGCAAAGAAAGCAGAAGAGGTGGAGCGGTTTGTGGATGCTTTGGAGCGATTTCTTATTGCCACATCCTGGGGTGGATACGAATCTCTTGTTTTTCCGTTATGTGCCCTGGCGGCATCTAAAAGTTTTGAAAACCCACTTCCTTGGAACATGGTCCGGATCTATATTGGAATAGAACCAGCAGACTTGTTATTAGCAGACCTGTTGCAAGCATTGGACAAGATGTAAGCAAAGGGTGTGAAGAGAACGCTAAGCAGGTAAAGTCTTAAAAATTATTATTTAACTTCTTGCATGAGCTTCCTAACCAAAGGAGAAATTAAAAGCATCACCACACCAGCTATCAGCGCATATATCGCTAATTGTTTATATCCATCCGTATAAGAGATTAACTTTTCCATCAACGGGGCCTTGTCGTTAGCCGTTGACATTCCCGCCCCTAGTATTCCTGCCGCATATTGACCATAGGCGCTTGCCAGAAACCAAAGTCCCATCATAACTCCTTGCAAAGGCTGAGGACTAAGTTTGGTCATAATTGACAATCCAATAGGAGAAAGACAGAGTTCACCAATCGTAATTATGAGATAGGCAAGAGTAAATATATCGAGTGAAGTCATGCCTTGTTTGTCCGCAAAAAACCGAGTAGCATAAAAAACGTAAAAAGCCAGACTCAAGAATAGAAACCCCAGCCCAAACTTTACAACGGTATTGGGTTCTAGTTTGCGTTTGTTAAGCCAAAGCCATATTAAACCCAGAAGCGGGCTAAAGGCAATGACAAAGATGGAATTGACAGAATTATTAACCACATTGGTGTCAATTGACACGCCCAGAAGTTTATCGTGAAGGTTATATAAAGCAAACAAACTGAGAGAGCCACCACTTTGCTCGAAAAAGGCCCAGAAAGGAATAGAGAAAAGAATAAAGACGAGGGCTGCAATGAGTTTTTTTCTTTCCGGAAGAGAAAATTTCCGCATCTCATAAATTAAATAAACCAAAGTAAGGGGTCCCACGGTGTACATAAACAAATCCGTGTATTCGGTTTTTTTTACTAGAATCAAGATGAGCGGTATTGCAATCAGCGATCCCACAAAAACGGACCATTCATATACCCGTTTTCTCATTTTGGTCATTACTACAGGTAAGGGAGAAAGACCGATGGGACCCAACTTGCGTTGGGTAAAAACAAAAGCAAAAAGCCCCAAAACCATGAACATGCCCGAAAAGGAAAAGGCGAGATTCCAGGAATATGTTTTACCGACCCATACGCAAATAAGTCCCCCAAACAAGGCTCCGATATTGATACCAGAATAGAAAAGAGAAAAACCGGCATCTCTTCTTGGATCACCTTCTTTGTACAAGCTTCCTACCATAGTAGAAATATTTGGCTTAAAAAAGCCAGTACCAATTATAGTAAAGCTTATTCCAAGGTAGAAAAGGGTAACGGGAGAAAAAGCAAGAATAAAACTTCCAATAATCATCAATGATCCGCCCCAGAAAAGTGATTTTCTAAATCCGAGGATCTTGTCGGCAAACAAGCCTCCAACAAAAGTCATGGTGTACACAAAAGCCTGAGTGGCCCCATAACGAAGGTTGGCTTCTTTTTCTGAAAGCAAAAGTTTTTGAACCATAAAAACTACGAGCATGCCACGCATCCCGTAAAAGGAAAAACGTTCCCACATTTCGGAGAGAAACAAAAACCAAAGTTGTTTCGGATATTTCCCTTTAAAATCCTGAATTTCATCCAGGGTCAATTGTTTGATCATAATGGTTCGGTATACAGTATTCACAAGGTACCTACGCTCAAAAGGAATGTAGGTAACTGCTGTAAATTTTTGTGAAGATAAAAATAGTTTCCGGAAACCTTCTAAAACGGGGATAGATGCGTTAAGTTAGGAACAAAAAAAAGCCCCTTCGTGAGAAGAGGCTTTTTTGTACCACTAAACAATTACTTGTTAACGGTTTTAGCAAGATCAGCGCCAGCTTTGAACTTAGCAACCTTCTTAGCTTTGATTTGGATTGCCTTCCCAGTTTGTGGGTTACGACCTTTCCGTGCAGCTCTTTTGCTGATAGAGAAAGAACCAAAACCTACCAGGGCAACACGGTCACCTTTTTTCAGGGCCTTAGTGGTAGCATTGATGAAACCATCCAGTGCACGTCCTGCGTCTGCCTTAGAAATTTTTGCTTCTGATGCGATTGAATCGATGAGTTCTGACTTGTTCATTCTGTTGTTGATTTTTAGGTTAGTATTGGATTTGAAGCGACTAAATTATGGCAAATCCTTTATAGGTGCAAGCTTCAGGAGCTAAATCTTCTGAAATAGTTGTAAACAGGCCAAATCAGCCCATTAAATGAACAGGCTTCCTGTATAGAAGCCATCCTTAAGCCCTTAAACACCTATAAAATAAGGGTTTTGACGAGTTTACAGAAGCATAGGTAAAAAACAAAACAGGCCTCCCGGATGGAAGACCTGTTTATAAGTATAGGCTGTAAGCGCTTATTTCAGGTGTTTGGAAAGGTGTTTTCCCATTTCAAACATAGATACTTGTGCCTTACCGCTGAAGATAGGCTTCAACTTAGCGTCGGCATTGATCATCCGTTTGTTCTTGGCATCTTGCAGTTTGTTGGCTTTAATATAAACCCAAAGTTTTTTAACAACCTCTGTGCGTGGCATGGCTTTGTTTCCAACCACAGCAGCCAGGTCGGCGCTAGGGGTGTAAGGCTGCATGAGGCCAGCTCCGGCTTTACGTGCAGTTTTTTTTGCAGGCGCTTTCTTGGCTGCCTTTTTTGCCGGTTTTTTTGCTGCTTTTTTTGCGACTTTCTTCGCGGTCTTCTTTGCCATATGGTTTTGTTTTGATTAGCGTTGGATAACCTTTATCGGTTGTCTGCAACAAATATAAATTATTTTCTTCTCCAAACACCAATATAAACAGAGTATTTGGAGGAGAAGGGGTGTCCGAACGAACCTTCCCAGACGACTTTTGACTAAGGAAGAAAAAGGAAAAGGCATTCTGATCTCAAACAGGGAGAGCAATGCGACCGAATTTGCAAGAGATAGTCACGGTAAAAACTGATCAAAATCAGGTACAGGATCAGCTAGTTTTAACAACGGTTTGCTTATGTTTGGCGATGATCAGAAAAGCTTTACCGAAAGGAGCTGTAAGCCTTAGGGCCAAGTCCGTTAAAGATGGAGAGTAAGAAACGACCACAACTTTTATCCTGAAAAAACAAAGATTCCACCAGTATTCAAAAACAAACACATGAAAACATTTCAAATCAAGAAATTATTACTTCCAACCGACTTTTCAGAAACGGGATTATTGGCCATAGAGCATGGTGCTGCAATGGCTAAACGTTGCCAGTCGGAACTACATTTGCTTCATGTCTTGGAGCAGGCACTATATGCTTTTCAAGCCCCAGAGCCCATTTTACGACTCTCCAGCGACGAAGAAATACGGAAAGCAGCGGATCAGAAGATGAAAGAGATTGCAAGCCGATTACAAAAAGATTTTGAAATTATAGTCGTCACCTCTTCGCGGTCCGGAAAAATCGCCAAGGAGGTTATTGACTATGCTGAAGAAAAAGAGATTGATCTCATACTGATGGGAACACACGGTGCCAATGGATATGAAGAATTCTTTATGGGAAGCAATGCAGAGAAGGTAGTAAACAGAGCCAATTGTCCGGTTATAACCATTCAAACACATGCGCATCAGGTTGGCTTCAGAGACATTGTTGTGCCAATTGACAGCACCCTGCATTCCAGGCAAAAGGTAGATTATGCGATAGAAATTGCGAAGGCATATGGATCGACAATTCATTTGCTGGGACTCATCGAATCGGAGGAAGATGACGAAGCGAAATTCCGGGCTAAAATGAAGGTGGTGGAGGAGGTGGTGAAGAAAGCGAAGATTCCATATGTGGAAAAAACCATACAAGATGCAAATGTGGCAGTTACAGCAATGGCATACTCAGAGGAGGTGGGTGCAGACCTGATTATAGTAATGGCAGATCACGAATCAATGATACCGGGCTTGTTTATGGGACGTTTTGCAAAGCAAATTGTTAACCATTCGCTTATACCGGTAATGAGTATAAAACCTCACGTAGGAACAATGACATCCACCAATCCGGCTGGCAGCCCAAGTTATGCAGGGTAGCGAATACCTGTTAGTATAAAACAGGAAACCGACTTAATACAAACTGTTGGAAGGTAATAAGAGGTTATTTTACTTCAAACGTATCTGCAATGAGTTGAATGGCCTCTTTGCTCAATAAGCCCAAGCCATCCTTTGCATGAGACACCTCAATGGTAAGATAGCCTTTGCCGGTTAGTTGAACCCTGATTTTTTCTTTGTTCAGGTAAAAGTGCTTGAGCCGGGCACCAATCTTTTTGTTTTTCTTTCTGGCTGCATGGACAATGTCAACAATATTGTCCAGGTAATCTGTTGTTTCTTTCATGACAGGAACGGGATCTTATCCGGAGATAATTCAGCGCAAAGATATTAAAAGCATAAAAGCCTTCATACCGATTAGGCGATGAAAGCATAAAAATAATAAAAAAACATGCTTTCTTAAATTAAGGAGTAAGGATCGTATCCAAGGTAAAGAACAAAAGGAAGCATTTGAATGGGGTATTTACCGATTGGGATGGTTTGAAAAGGAAGGATGAATTATTTTGAATTAACAAAACTTTTTCTTTTCTTGATGATAGTAACCCCCAGACATGTCAACGGCTAAAACAAAACAAACACTTTTAGAGCCCCAGATTATTCTCTTGCAAGTTGAGGAAAACGCCCTTTTGGAGCTGGATGATGTTCTCCAGATGCATAAAAACAACTTGAAATTAAGTAAAGGGCAACGTTTTAGTGTTTTACTGGATACTCGAAAAAGCTACTTTTCGACCAGTGCGGAAGCATTGCGTAAACTCTCCAGCAAAGAGTTTCAGGAAATTCGAAAGGCGACAGCTATTATTGTCGATTCGTTGGCGGCCCGATTGATTGGAAATTTTTTCAAAAGCCTTCAATCTAGGCGATCCCCGACACGGCTCTTTAACACAATAGAGGAGGCGCTAATATGGCTACGGAAATTCTGATGAATTACCTCAAGCAGATAATCTTAACAGAATTCATCATTCAACTATGCCAGTAACAGAAAAGGAATCATCACCAGTTCTCCGAAAGATCATCCATATCGATATGGATGCATTTTATGCCTCGGTAGAGCAACGCGATTTTCCTGAATACCGCGGCAAACCCATTGTGGTGGGCGGATCTCCAGAGGGAAGGGGAGGGGTTGTAGCAACAGCCAGTTACGAGGCCAGAAAATTTGGAATTCGATCGGCAATGGCGTCCAAAAAAGCAAGGGAACTTTGTCCGGAAGTTCTTTTTATCAAACCCCGGTTCGAAGCATATAAAGAAGTATCGAAACAAATCCGGGAGATTTTCCATCGTTATACAGATATTATTGAACCGTTATCGCTGGATGAAGCTTATTTGGATGTCACAGAAGACAAGCAGAAAATTGGGTCAGCACTGATCATTGCTCAACGAATAAAAGAGGCAATTAAAGCCGAATTGCAACTGACTGCTTCAGCTGGTGTTTCTGTTAACAAATTTGTAGCGAAAATCGCTTCAGATATGCGAAAGCCGGATGGTTTGATGTTTATTGAACCTGCCAGGGTGGTGGAATTTATGGAACAATTGCCAGTTGAAAAATTCCATGGTGTTGGAAAAGTTACGGCCGAAAAAATGAAGATGTTGAACCTGTATACCGGAGCTGACCTGAAAAAACTCGAAGAAGCCGAGCTTGTTAAGCTTTTCGGAAAAGCCGGCAGGTTTTATTTCCGAATTGTCAGGGGACAAGACGACAGGCACGTGGAACCCAACAGGGAAACAAAGTCCCTCGCAGCCGAAGACACATTCCAGCTTGACCTGCACACCTCTGAAGAGATGATAGTGGAGTTAGATAAACTCGCAACCATTCTGTTCAACCGGATGACCCGATATCAGTTGAAAGGAAGAACCATTACCCTGAAAATAAAATATAGTGATTTCCGTCAGATAACCCGTAACCGATCCTTCCCAACGCCGACTTCTGATCGGGAAGTTTTGTTTGAAACGGCAAAGCAACTCTTGCTCGGGACTGACTTGAATGACCAGCGAATTAGGCTTTTGGGTATAGCGATTTCGAATTTTCAAGAAATCACACATGCTGCAGGGGCCCGTTCTCAATTGGAATTGTTTGACCCACAAACTGAATAAACGAACACTCCAATTAACTTTTTTTAACAGTCCTCCCCCGTTTTGTAATTTATCGGTAAGTCTTATTTTTGCCTCTCTAATCATTCCATTGAAGGAAATAAAACCTATTTGCTTTCAAATCACCCCTATCTTTGGAAAGGATAAACCGGAACATGTTTCATAATTAAATACAACCGTATCAATGGCGGACATACAAGAACTTAATGAACGTATTCAACAGGAGAGTGCCTTTATTGACCTGCTTAACCTGGAAATGGGGAAAGTCATTATCGGCCAAAAGCACATGGTGGAAAGGTTATTGATTGGAATGTTGTCAAATGGGCACATTTTGCTTGAGGGGGTTCCTGGTCTTGCGAAAACATTGGCTATCAAATCACTTGCTCAATGTATCCAAGGTGATTTTAGTCGGATCCAGTTTACTCCCGATCTGCTCCCTGCAGATTTAATTGGAACATTGATTTATAACCAGAAACAGGAACAGTTTACAGTCCGTAAAGGGCCCTTGTTTGCGAACTTTATCTTGGCCGACGAGATAAACCGGGCTCCGGCCAAAGTGCAGAGTGCACTTCTCGAGGCAATGCAGGAACGGCAGGTGACAATCGGTGATGAAACATTCAAGCTGCCAGAACCCTTTCTGGTACTGGCTACTATGAACCCCATAGAGCAGGAAGGAACCTATCCGCTGCCGGAAGCACAAGTGGATCGTTTCATGCTTAAGGTTGTAATCGGATATCCAAGTAAGGAGGAAGAGCGTCATATCATTCGTCAGAATATCGCCAACGATTATCCTAAAACCGCCCATGTATTAAACAAAGATGATATCACTCGGGCCCGGAAAGCGGTAAGGGAGGTATATATGGATGAGAAAATAGAGAAATACATTGTGGATATTGTATTTGCAACACGGTCCCCCCAGGACTATAAGCTGGAAAAGTTTCGCCAACTCATCAGTTATGGATGTTCTCCGCGTGCAAGTATTAACCTCGCGTTGGCAGCTAAAGCCTACGCGTTTATTAAACGAAGGGGATATGTAATACCTGAGGACGTCCGTGCCATCTGTTTGGATGTGATGCGGCATCGTATCGGACTGACCTATGAGGCAGAAGCTGAAAATATAACCTCCGAACACCTGGTTCAGGAAATCCTGAATGCCGTGGAAGTTCCCTGATTATGGAAACCGTAGAACTGCTTAAGAAAGTACGCAAGATTGAAATCAAAACACTGGGCCTCTCCAATCAGATTTTCTCAGGAGGCTATCACAGCGCGTTTAAGGGCCGTGGTATGGCTTTCAGTGAGGTAAGGGAATACCAGGCAGGAGATGATATCCGGGCAATTGATTGGAACGTAACAGCACGCTTTAATAGTCCCTATGTAAAAGTATTTGAAGAAGAGCGTGAATTAACGGTGATGCTCCTGGCAGATATTAGTGCATCCGGGACGTATGGAACACAGAAGCAATTCCGGCAGGACCTGATTACAGAACTCTGCGCGGTACTTGCTTTTTCGGCTATTCAAAACAACGATAAAATCGGCATTATTTTTTTTAGTGATAAAATTGAAAAATACATTCCTCCCAAGAAAGGACGTAGTCACATCCTGCACATTATTCGCGATTTGATCGAGTTTAAACCAGACCACGTACAAACCAATATAGAGCTGGCGCTGCGTTATTTTGCCAACGTGACTAAAAAGCGGAGCATTGCCTTTCTTATTTCCGATTTTATCGATCCACGCATTACCGGTGCTCCTCGCAGCGGTTTTGGTGATGCTCTTAAAATGGCCCGCCGTAAACACGACCTGGTGGCTCTGCAACTTTATGACAAAAGTGAACAAGTATTGCCTGATATCGGATTAGTCAAGTTGATGGATACCGAAACCAAAGAATATCGCTGGGTGGACAGTTCGGATAAAAAAGTCAGGATCCATTATGCTGCATCCGCATTGAGGCGACAGGATGAACTTAAGCGGCTCTTTATTCGCAGTGGAGTAAATTTCACCAAAATAGCCAATGGGGAGTCATATACAGAACCCCTGATGGCATTATTCCGAAATCGTGTATAGGACAGCGAGACATATTACCAGACTATTATGGATCATCGTGCTATTGCAGGGGAATTGCTGGGCGCAAAAGGTGTCTGTGACATCCAGCCTGGATAGTGGTGTTATTCGAATCGGGGAACAAACAACCATACGCCTGCACGTACACAACGTGATTGGAAGACTTGGGTTGAAACTTACCTGGCCACATTTGTCTGACACGCTCCTTAAAAACATCCCTATTGTTCATGTCTCCCACATTGACACAGTTCCGGCTGTTAAAGATCAGAAAGGTCCAGGTGACGAATTGGTTCAGTCCATCACCATTACCTCTTTCGATTCGGGTTATTATGCCATCCCTCCGTTTCGTTTTCTCCTTTCGGGTGACACCAGCAACCCATTGTTGACCGAAGCCATGTTACTGCGCGTAGTGGGTATGAAGGTGGATACGACAATTGCTATCAAAGACATTAAACAACCTCTTGGTGAACCATTTTCCTGGAGGGAATTGCTGCCGTATCTAAAATGGGCGATCCTTGGCCTTGTCTTATTTGTCGGACTCATCCTGCTGATTTATTATTCTCCCTGGAAGAAGAAAGGACCCATAAAGCCAAACGCACCTCCGATACCTCCCCATCGGGTTGCGTTGGAAAATCTGCAAAAACTACAGGATAAAAAACTCTGGCAAGAAGGCAAGTTAAAGGAATATCACAGTGAACTGACAGAAATTTTGCGCTGGTTTATTGAACAGCGTTTTCATATACCTGCACTGGAACAAACATCTGACGAGATCATAAGTACCTTCCGAAGTATACCGGTGAGTGTTGAAGGCAAAGCGAAGCTCAAACAGGTTCTTTTGTTGTCAGACCTGGTGAAATTTGCCAAGCAACAAACACTCCCTGAGGAAAACCTAATGAGTATGGATAACGCCATTGCTTTTGTGATGGAATCAAAAGAAGATCCTGCTCCCGGTAGTGACCCGCAAACAATACTCAATTGAACGTGGACTATTTCAACGACATTGTTTTTGCCAACAAATCCATGCTTTGGGGCTTGCTGATTCTTCCTGTTTACCTGGCAGGTTACATCTGGAAAAACAATGATTACCGGCCCGAATTGCGGATTTCCTCCCTTGCAAACCTGCAAGGAACTCGGACCTCTTTCCGTGTCTATTTTCGTCATGTGGTTTGTTTTTTAAGAATGTGTACGTTGGCGCTGCTCATTGTTATCCTGGCCCGGCCCCAATCGAAATCAAGCTGGAGAGATGTAAAGGCAGAAGGTATTAACATCATCATCGCGCTGGATATTTCTTCCTCCATGCTGGCCCGTGACCTGAAGCCAGATCGAATTGAGGCATCCAAGACAGTAGCGATGGACTTTATTGATAACCGTCCGAACGACCGGATTGGATTGGTTATCTTCAGCGGTGAGAGTTTCACCCAGTGCCCGCTTACGAGTGATCATACGGTAGTAAAAAATTTATTTTCTGGTATTCACACGGGCATGGTCGATGATGGCACCGCTATCGGCATGGGTCTTGCTACGGCTGTTTCGAGGGTTGATACAAATGCCAAAAGCAACGTCATTATTTTGCTTACCGATGGCGTGAACAATCAAGGGGCGATAGATCCCCTTACGGCAGCCGATATTGCCAAGGCTTACAAAGTCAGGGTATATACAGTTGGGTTGGGGACAACAGGAAAGGCACTTGCTCCTGTGGGTATTGATCCTTCTGGCCGTTACCAGTACGGTTATGTAGATGTTGAAATAGATGAGGACATTCTTCAGAAAGTAGCAGCAAGAACAGGTGGTAAATATTTCCGTGCCACGGATACGGAGAAGCTGAAAAAAGTATATCAGGAAATTGACAAAATGGAAAAGAATATTTTTGAAGAGAAAAATTTCTCCAAGAAAAAAGAACGGTTCCTGCCATGGGCAATTGCCGCCCTGATTTCCTTATTACTCGAATTTGTATTTCGGAACACCCTGCTTCGAAGCATTACCTGAGTTTAAAAAAATGCCGAGATTAGAAAACATGCAATTGCTTTACACGACGGTAGCCATACCGTTGTGTGTCGTCTTGTATCTTTTTACACGACGTTGGAAAAAAAGCAGGATGCAACGGTTCGGTGAAACGAAACTGGTCTCGAAACTGATGCCGGATGTTTCCCGTACGAAAATACTGCTCAAATTT
>Ga0206975_1269_pt1 | contig 10836 bp, 8 predicted proteins | sample Alteio_BWOrgHeat_81_FD_152919 | JGI IMG/M metagenome (GOLD analysis project Ga0206975, IMG submission 152919) | Enriched cells from forest soil in Barre Woods Harvard Forest LTER site, Petersham, Massachusetts, United States -... | ecosystem: Environmental > Terrestrial > Soil > Temperate forest > O... | reverse complement strand
CTGCAGTAATCCAGGGTGTGCATGATAATTATGACATTGATTTATTTAAAGAATTGATTGCAAATGCTGAAGGGTTCTTTAAAGAAAAAGCTATAGGTGAAGCCAAATTTTCTTACCGTGTCATTGCTGATCATTTAAGAGCCTGTACTTTTTTGGTAGCTGACGGTGTCATGCCTTCCAACGAGGGCAGGGGTTATGTTCTGCGCCGGATTATGCGACGTATGCTTCGCCATGCCAACATACTTGGTGCCAAAGAGCCGGTTATTTATAAATTACTGCCAAAGCTGGTAGATTTAATGGGCGGTAGCTATCCACAGCTTAAAACTGCTGAGGATTTCATAAGCGAAATATTGAAACAGGAAGAGGCCAGGTTTCAAACTACTTTAGAACGGGGATTTAAGCTGCTTGGTGATGAAAAATCTGCCTTAAATGAAGGAGATAAGCTCTCAGGGGATGTTGCCTTTAAGCTTTATGATACTTACGGCTTTCCATTGGATTTGACTGCTGATATTTTAAAGAAAAGACATATTACGGTTGATGAGAAAGGTTTTGAACATAACATGCAGCAGCAGAAAGAGCGGGCGCGCAAATCATGGTATGGTTCAGGCGAAAAAAAAGACGATAATATCTGGTTTGAAGTTAAGGCTGAATTTAGCAGTACGGAATTTTTGGGCTATAGCCTTGACCGGGCGCAGGGTAATATTGTAGCTCTGCTCAAAGATAATCAAAAGCTTGAGAAAATTAGCGTTAAGGGTGAGAAATTTATCCTGATTGCAAATCAGACACCGTTTTACGGTGAATCAGGTGGCCAGATGGGTGATATAGGAATTATAAAATCTTCGACTGCTACTATAAAAGTAACAGATACTCAAAAATACCTTGGTTCCATCCATGCCCATATCTGCGAGCTGGAAAGCGGAGAAGTCAAGGTTGGAGAAGCATGTGAACTGGAAATTGATATTGATTATCGTCATAATTTAAGGGTTCATCATTCGGCAACCCATATTTTACATGCTGTGTTGCGTGAACTATTGGGCACTCATATAACCCAGAAAGGATCTTTGGTAGCCCATGATCGGTTGCGTTTTGATTTCAGCCATCCAAAAGCTTTAAGTGTTGAAGAGATTGATGCAATAGAAGACAAGGTAAACCGGATAATTACCGCCAATTCCAGAATTACTACAACTCTGATGTCTACTGACGAGGCTATAGCTCTTGGCGCTATGGCATTGTTTGGTGAGAAATATGAGTCTGAAGTTCGGGTGGTTGCCATGGGTGGTAGCATGGTTGATGAAATCTATTCTATTGAGCTTTGCGGAGGCACACATGCTTCTCGCACCGGCGATATTGGCCTTTTTAGGATAATTAGCGAAAGTGCCATAGCAGCCGGCGTGCGTAGGATAGAGGCAGTATGCGGCAATGCGGCTTTAAAATATGCTAAGGAGAGTGAGCAGCTGATAAATGAAATATCAGTGCGATTAAAAGCTAATAAAGGGGAAATTATTAGCAAAATTGATAGTTTATTGCAAAATAATAAAACCTTACTGAAAGAGTTAGAAGATGTTAGGTTGGCAGCTATGGATTTACGCCTTGAGCAGATAGAAGACGAAGCTGAGAAGATAGGCAATATAAAATTGTTCTACAAATTAGTGGATGATATAGATGCCAAGCTACTGCGTATAGCAGCTGAAAGACTGGCCGGTAAGGCAGATGATTTAGTGGTTGTATATATAGCAAAATCAAAGGACAGCAATAAACTCTCAATAGTCACAGCAGTTAGCAAAACTGCCAGTGACCAAATCCATGCCGGCAATATTGCCAAAGAACTTTCATTATTCCTGGATGGTAGCGGAGGAGGGGGACAAGCTACAATCGCCCAGGCTGGTGGTGTAGTGAGTGAAAAATTGATAGAAGTGAATGGAAAGATTGGAAAGCTGTTAGTAAGAATTTAAAGGTTTACAACTCCACCTCTTCTGTAGAAACACCTCCATCAGCAGTTTTGGTAATTTTTTCAATTTTTAGGCGGGCTTCCTTTAATTTATTTTCGCAGAAGTTTTTTAAAGCAATGCCGCGTTCAAAGCTGCTAATAGTATTTTCCAGACTTTCCTGACCTGTGTCGATTCTTTTGACAATTTCTTCCAGTTCGGCAAGTGCCTGCTCAAAATTCATGTTTTCAATAGACTTGGCTTCACTCATGGTATAGGATATTTTAAAGTTACTTTGAGTAATATATTACACAATATTACAGGATTTATGCAAGTCAGAATTTATCATCCGACAAAAACTGCTCCGCAGTCAGGGCACGGCAAAGGCAAGTGGGTTATGGAGTTTGTAACGCCTGGCAGTCGGTTTATTGAAGGAAAGCTACACCGCACCGCTTCTGATAGTATGCTAAATGAAGTGCGTATGGAATTTCCCGATCAGGGCTCGGCTATTAAGTTCGCTCAAAGCAAGGATTATGATTTTGAAGTGCTGCCATTTCAGGAACGCAAACTTGTTAAAAAGAGTTATGCTAGTAATTTTAAATAGCAAAATACTACTGTCCCTCTGAATTTGTTTTAGGAACTTATGAGATGCTGAAATGAATTTAGCATGACGAAATGCCCTAAAGTCCCAGATTCTTAGGATTAAAAAACTTCACCCATATATCTATCAGCAGCTTTGTTATGACAATTGCCGTAAACATGGAAGCAAGAATTCCAATGGTTAGAGTTACAGCAAAGCCTTTGATTGCGCCGACGCCAAATATGTAAAGTATAAATGCGGCAATCAGGGTGGTGATGTTGGAATCGGCAATTGTTGCAAAGGCCGTTTCAAAGCCCAGCTTGATGGCATAGAGGTTGGAAGCACCTTTTTGCAGTTCTTCACGTATCCGCTCATAAATTAAAACATTCGCATCAACTGCCATGCCAATAGTAAGTATTATACCAGCAATACCAGGAAGGGTTAGTGTTGCCTGGAATAGCGAGAGCAATGCCAGGATATAGACCAAAGCCAGCATCAGTGAAATATTGGCAAACATGCCAAGCGTGCCGTAGGATAAGAACATGAATACGGTAACGGCTATGAAGCCAATTATGCCGGCTTTTTTGCCGGATTCAATAGAATCAGCGCCAAGATTGGGGCCTATGGTGCGCTCTTCTATTATCTTCAAAGGAGCCGGCAGGGCACCGGCTCTAAGCATTAAAGCTAAGTCGTTGGCTGATTCTACTGTAAAGTTGCCGGAAATAATACCTTTACCGCCTAATATTGGCTCGTTAATTACCGGTGCGCTTAATAATTTGTTATCCAATACTATAGCCAGTCTTTTGCCCCTGTTCTGTTTGGTAACTTCGGCAAATATTTTGCTCCCCATACTGTTAAATTCAAAATCTACTGCCGGTAGAGAATTCTGAGTGAAGGTAGCTTGGGCATTAGTAAGTTGGTCACCGTTAATAATAGCTTTCTTCTTTACCACTACTGTGCTGCCTTCGCCTGCGACCAGCATAGAACCGGTAGGTATATTGCCTTTTAGTGCTTCCTGAATGTTTGCTGTTTCATTTACCAAATGAAAAGTTAATTTAGCGGTTTTACCAAGGACGTTTTTTAAGCGTTGGGGATCATTTTCGCCTGGCACCTGTAACAGGACATAGCTATTGCCCTGCCTGTGAATTATAGGCTCTTTGGTGCCGGTGCTATCCACTCTCATCCTGATTATTTCTATGGATTGGTCTATTACCTTGTCTTTCAACGAATCGAGTCGTGACTGCGTATACTCTACCTTAATTATAGAGTTTTTTTCAGCGATGCTAATCCCTGAATCAATGTTACTTAATATTTTTTTTGCCTTAGTAGTTGTATCATCATTTCTTAGCTCCAGTTGTACGGAGTTTTTAGAGGTTCTTAGGTTCTTAAATCCGACTTTCTCGTCTCGGAAGTATTTTTTGATCCTGTCTCCAAGATTTTCCATAGTATCTTGCATATAGTTATCGAAATCTACTTCCAGTAATAAATGTGATCCACCTCTGAGATCTAGCCCCAAATTTACCTTATCGTTTGGCAGCAAAGCGGAATTTACTGGTGCAAAGTTTGGCAGGGCGTAAAGGACTGCCAGGATAGTACAGATTATGGAGATTAGTATTTTCCACTTAGGAAGTTTTAGCACCGCTTTTTCCTCTTTTAGCTTTATTTTGTATGTCAGTTTTAGGAGTTTCGGTTTTATTGCGGCTTGTAATATTCATTATAGAACTTTTTAAAATCTTGATATAAGTGTCTTTTGCTACCTCCAGCTCTACAGTATTATCGCTGTCGTTAATCTTGCTTATAATACCAAATATTCCGCTGTTGGTCACTACTTCTTCCCCCTTTTTTACGCCCTGAATCAATTCTTCCTGTTGGCGGCGGCGCTTTTCTTGTGGTCTAATTAGCAGGAAATAAATCACTGCAAATACCAGCACCATAGGTATTAGCGTAGTCCATCCAGAGCTTATTGGTTCTGGTTTTGGAATGTTCTCAGACGGAGGTATAACCTCTGTAGTAGCATAAGCGTTTTCAATTAGCATGTAGACTCCTAAAATAAAAAGATGTAGGGTATACTACTGCAAAACCCTCTTTGTTACAAGCCTCTGGTTAAAGTTTTGTCAGTCGTAGTGGTTGTTTTGGACATAGGCTGTTTTGTAGGTTCCTGGTCTATATGACTTTTGACTCCTTTAAATTGCCCAAGGTCAATATTTTCTAGTTGCTTATTTTGGGCAATCTCTTTACTTTGTTGTTTAGTGATACTTAAATCTTGTTGCATTATGCTGTCCTTTAGCTTTATCGATTCCTTCAATCTTTGCTGAAATCCAGAGCTGTTATTTAATATTACATTACCGATTGTCTCGCCCAACGTCGGAGCGATTTTGTTTGATAATATCAGCGCTGGAATAGTAATTAACGGAAGAATAGTTACCGAACTTACCAGGCTGACTGCCACAACTCCTAAAACGCATATAGCTGTTGTTGCCATACTGGTAGATTTTTTAAAATTGTTAGCATGCTCGTTTGCGGCAATGTTCTTATGGGCAATCTCTAACAATTGGGTTTTAGATTGAGAGATTATTTGTTCCTGCGTTTGGTTTAATTTAAGAGAGTCCGCCACTATTTTGCCAATAACTTGAGGTTCAGAATGAATATAATTAATAAATTCGCCTTGATTAAGGGTATGTAATGAATCCTTTAATAGTATTTTGATATATCCCTGGAGTTCGGCATTAGCATTAGCGAAATGTTGGGTTATTAAGGCGTCAATCATTAAATCCTGTTCTTTTTCCAGAACATTATCTTTTTCATGGTGATCAGTTTCTTCTGGTGCGATTAATTTGGTAAATATAATAAAAGCGCTTGAAAAACTATCGTCGGTAATGACATGCGCCTCAAGAAATCTATGTAATTTACCTACACATTTGTAAATATACTGATCGAGTTCAATGTTGTTCTTTAGTCTTGTTGCATAGTCAAAAGCTAGCATGTTTGCTAGAGTAGATAGTACACCTGGAACCAGATTTGCTTCAAAATTATCGTCCAAGGCTTTTTTAAAATCTGGAATGTAAGTAGTTGGCATTTTTTCTTGATCGGTTATACAGGCTTATTCTACTATTCTAAGCTTTGGCGGTCCTTTAGCAATTGGTTTCTTGAAACTGATCTCAAATTTATTACCCTTTGTGTTTGAACTGGTATGATATTCTATATTATGGTTTTTAAAGGATTCCAATATTCTTTTATAATCTAGGAAAAATGCATCAATTTTATCTAATCCTTTTTTGCTTAAGAAAGTATTGATAGACTCGTTATTTAACGGAAAGGTTTCGTAATCTATTATTATTTTTTCCTCAGCAAGAGTTATAATGAAGTTTTTGTGAGCATCTTCCGTGGTTGAGGAAGGGATAGGCATTAGACGTAGAAGATTGGAAATAAGACTAAATAATATCTGATAGAATACCGGTGTAGAGCACGGTATTTTTATCCTCTCTGCTTCTTTGTTAATTTTAATATGTACTTTGGTACTTTCATAAGCTAAATAATCATTTAGGTCGTTAGTTAATTTGTCAACATCTATTTCTTCATCATAGGCTATATCAGTAAAAGTTATAGGAAACAGGAGATTTGATAGTTGAGGACTATGTTTATATTTATCGCTTATGTTTGGTGCCGTATTATGGACATATATTTCTGTAGCCTTTTGGATAAGTATCCTTCTTAGTCGTTGTTCTGCTCTATGTTGCAAAAGTATGGCAGCTTTTTCCTGCTCAGTTTTTGTTATCTTGGCTTCGAGTTCTTGCTTTGTGGCGCTTAGATCGTCTTCCAGCTCATTAATCCGTGCCTTAAGTTGTATGCGTTGTTTAAGGTATAAATGCAAAAGGGTTATTGATATAAAAAGCGAAGCTCCTAAAAACGTAAGTACATTAAGATACAGACTTAGGATCTTCCTGGTATAGGTAGGGTGGGTAGTATTGATCCCCAGCTTGATTACTGCGTCATTACCCTGATTAATATGGTATTTTCCTTTAGTGTCTGCATTAATATGTATAACAGGGCTTCGGGTTATATTAACCCCATTGAATGACATCTGGTAATTTACGTAAGGTGGCAGATTGTAATTTATAAAATTTTTGAAGGTTTGTTGGTTAAAAACCAGTAATCCTGCAGGAGTTAATATAGTAATATTATTATTAACGACATTAATATGTGTATCTTTAGGGCTTTTAATGCCGTCAAAATAATCAAAAAACCAGAAACCCTCAAAGTTATTGTTTAAAGCATTCTTAAAATCACGAGTTAGAGCGTTGCTAATATCGTGCATATAAGCTTTCAGCATCACATGCTCTTTCTGTGATTTGAAAAGATACTGAGCATAAATAAAGCTGACTATGCAGCATATTGTAATAGAGAGAAAATAGGGAAGGACAGGCTTTAGTTTTAGCAGACATAATTTTATACTATTCAGCATGGATCTGAGGATTATAAAATAACGATCTAACAGCACGTCTGTACTTTTCATTAACAGTTCCTTGTTAATGTTTTCCTGAGCAGATAACATAATGTAGCCTTACATTGGATAGTCTTACAGGACAATATTATTAAGCAAAGATAAAATTTTCAAGGCAAAAATATTAATTTTATCTTTGTTTTAAAATGATTTTGTTATTTATAGTTAATGAACCATTAAGCTGGAGCTAAAAATTGCCTGTCTGGTTGGTAATATTCGGCAATTATGCTTTTTTTCCAGCTCCACGATTTCCTTGGTTTTCTGATCTTCATTCCAATATTCGACTAGTTTATCCCTGAACTCCGTATACATTACTTTTACCATAGGTTCTTTATCATCCGACATTCTACAAAGGTTCTGAGCTGCGTCCAGATAAAAGCGTTTAATATCATCAACCCGGAAGGTGTTGTCATAATATCTGTTATAGTATATTACACGTGCCTTGCCATACGAATCCATAATTGTTTTCGTATCGCTTCCCATGGCAGATAAAATATTTCCGTGAACTACGTATGCTGAGGCCAGGTCTACGTCATAAGAGTTTGCATATATATTGTCACCTATGAGTTCATCAGTATTCTCTTGTATTCTTAAAGCCTCTTTTATATGCCCAAAGGCTTCCTGTTTTAACCCTAGTCCAAGCTCTGACCAAGCCAATTGTACCAGTATTCTGCTGTGCATTTCGTGATCACCCTTGATGTTAATTTTTTGTTGTTGATAGGTTTTGAGGGATACATTATAAGCTTCCTGAAACTCACCCATATAATTTAGGATTTCAGCCTGTAATATATAACCCGGAGCTTTATAAATACTATCATTAGGGATATAGTTGGATGTTTCAAAATATTTGTCTATTGCATACTGCGCCTCTATGTAGTTTCCCCGTATTAAGTGTAATTTTGCTTTGGTAAACCATACCTCCAAATCGGTCTTAGGGTTATTGGAGGGGATACTATCGATTATCTTTAAAATATTTTCGGTATTTTTAATATCTCCGCCATAAACATAGACTTGCGCCAAATCATAGTAGATATTACAGGTTAATTCCCGATGATTTTTACTTTCTTTTACTAAATCAAGGGCTTTTTTTAGATATTTTGTAGCGGTAATGAAGTCTGATTTAGCATAATCACTGTAAGTTCCTACAATGGCTAAGTACTCACTATAAATTGTTTTTTCTTTATCAGACATCATGATAGAAGCTAGTATAGAATCAAACCTATCCTGATTTTCTAATAGCCAATCAGTCATTTTTTGGCAGTTATAATAATCAAATAGACCAAGATATGCGCTTAATAAATTTTTACGCAGCTCCATGTTTTTATAAATATTGGCTTCATATTTCTGAGCATTGCTAAGTAATGCTTCCATATTACTTTTGAGTGTTTTATCCCCATCAAAAACCATATACATCTGGCTTTCACCTTTTGGCATCAATTCATTGATACAATCAATAACGGCGACTACCGTATTCTTTGCCTCTTTAGGCCCCATAGTTTTTAAAAGCGCCGCTTTTACGGCATCATGCATCTCAAAAGTCTGCTTATCATTATGTCTGCTGGTCAGGTTTATTAGGCCAAACCTGGTGACATAATTCAAATCTTTAAGCAGGGTATCGCTATCGCTTGATATAGTCTCAAGTAATTTCCTGGAAAAACTCTGGTTATTTAAGACGGCAATTTTATATAACAGTCTTTTTGCACTATGAGGTAGCTGCTTTAAAACTACTTCTATATGCGAATGCATTTTATCATCTGACCTGGCCAGTATTTTTTTGTATTCCGCAACCGTCATATGCTTGTTTTTATTTAAAAACATTGCCCCTTGAGCTATCAGTATAGGATATCCTTTGAAAGCCTGTACCAGCTCTACTACCAGTTGTGGATTCTTTTCTTCCAAAATAGTATCTACCAGATTGGCAGAGTCTTCATCAGAAAGGTAAGGCAAGTTCACTGAATTTGGCAAATCCTTGGCATCTTGAGAACATATCATAACATGTCCGTTATGCGCCCAGTCTAGAATATCATTTATTTTAGCATTCTGATTAACGTGTAGATTATCAAAAACCAGTAACCAATTGCTTTTTGGCGCCAGGAAACTTAAGACTTCCCTTTTTGCTTTATCAGTTTCTTCAGATAAATCGCATTCATTAGAGCCGCATAACTGGCTTTTGTTAATTTGCTTGCTTAGTGTTACAAATTGCTCAGCTAAATCAGAATTGCAATCAAAAAACCAGACTAAATCATATTTATCCTGATTCTTATAGGCATATATTCTGGCGAGTTCAGTTTTTCCCATGCCGCTAACCCCAACAAGGCCGGCAACATTGTATAATGACAGACTATTGCTTAGATCAATTAGCTGTTTTTCATTGCGTAAAACATATTTAGCCGGATCTACCAGGTTAGATACTGCAGTAGAGGCGTGAGAAACCGCAGCAAGGTTCATGCATAATATACAGAATAGTTTTTGAATTAACTTCATAATGTTAATATTTTTTAATCATTGATTGTAAAAATTAGTTTATAAGTTTTAACTATTGAGTCAACCTATTTTTAGGTGTATTTTTAATGTTTTTTTAAACTTGTATATCCATGTGAGTGATATGTATTGGAATTTGATAATTATGAATCCAATGGAAGTTATCTGTTGCGAATTGTGATTTTGCTTTTAATAATGTAGATTTTTACTTAACATAGTCCAGTATTTTTAGAATCTGTTTTTCTATTTCTGGTTTAGTACAGTCGGTATTGATAGAAAAATCAGCTTTGCTGATTTTGGTATCTTGTGTGAGTTGGGTAGAAGTTATGGTATCGTAGATTTTCCTGCTAAAGTTTGGTTTTAAAAAAGCACGGGATAGTCTGGTTTGCTCGGAGCAGAACATTGTTACCGTATAGTCAAAATATTGTTCAAATCCTGATTCGAAAAGCAGCGGTACTTCAATAAAAATGAATTTCTCCGAATTGTTCTGCTGTTTTGTGGACTGTATACGTTCCAGTACCAAAGGATGAATGAAACTCTCAATTTTATGGCGGGCCAATTTATCTGTATAAATAATTTTAGCTATTTCAGTTTTATCAAAAACCTTTAAAGTTGGTAGTAATCTGAGAATTTTTTGCCGGATTTTTACATCGGTATAGAGGTTTTTTACAAAAACATCGCAAGAGAAAGTTTTAAACCCCATATTTTCCAACAGCTCCAATACGTAACTTTTGCCTGTTGCAAAAGAGCCGGTGATAGCAATTGAGATAGCCATTTTTACCGCCCCTTTCTTGATTTCAGGTTAAAATATAACTGTGTTATTTCAGCGGCAGTTTCTTCTATTGAACGTCTGGAAACGTCTATAACCGGCCAGTTATTTTCCTGACAAATCTGTTTTACCTGCAAACATTCTTCTTGGATTATTTTCAAATCTATATAGTTAGCTGCTTCGTTTAGTTGCATTAAATTCAGTCTGGTTTTCCTAATTTCCATAAGTCTGGCAGGGGTTATTACCAGCCCTACTATTAAAGTATTATTATTGGTTTTCTTTAGATAATCAGTGATTTTTATGCCTGGTATATAAGGTATATTGGCGGTTTTAAAGCCATCGTAAGCTAAATAGACTGAGGTTGGAGTTTTTGAGGTTCTGGAAGGTCCGATAAGGATTATATCTGCCTGATCCAGCTCATGAGGTGATTGCCCGTCATCATGTCTTAAAGTGTAATCTATGGCTTTTACTTTATCAAAGTAACTTTCATCGAGTTGATATGGCATCGCCCCGTCCATGGCTCCTACTTCCCAAAAAGTTGAAACTTCCTTGATGATTTTACCAATCACAGAAATGCAGG
>Ga0206975_1268_pt1 | contig 10843 bp, 13 predicted proteins | sample Alteio_BWOrgHeat_81_FD_152919 | JGI IMG/M metagenome (GOLD analysis project Ga0206975, IMG submission 152919) | Enriched cells from forest soil in Barre Woods Harvard Forest LTER site, Petersham, Massachusetts, United States -... | ecosystem: Environmental > Terrestrial > Soil > Temperate forest >... | reverse complement strand
CATAAAAAGTGGCTTCTGTGGCAAGTCAATAATGTGTTTTTCAAGCTCTCTATTTGAAAGCGCTATAGTCTTAAGAGCATGTGTTTCATCCGCTACTACTGGCGTATCTATTGATACTAAAGAAATTGCACCAGCACAGTCATGCCCTATACAGTCCAAAAATCCGAATGTATTGTTGGGGCTAACACGATATTTGCCGGCAATCGCCATACGTGCCTCAACACTTTCCGGTAAAAGTCCGCTGAAATATGCTTCACAGCTTATATTTCCGTGTCGTTTTTGACTGAGTGGCAAACCTTGAGATATTGGCACAGTAGCAGTATCAAGATATTCAAAACGAAGTTTGCCCTCGTCTGTTTGCTCAAGAATACCCAAAGGAATTCCACATAGTCGAACGGAAAGACTTTTTGTCATGTTGTTTCTGTAATTTCGATTTTAATACCCAACATTAGTGCTACTCGAATCGCCTTACCTAATTCGCATGTTGGTTTGCCATGCTCTAGGTCGACTATAAAGCGCACGCCGGTGCCAGAAGCACCAGCAAGTGCCGCCTGAGTTAATTTGAGCCTATTTCTAGCTCTTTTTACAATAATGCCAAAGTCTTCTGGATTACGAATTTCCATGTTTTTGACCATTTTATTTACCGCTCGGTAAATTATAATCATACTTGCCCCAAAAGTGACTAATGTTACCGTACGGTAACATTAGTGATCGCGATTGGCTGTTTCAAATGTCATCTTCATATCAACATTGTCAGAATTTCCTGGTGGCGAACGTAAAGGCAAAGATTGTTCAATCGCTCTTAACACCGAAGCATCCGCTTGCTCAGACCCCGACGTTTCAATTACTTTCAGGTTAGATATCTGTCCATTCCTGTGAATAGTAAACTCTATCCCCACTCGGCATGATTGTAGTGCTTGCCAAAATCGCCTAACATGGCGTTGTATGTCTTGCATATATGGAATGTAATCTATATTTTCTGCCGAAGCCGGCGGTTGATTATTCGTTGCTGGCGTTGCTGACTGCATATTCGCTGGTTGCACATTGGGCTGAATATACCAACCAGACTGCTTTGGAAAATCGGGCTGTAAGCGCAGATTTTTTCCAGCATTATCATATGCTGACACTGCTCCATTAGTCATGGTAACAGTGGACTGTCCGTAACGCCATATTTCGGTTATTCCATTAGGATGCTCGACAGAATCAGGTACACCTTGCTTGGAATATACTTCTTCATTTCGCGAGCCCAGCCAAAATCCGGATCCTACCTGATTAGTATAACCGCTAAAAGTTGTCTTGCTTCTTCTTCGTCCAACCAGTCACATATATTGGAAAGATGAATGAAATCATATTTGCAGCGCAAGTCAGAGAGTACGCTAAACATATCTCCTTCTATAAAAGATAGGGAAGGCATTATTTCCGGAGCGGGCATTTCTATCCAGGGGCTAAATTTTTTGTTTACATCTTTGCCGGCTAACATCGAGTGAAGATAGGGATTGATTCCAGCCGGTTGTGTGCAAAGAACATTTTTTGTTCTTTCATAAAAATGCTGGGCAAATGAAATGCGGCGATTTCTTGTTGCCGCTTCACCGAAAAGATTTCTTAAATTTGCCAGCGTCATAACCTTTTCAAAGGCTTCTCTAAGATGTTTAGCAAGACTAGTGTCCCCATTTAAATAATGATTTGTTTAAGGGGATTTTTCATAGCAAGTAGCTTTGCTAATTCTTGCCGATGAGGACTCAGCTCCTTTTGCAATTGCGCAAATACCTGCTCATAACGTCCACAGAAATCTAACCCCAGAGAATCGATAGTTTGTGGATGTCCAAATAATTCACGTTTTAATCCAATATCATCTAAAACGGCGGCAATAGAAAAGTCACACGTACTCTCTTTCTTATAGCCGAGGTAACTCAATCGCTCTTTCGTACTGTACTGGCTGAGCAGTTTAAGCTTCAGCTTGGTCAAAGCCAATTGGGAAGGGCTTATATCAACCATATGCAAAACTGAAACAAATCCGCTACCAGCAAGTGCCGCTGCTGTGCAGCCACCTGATGCGACCATCATGACCTTTAAGTCTTTACCTATTAAACGACCAACTTGCAGATCGATAAAAGCATCTTCTCTTACTTGAGAAAAATATATAGGCATTTTCTTTGCCTGCTGCACCCAGGCTGGTATCACAAGAACCGTATTCATGGTTTTGTACCGCAAACAGCAAAGCCGGTCAGGCTAGCAAAAAACTGGCGAGTTCTGCTTTTAGAACGTTGTTCATTAAGCCACTTCTTAGCTAACTTTTCATTTAATGCACCGGAACTTTCTGCAAACTTGGTGCCGGCTTCCAATTGATAAACAAGTGAGGCCGTTGAGAAATCAGTCAAAATAAGGGTTGTTGTTGCTATGGATATATTAACTAGACCGGCTCGCTTGAACATACCTAACAGCTGACGACCCATATAATGAATCCGCAGTTCTGGAAGCTAAAAGACCGAGAGACATTTTAAAATTGCCAGCAGTCTACATATAATTAAAAATAGTCCAATTTGTTGTTGATCTGACTTGATCACCCTTATCAGAATAAAGTCTGGCTAAGTGTAAAAAGATCGGCTTATAAAATCGATTCAATGAAGCTGCTTTCTCAAAATGTTCGATGGCATCATTGACTTGCTGCAATTTTTTGTAGCACAAAGCCATATTGTAGTAAGATTCATAACGGTTAGAACACAGTATAGCAACGTCCTTATATAATTCTATCGCCTGCTTATAGTCGCCTTTAATCTGGCATTGGAAACCACGCTCGAACGTATCTTTTGCTTTATCAAACTCAGGTTGTTTTTTATTGCCAACAGCGAGCACTTGGATTGGTTGTTCTGCAAAGATTGATTCAATATCTTCTATTTGTTCTGCAACCATATTTCCTCTCATTACTTATGCTGAGGGTAAACCATGACTATATCCCATGTATCCAGTGTCGCTGGTTTCTTAAAGTTAAATTCATACCCTGCTTTTAGTTTAGCGAATTCTTTTGTCTGTCGCAATGGTATTGCTATTGGTTCTTTTAATCCTCTAAACATTGATGAGACCGGTTCTAGCACGTCATCTGTCTTCACATCCTTAACAGATACAAATTTTATTTTCTGGCCGGGATTGGCCGGATCTGGCTCATTGCGGATTAATTGGCCGGTAACCAAGCCATCATTAGCACTTTCACTATTAGCCAACTGACTATTGGTAGTTAGCAAAATAACCTTGGCGTTTTTATCTTTTAAAACAGTTTTTACGGCTTCAATTTCATCTTTGCTGCTTGAACTAAAACCGTCGCTATGGCCAGACAAGTCGGAAGAAACCAGTTTAATCCCATTCTGTAAGGCGGCTTGCATATTTACTAATATCATGACATTACCAGGCATGGCAGTTACCAGACTAGCATCGACCTTACCAGTTTTCATAAATTCGTCTAAGGCTTCTTGTTTGAATGCTACAGCTAAATGAGTTGCTCCCGCTTCTTTCAACTTTTGCATCGTCGCCAAAACATGTTGTTCATACCCTTCTTCGTAAAAGCCCATTCCGATACCTAATACTCTGTTATTTTTCATTGCCTCACTTAGAACGTGAGACGGCGGCTGACCGGAGGCATTTATTTCTCTTTTTGCCTCTTTTACTTTTTCTTGGTTACCAACCCTGGCTGTCTCACTATCATCAGCCGTTTCAGGCAAATAACTCGCCGGTTTCGATTCTGGAGCCGGTTTCATATTGGTCATTTTGTCTATAGCTATTTGCGCACTAGTGTCCTGCGGAACAGCAGGAGTTCTGGGAAATACTAAAACATTATCGAAACTAGACAAATTATAGTTAGGAAAACCAGGTTGCGGTTGGCGGAACAAATGTATCTGACTTAAAGCATTTTGATGTCCTTCGCGATCACGTGTTGGTACAGACACAGGACGGTTTAGTTGAGAAGTAAGAACATACAGATTTGTACCATCTGCAGTTCGTCCGTCGCCAATTTGAGACATAAAAGTAGTTACTGCTTCCAGGCGAGTTGCTAATTCATTCCGCAAAAGTTCTCCTACCGACCTTAGTTCTTCTTTCCCAGCACTGTCAGCAAAATGCAGTCCACCCAACCAGGCAACTACTTTAGATGGCGGTTCAGGTCCGGTTGGATTCCACGGCTGATCAACAATATGCATAATATTGTCTTTCATGTCTGCGTCACGCTGACTCATCAGTCGTGGTATATCTGGATGCGCCGGATTCGCAAATTGCAGAGCATTAGCGTTGTTGTCCACGCAGGCAATTTTCATACCGGCGTCCCGTGCAGCAGTAAATACTTTAATCAAGTCTGGAGATTTTTCTTTGATAGCCCGCAATAATTTTAGACCGCCCCGTGCTTCTGGACTAGTATCCTCTTTTCCATCCGGACCGATAATTTTATCGGGGATTTCCAATTCACCTTTCTTTGGATCTTTGTTGAATTTATCTAGAACCGGTTGCAATACTTTGGGTAACTCGACAGCTAAATGAGTGGCTTTTCCCTGATCATGTAAATCCCTCATTACAGTAGCGCCGAAATTTCTAAGGGCATTGTTATCTCCGTTTATCGTATGCATCTCGCCAATGCCAAGCACTCGGCTTCTTTTCATTGCCTCAATTAAAGCTTCTTTTGGTGAACGCCCTATCCTGTTAACTAGGTCTTTGACATTTCTCCATAATTCTTTCTGTTCTCTCTCAATAGCCGCCATTACATCAGCTAGCCTTCGTTGTAGTTCGGGGGAAACTGGTAAAGACGGCTGAAGAAATTCAAATTCTTCCGCTGTCGGTTCGGTATCCCTCAAAAATGGCTTAGTGCTGGGTTTATCGGCTGGGCGGGAGCCCTCACGAGGTTGTCCTTTTGTTTGTGCATCGCCCTTTAGCTGTGGCCACAGGCTGGGCACCAGCAGCTTTCCGTATTGAATTGCTTCTTTAAGCCCTCCCTCTCTGAAAAGATCACTGTTGGTAGCCTTTCCGAATGCGTTTGCCAATGGCGTTTTTGTAAGTAAGTTCTGCCCTAGCAGTCCATATGCTTCATTAACTGCTTTGTTGCCATAGGCTGCATTGCCAACATCTGCTCTTTCAGATTCGGGTTTTGCTGAAACAGGCTTTATCGGGCTCTCGTCTGCTCTATTCGTGGGGACATCAGGAGGCGGCATTCTTTTGCTCCCATTAACTATTGTGCCCGGTAATCAAGAGATTAGACTTCTTCATTAAAACATTCAATTGTGAGATCGTTGTGAACTAGGTCCTTTAGAAAGTTAAATTTACTTTCAATCGGCTACATATTTAAGAAAAGAAAAATCTAGTCACTCATTTAAGATCGAAAAGAGGTCTTCAATCAATCTTGGTTATCGACAGTTAACTCTCTAAGTCTATCAATACAGACTTTTACTTCGGCATAGACTCTAGTTTATCGACTAATTCTTTTGCCTTGGCTTTGTCTTTTAGAGACAAACTATGTTTGCCTGATTTTTCATAAACTATACTTCGACCAAAATATAAGCGTGGATCGTCAGAATTTAATTCAATCGCTTTTGAATAATCATCGATTGCTTTTTGATATTGCTTTAAATGTTCATTAGCCATAGCGCGTCCACAATATGAAAGCACATCTTTAGGATTCAATTCAATCGCCTTTGAATAATCGCTAATTGCTTTTTGATAAATAGCCAATTTGCGATAAGCTTTGCCACGCGCATAATAAGCAACAGCCCCTTTTTTATCTAATTCAATAGCTTTTGTGCAGTCAGCAATAACATTCTTGTATTGCTTCAGCCCTTCATAAGCCAAAGCCCGACCACAATAAGTCATATAAACATGATTTAGTGCAATTGCTTTTGTGTAATCGGCAGCTGCTTTCTGATATTGGCTTAGCTCTGCATAAACCAGGGCTCGTCCACTATATGCCAAGGCATGCTTTGGATCCAAAGTAATCGATTTTGTATAATCGCGCACTGCTTTATCACATTCGCCCAACCGCCAATAAGCATCAGCTCGATTACTGAAAGCATAAGTATTATTAGGTTCAATCTCAATTGCTTTTGAACAATCTTTTATGGCTTTGTCATATAGTCCCAACTCATTGTAAGCTCTGGCACGAAAACGATAAGCCAGTGCCTCTTTTTGATCGAGCTCTATCGCTTTAGTAAAATCATCAACAGCTTTCTGGCTTTGGCCCAATTGTTCATAGCCTATACCTCGACTGCAGTATGCTAAAGGATGCTTTGCATCGAGTTCAATTGATTTGCTGGAATCATCAATTGCTTTCTCGTATTGTCCAGTCTTTGCATAGGCAAACCCTCTATGGCGATAGGCTCTAGCCATAGTAGGATCTAGCTCTATAGCCTTGGAGCAATCATCGATGGTCTTTTGATATTGACCGAGTTTTTCGTAGGTGGAGCCGCGACCAGAATAAGCCAAAGCAAATTTGGGATCGATATCCAGGGCTTTCATATAGTCATCAATTGCTTTTTGATACTGACCCAACCTTCTGTAGCTGCCAGCGCGAGTACAATAAGCTAAAGCATTCTTAGGATCAAATGCTATAACCTTAGAACAATCATCAAGTGTTTTCTGATTTTGTTTCAAGTTTTGTTCGGCAATTGCAGCTAACTCTTCAGCCTGCATTGGTAATACACTAACCATGCTATATAGGCAAAAGAAAATCAAAGTTTTTTGGTAAACTCGATTAAACTGAAATGCATTCATAATCATTCACCTTACCGCACGCCAACTAACGTTTTCCGCTACCACCACCGCCACCTCGAGCTCCGCCACCGCCTCCTCCAGCATGTCCGCCACCACTACCGGTACCAACGCCTCCTCCAGCATGTCCGCCACCACTACCGGTACCAACGCCTCCTCCTCCTCTAAAATTACCACCACCATTGGCTCTGACACCAGCGCCCCCGTATCCACCCCGATATCCACCATGATAATCCCGGTAGCCATCATGATAATAATGACCGTTATAGTATGCATTGCCATAACCATATAGTGGATAATAGGGCATTATATTTCCATAGCCATAATCATAATAGTCTCCAGGATAAGATCCGTTTAGTGCGTTTTGATTCGCCATTTGCTGCAAACCCACTCGTTCTTGCTGTTCCTCCAGCTCAATTTGTGCCCTCTGAGCAGCATCTACTAACTGTTGCTGATCGTCAGTGACATTACTTTGAGCGTTGTTGACCTGAGCTCGAACATAATTTTCCCAACCCAAAGAAGTTGTGATGTTTTGAGCAGCCTGATATTTAAGCAAAACCTGCGCGTCTATCTTTGCCCTTAAATCGGACAGCTCTGCTTTTTCGGTACTAGAGTGTCGGGGATTATCATGAATTTTTTTCTCAAGCAATTGACTTTGTTTTATATAAATCTGCTCTTGAGCATTTATTTCAGCAAGCTTCCCGTCCATTTGCCTAATATAATCACTTACTTGCAAGTTATAGTTAGCAGCATAAATTCTTAAATTCTGAACCTTCTGTTGATCCGTCACTAGTTGATTTTGATCAGGCACCGGTACCTCTAACGGTACAATGGGTTGGGCCTGTCCAAACCCACTACTTGCTGAGATAGTAAGAGCAAGAAGAACAAAGTGAAGCCTGTTACGGTAGAAAATATTCATCTTTAACAATTCATTCTTATGGGTGCAGATAATATTAGCATTACAAATTTTTGTGTAGAAAGCGTGAATTGTTATATAAAAAGCATGGCAGCCGCACCGATGAGGGTCATTATGCTGCTGAACCAAAAACCACTGGCAGTAGAAACATTAGACCAGAGAAAGCCAACCATAATGCTCGAAATAAGATCGCCGAATGAATTAACAGTTGCCAGTGCACCATAGCCAATCCCTCGTTTATCTAAAGGCAAAATATCGGCTGCCAATGCACGTTCCATCGCATCAACAACGGCAATATAAAGTCCAGCCAGCGCAAATAATATAATAAGACCGATAAGACTTTTACCGACAAACAAAAATCCTAGACACATAATTCCAAAAAGAGCATAGCCTAAGGCTAAAAGAAATTTCTTATTCACTTTGTCACCTAAAGCACCAGCCGGATAAGAGGCAAGAGCATAAATAAAATTGTGAAATATATAAAGTCCTATAGAAATCTGCCCGGCTTTTACTGCACCTCATTGTGGTGTTAGCAAAGTTACACTGTGCAAAACAAGTAAAGTATGAGCAAAATTTCCCAATCCAAAAACGCCTACTGATAGAACATAGCGCCAGAATCGCCTGGGCAGCGCCTGCAATGACGCCATCATCCGTAAGCCCGGTTGAGCAACCCGAGGAATATCCTTAAGAATAAAAACAACAATGGCAATAGTAATTGCACCAGGAATAAAAGCTATCAAAAATATTTTTTGTAAAGGCATTAAACTGAGCAATAACAAAGCAATTAAAGGACCTAAAATTGCCCCAATAGTATCCATTGCCCCCTCAAATCCAAACGCCCGTCCATGAGCCTCAGCACTAACACTCTCAGAAAGTAGCGCGTCGCGGACTGGACCGCGAGCGCCGCGGCCTATCCAGGCAATGACTCGAATCATCAGTATTTGCCACCATGCCGTGACAAAAGCCAATGTTCCCATCATAGCTGTTAGCAGATAACCGACAATTAAAATAGGCTTGCGTTTTCCGATACGATCGCTATAGTAAGACATCCACAGTTTAACCAAACTGGAAGCAGCATCTGAAAACCCTTCTATGGTGCCCAGAGCCATTGCACCACCGCCAAAAGTAGCCAGAAATAAGGGTAGAACAGCTGTAGTTAGCTCGTGCCCCATGTCAGAAAATAGACTGAGCATACCGATTGCAAACACATTACGTGTTAACCATTTCGAATTATTGGTCATGATTAATGATTGCTTTCAAGGCTAACTGGGTCGAGGGGATTCCAGATCGTCGTCAAAGTCTTCTAAAGCTCCTTCACCCATGGGCAATAAGCGTCCAGTATATGATACATTCTCGACATCTGGAACTGCATGAAGCTCTTGAAAAACAGCCGCAAAAACTTTTTCTTCGGCAATAGCCTCTACTTTTACTATGCTCTGCCCTTGTTTATTTGCCTGAACAGTCATAGTCAGAACTTTCAGATTTTCTCGTTTTAATTTATCAGTTACTGAACGAATTCTAGTTGTATTAAGCTGAATCGTTAGTGTGTCCATATGCTTTTGAGTAAAAAATGTTTTTTCGATTTTCTTTACGCCTATAAGAATAAATGACAGGATAGAAGTAGCAGCAACAGCGACAATATAGAGTCCAGCGCCGGCAGCCAAACCAACAGCTGCCACAGCCCAGATACTGGCCGCAGTAGTTAAACCACGTACAGCGTTTTTGCGAAAAATAATTATACCTGCGCCTAAGAAACCAATCCCTGTTACCACCTGTGCCGCCACTCGAGAAGGATCAAGAACAATTCGGCCAGGAGCCAAAACTTCATTAAAGCCATAGGCAGAAACGATAATTACCAGTGCTGCAGCTGTAGCCACCAATGCATGTGTACGTAAGCCGGCGCCGCGATAAGACTGCTCCCTCTCTGCACCGATCAAACCTCCCAGCACAGCGGCAAGTAACAAGCGCCAAATCATTTCCACATTAAATGGCAATTTGCTCCCCCTTGCTGCATAGTTCATTATTCCCATCTTAACGCAATATCCATCTCTGACGCGATAAAACGGGCTGTTTTACAGGAAATTTCGACTATTTAGCCTAGCATAGACTGCCATTGTGAGTGTCTAGCAAGAAGCTTTAAGGCTTGCTGCAGCAATGATTTTCCCGGATCACGTTTAAACCAGGTGGAAGCGCCAGATGGATGCGGCAAGGGGATTACATCACGGACTTTGCCAAAAATTTCCATACTAAATTGCTGTCCAACTAAATCTGTCAGTAATGCTTTTTCAAAGATTTGTCCTATCGCTAATTTGCCAACAGGGATAATCAATTGAGGTTGTAAGATTTGAAATTCTTGTTCAATCCACCTTGCACAAGTATCGATTTCACTATCAGAAGGCACTCGATCACCACCACCATTAGCTTTACCGGGAAAGCAACGACAAACAGCGGCCATATAGGTAAGCTGGCGGAATTGTTTTTCATCAATACCTATACTGGCAAACCATCTAAAAAGTGTTTTGCCTGCCGTCCAGGCAAAAGGACGACCAAATTTTCCTTCATGAGGACCGGGCGCCTGACCAAGCAAATAAATCTTACTTATGACCGGACCATGGGTAATCACTGGTCCAACCATATTAGGGCACAACTGGCATTGTTTGAGCTTCTGCAAATGCAGTTCAATTTGTTTTTGCATAGTTTATTGGCAACGGTTAAGAGGTTCGTAAGTGAGCACGAGCAGTTTCTTCTCGTTTGAGATTTTTGATCATCGAGATAAAAATATCAATTAAGAAAGGATCCCATTGCTGACCAGCACCTGCTTTCAGAGCAGCCAATGCTTCATCTTGGCTCATGGCATGCCGATAAGGACGATCTGATATCAGAGCATGGTAAGAATCGACAATGGAAAGAATCCTAGCTGGCAAGGGTATATCTTCGCCCTTCAATCCACGCGGATAACCAGTGCCGTCCCAGCGTTCGTGATGATTTTCCAGGATGTCACATATGTCACCCAAAGCACTGATCGGTCTTAGAAGGTCAGCTCCAATGATTGGATGCTGATTAATTACTTCACGATCTTCGTTTGTTAGATGTCCTTCTTTATTTAGTAGTTCAGGAGGTATGGAAAGTGTTCCTACATCATGCAAAAGTCCAGCCACCCGGATCTGCTCAATTTCTTTTTGAGATAATCCC